>Ga0207796_1000423_pt1 | contig 17360 bp, 14 predicted proteins | sample Pon1CUnioCityCA_6_FD_187274 | JGI IMG/M metagenome (GOLD analysis project Ga0207796, IMG submission 187274) | Marine sediment microbial community from Union City, CA, USA - Pond 1C Sediment 1 (SPAdes) | ecosystem: Environmental > Aquatic > Marine > Intertidal zone > Salt pond sediment ...
TTTCGCCTTCCTTGATCTTGAAAAAAATTCCTCATTCTCGGACAGTCTCCTAGAACCCTGAAACGAGGGATATCAGGGTTAGTCATCAAATTGCTCCACGTTTTTCAGCTTTGAAAACCCGGGATGCCCCCGCTTCGAACTGCAATTGCATCTTTTGATATTCAAATTTGTTCCGCAAAAGGGGCACAACCCGGAGCAGTCTTCCCCGCACAGACATTTCATAGGCAGTGATAGATAAATCTGCTCTCGAACCATATCATCCAAAGAAATCTCTTCGCCCCGGATCAGGTTTACGGACATATCATCTTCAAGCAGTTCAATTTCGTTCTCGCCATCATGAGAACGCACAAATTCAAGAAAAACCTGAAATTCGGATTCTAAATCATCGTTGAAGGGTTCAAGGCACCTGTCGCAGCGAATCCGGAGGCATCCCGCCATTCGACCCTCCAGTAAATATTTACCGCCTGCCTTGGAAATTCTGATGCGAACCTTCAAAGGCCCAACCAAACCAATAACTTGATCGTTGCCTCCATCGTTTTTCCACCAATCCGGGCTGAGGGCAAAATCGAATTGCCGCGGACCATGCAAAACGGTTCTCAAGTCGATGATCATTCAAACCCAACCTTGGTAAAGAACTTAAAAACAACCCGTCAAAGCTCAGATAAAATAACCTGGTGAATATATAGAATAGCCTCTTTTTGTCAAGACATTAATCAAGCCACGCTGAAACGGACCGTGGCGAAGGTCTAAAAACAATAAAGAGGGATTCCCGATTTTTTCTTTTTTTATTGACACTTACACCCTTATCTTATTATAATTCACTCCCAACTTTCAAGGGTGTTTCCCTGGTGTGAATCAGAATTATGAGGCTCATTACCGCAATCATACACGAGTGAATCCTCCAGATGCAGCGGTGATTGAATTGAACGGTTTATTTTTTTGCCTATGTGGAAATACAGAGAACGGTTAAATTACTATGAAAAATTGCGGCGCTCACTTTATGAGAGCTTGAGAGACGCTCTAGAATGCCGCGTTATGAAAATTTCTCTCATTGATTCCTTTTACAATTACCAACGAAATGACGTCGAATACAGCTTTCTCGATCGGAGTGAACTGAAACCAAAATCAAAAAAGATGGAAAAGGAATCGGAATTATTCAATACGTTTATCGTCATATTTTGTGAAGATATCGTCAGCCCTCAACTCAAAAACTACATTCGCTTTTACCCTGAAAACAGCGTCGTCAAGAAAAATCTCAAATACCTCGCCAATTTCGCCTTGTACCAGAAGTTTCATGAAAACCTTCGACATTTTCACAACCCGGGCTTTCTCGACTTTCTTGAGGGTCTCATCAATGTGGACTATGCCCTCCTCATACAACAGGATCCCACTGTTAAAAGAAAGAATCGTTACTCGCTCACTCACTTCCACGTCAAGATTGACTGGCCCATTGCGGATGCAGCGGAAGATCTGGCCAAATGGCTGAGATACATTCAAAACAATTTGTATGAGAAAGGCGATAAAGAGGCTCGTATTCTCCAAAATAAGCTGTTTGAATATTACGGGTGTCATCACAGCGTCGGGGGAAGGCGGACCGCCGGCCTCATCGCCGCTCAACTGCTTCGAAAACTGGATTACATCTCCACTGTGTTTGTCTCAAGCTCCGAGTCACGATCCATGTACAAGTACTCTGAACGAGGAACCTCCAAGTTCTTCCTCATACAGTTGACGAATGAACAAGTCGAAGCCCTGGCACAGCGTGAAGGGATGGAGACCGTCGCCTTTGAAACCACCTACCTCTACCCGGCTGACGGCTACTTTGTTGGGATCTCCGAGGCGTCTTACGGCCCGACCACCTATTCAAAACCCCCGGAGGACGGCAAACTTAGAAAACTAAAGCCGGCCTACAACTGGCTTAAACTTCGAGATGAATTCCTTCATCCAAAAGTCGATGCCTTGGATGCCAGGCCCATCAACTACAAATGGGTCTATAGCCCTCAGGACTGAGAAAAGACGTATCATCAGTTTGTGGGCAGAGGGCGTTTCCCAACGCTGAAGCCGGTTTTTCACGTCTCGCCATTGTGCTCGACGATTTTTTCAAGAATCCAGACATCCAGGCAGCGCTGCCATTTGATTCGGTATACGCGTTCGTCCTCAGCGAGTATTTTGAAAAAGTCATGATCTTGCTCCGCCCAACGGCCCAAGACCCGCTTCACCTTCAGTTCCTTCTTATTCAGCAACAGCTTTAGAGGCCGTTCGTTCGCTTTGTAGCCCGAGTAGGCGATGACTTGGATCTTTTTTTCTTTCCCGTCTTGCCGCATCACACGCCCCTTTCTTTTTGTCGTCCCCACATCCATTTTTTATCACACAACACAGGAAAATGTCTTGGGATAAATCCATTCGCTTACCTGCCGCCCACTTTAGCAGACGCCCAACTCAGTCTTGTTTCACACGGCTTCATGTGTTAAGCTTCTCTTGTTTTTGAGTCCCGCCGAGCGCTCCATTTCCAGGGGGCTTGGCGGAAATCCCCTTTGAAGATACTGCCTCAGGGAGGGCTGATATTCAACATCAACATTCATCAACGGAGGGCACCTTCCGCGCATGAGCGACCAAAAAATTGTAACCCGTTTTCCACCCAGCCCTACCGGATATCTCCATATCGGCGGTGCAAGAACCGCGCTGTTTAATTGGCTGTTTTCCCGTCAAAAGCGCGGTAAATTCATACTTCGGATCGAAGATACGGACCGAGAGAGATCTTCCGATGAACATACCAGAGCGATCCTGGAATCTATGGAATGGATGGGATTGGATTGGGATGAAGGGCCGTATTTCCAATCGCAGCGGCAGGATATTTACAACGCGTGTATCGACCGTCTCCTTGCTACCGGCCAAGCATACCACTGTCATTGTTTACCCGCGGAACTGGAGCAAAAAAGAAAGGCGGCCATGGCAAAGGGGCTTAAACCCAAATATGATGGTAAATGTCGTGAATTGGATCTTGGCCCGGGTGAGGGTGCAGTCGTGAGATTGAAGACCCCGCAGACCGGAATTACGCACTTCAATGACTTGATCAAAGGCCCCATTGCCATTGACAATGAGGAGCTGGATGATCTTATTCTAAGAAGATCAAACGGAAGCCCCACCTATCACTTGGCCGTCGTGGCGGACGATATCGACTTAGGGGTCACCTATGTGATACGAGGCGATGACCACGTCAATAACACGCCGCGCCAAATTTTGATCTATAGAGCGCTACAGGAGCCTGTCCCGTATTATGCTCACGTGCCCATGATTTTGGCGTCGGATAAAACAAGGCTGAGCAAGCGGCATGGCGCCGTATCCGTCCTCGCCTACCGGGACATGGGCTATCTCCCTCACGCTTTGCTCAACGCACTGGCGAGACTCGGATGGTCTCATGGAGACCAGGAGAAATTTACAAAAGAAGAGCTCATCGAAAAGTTTTCACTGGACAAGGTGGGGAAGTCTGCAGGCGTTTTCAACGCGGAAAAATTGCTGGACCTCAATGCCTGGTATATCCGACAAGCTCCGGACGAATACCTGGCACGGCAACTCACCCCGTTTCTTGAACGACTCGGCTTCAAGGACCTAAATGAAACACGGCTCAAAAAGGCCGTTCAGACCCTTAAGCCAAGAAGCAAGACCTTGGCAGAGATGGCTGAAGCGGCTCGTTTTTATTTCGAAAAAGATATCACGTATGAAAAAAAGGGCGATGATAAGTTCCTGAAACCGGAGGTTCTGGACTTGCTCGAAGCGCTTCGCACAAGACTTGAAAAGACTTCGGTTTTCACTCAAGCGGTTCTGGAGAATGATTTTGTTGCGTTTCTCGAAGAAAACGAACTCAAAATGAGACAGGTTGCCCAACCCCTCAGAATTGCTTTGACGGGAAAGACAGTCAGCCCCGGTATTTTTGAGGTCATGGAAGCTCTCGGAAAATCAAAAGTACTGGAGCGACTTACACAGGCCGTTACCCATATTCGCACCAAAGGGTGAACGCCCGCGGACCCGCTCGATCCATGTTGATTGCCGGGTCCTATGATTTTAGCCGGCGGCAGTGGAATCGCTGGTCTCAGGCCCCCTTAAAAAGCAACGTAAGTTCACTCATAACATCGAAATCCAAAATCAAGGGACGAAATTGGAACAATACCCAATGACAGGAATTCAAATGACCCCAAGGCACTTCAAGCCTTCAGTTCGGATTTCGATGCGCACCTGACTTCCGCCTCAGCAACCTGTGCACCGCGGGGTGTTTTGCTCACGGCTTCCTCAAAAGGAAAACCCATCGCCTTTGGAAATTCCACGGCAAAGTTCGGTTCCTCTGCAAGTTCCATGAACCGAATTCCACCGACGAGGCTTCTCAATTCTTCGCGACAGCGTCGATCCAACAAGGCCATGATTGCCCCGATTCCCGCGGCATTTTCAACAGTTCCCACAGACGTTTTGCTTGAAGGCCTCGGCAGCATCCCGATGGAGACCGCGTTCCTCCAGTTAAATCGCGCGCCGAATGCACCCGTTAACAGCATTCTGTCAATATGGGTGATACCTGCCTTTCGCATCATCAGTTTGATACCTGCCGAAAGGGCACCTTTGGCGAGTTGAATCTGCCGTATATCCGACAGCGAAATGTAAATATCCTTTTTGAGCGCATTCACTTCTCGGGAAATCAGAAGAAATTTTCGACCAACCCCACGCTCATCACTTATCACACCCGGCATGCCCTCCTTAATTCGCCCACTCGGCAGCAACACTCCCGACTTCCCCATTTCGGCGACCGCATCGATGATCCCGGAACCGCAAATACCCTGTGGCTGTCCCCCTTGTTGCTCACCCAACACGTCAACCGATACTTCAAATGTGGATGATTCAATCTTGACTCGATGGATCGCGCCGATACTGGCTCGCATCCCGCATTCAATCTGTGCGCCCTCCAGGGCCGGGCCGGTCGCACAACTGGTTACCCAGAGCCCCTTACGATTTCCCAGGACCACTTCACCATTGGTTCCGATGTCTACAATCAGAGAGATCTCATCCCGCTGGTGGGGTTTTTCAGACAAAATGACACCCAGGGTATCGCCGCCGACAAAACCCGAAACAACCGGGAACACATGCACATTGGTCCCCGGGTTGAAGTTGAATCCCAGGTCTCGGGCGTTCAGGTCGTCCGGGAACAGTTGAACCGGTAGATAGGGTGAAACGCCGAGATTATGGGGGTGAAGGCCGGCAAAAAGATGTTCCATGGTGGTATTGCCGACCACCGTCATTTCATCGACGTCCCGTCGATCCGCGCCCGCGGTTTGTAAACAACGCTCACTTAACACATCGATTTCATTGATAACCAACTTGTGAAGCGTCTCCGCACCATCCTCGTATGAATTTGCGAAGGCCACTCGGCTTATTACGTCTTCCCCGAAACGTCGCTGGGGATTGGCGGATGCTTGGGAAGATAGGACACAGCCGGTTTGAAGGTCACACAGATATACTGCGATCGTGGTCGTGCCGATATCCACAGCGACCCCTAAAGACTTTCTATATTCTCCCCGAAGGACCCCGGTCACCCCTTTGCCTTGGTGGGATATCAGCGTGACGGCTCCCTGAGAAACGAAGGGTTGGCTCAATTCGCGTATCGCAATCGGGTCTCTGAAAAAGATGTTTTTCCCCTTTACTGCGCTAACCCGTCCAATTGTCTGCGTCACAAGGTCGTAATCCCCACCATCATGATCGTTTGCTTTAAATGGTGAGGCGAGAATGATACGTTCCACCATCGGTTCCACCGGAAAAGCGCCTTTTATACCGGTCTTTCCAATTCCCTCATTGCTGTCCAAGGAGTCCTTCAGGACGGTAATGGTTCCACGACCCCGCGGCCTCCCCTGACAGGCCAATCGATATCCTTTTGCCAGTAGCTCTGGTGTGAAGTGTTTTCGCTCTTCATGGGTAACCGGAGACAGGCAATTTTTCGGATGCACCAGAATTCTGCATTTTCCGCATTGTCCTTTTCCTCCGCAGTCTGTGCGCAGGGCGATACCCAGACGCCGGGCGATCTCCAAAATGGTTTCACCCGCTTCAGCATCACATGACATTCCCATTGGTTCAAACAGAAGTCGATGACTGCCGCTGGTTTCAGTGGCTTGCATGGAATTTTCCGCCTTTTTAAGAGACCATCTTAATTGATACGAAAAGAAATGACTCAACGCGGCACAAGGAATTGGGTATCAAATCAAAACAGCCCCATTCTCTCAACCGCGTCAGGGTATATACACCGGCTCTCGTTGGATGAGTTCAATGGCTTGCTCGGCCAGCTGAGCGAGTTGAGGGTGAGTTTCCTTCAGGTTGGTTATCTGTCTGAGATGATCTGCCGTTCTCATGATCAAAGATGCCATATCCCCCTCATCAATTGCCACAATGTTCATAAGTTGATTCCAGGGTGTATTTCTGGCCCAATAGTATATGGCGGCGCAGGGCCAGAATAGGATGGGTGGACTCTCGAAACCCCGTCGGATTTTAAGTGTTCGAAGCTTTTCGATGTGCCCGATGATAGCGTTAAACCGGTCTTCAAGGCCTGTTAGGTTGAATACCCCTTGACCCCGGATTTCAATTTCCAGCGCCCTGTCCCACACAAAGGGAGCCAAACCGCCTGCAAGCGCTTCAGGAGAAGCGCCCTCAAAGGCGCCTGTTCTGATCGCTTCTGCAATCAGTAACGGCTGGTCCAATCTCAGTTTTGACGCCCAGTAGCCGTCAGACGTCAGCAGATCCGCCTCATCCACAAAGCCCGTTTCTTTCAAAAACCTTAAATGCCGCTTGAAACTGAGCCAAAGCCCCCCTCCCATTCCTTCCATCTGCGCGGCGAGTGACTTAAAGTCTTTGAGCAGTTTTCGAAGCGGTCCCTTGTCTTTTAAATGACAGATTTTTAGATGTTCACAGCCTTCGCATGGGAGAGACTCAAGACGTTTGTTCACGGTATCCAAATGATCGCTGCGCCCAGTTGCTTGGGTTTTTTCAATATTCAGCGGTTCAAGGTCATCAAGTGGGATCTCGTCAAAGAGCCGAGCAAGCCGTTCAGAGGAAAAGCCCTCCGGGATGTCCGCACGATAATCAAAAATTGACTGGATTTGACGGATATCCACTTTCTTGAGTCTAACGCGATGTCTTCGCGCTCGCGATGGTTTCCGGATGCTGTGCGCTGCACAAATGAATTTACCCTGATCCATGGAGGTACTGAAAATGACATAAATATTTCTATTACGATGGAGGAAAAGCCTTCCGGGTTTGAGGTACTCCTTATAGAGTGCGATGAGATGCTCATTTCGGATTTTTTGAGTCAAGCTTTTGACTTTCGCTTTCAACTCCGACCGTTTCTGAACGAATTCCAGGACCTCATAGGGGTCTTGTCCATCACATTTGCCCCTGGGAAGCACCCGCCCCAATTCCCCTAACATTCCCTCCCAACGCCTTTCCAGTATGCGTCCGGACTGTTTTTCTTGAAATGCGGCAAAAGAAAGTTCGAGTAACTCCTTGACCTCTTGGGGCGTGTGGGACAACAGGAGGTTCAGCGTCATTGAAAAATTGATATGAATCTGACTGTGAATCGGTTCCGGGGAGGAATTCAGGAGTTCAATAAGGAGTTGGGGATCCTGATGGAGGCCGGGGACAACGAGACCAAAGCCGATGTTGTCTTTTCCCCTCCTACCCGCCCGTCCAATCATCTGGTGAAACTCGGTTGCGGACAGATCAATGAATTCCCGGCCGTTGTATCGGTCGCTTTGGACAAGAACAACGGTTCTGGCCGGGAAATTGACGCCGGCTGCCACGGTTGACGTAGAAAAAATGGCTTCCAGATATCCGGCATTCATCATTCTTTCGATCAACACCTTCCAGTAAGGAAGTTGTCCCCCGTGGTGCGACGCGACCCTGGACTCGATAAGCGACTCCAGCTGACGGTGTCCCCTAAGATGCGGGTAAGCGGACAGGAATGCGTCGACTGCATTGTGCATGGAGGACTTGATATTCGAAGGTGAGTGCACGGGTGAGCATGTCGAAATCGCTCGATCACAATCCGAGCGTGATTTCAGAAAGAAAATAGCCGGCAGCAAATCAAGCTTTCGCAAGAATTTGATGATCCTCCCAAAGTCGAGCCTCTGTAATCTTTTCTTACGCCCTCCTTGCTTAGAGGCGACAAATCTTTCGATTCGCGAATTCAGGCCGCTTTCACTCGCGAGAGGAACGATCAACCCGTCATCGAAAAGGAATAACATTTCAAGCGGAACAGGCCGTTTGTCAGAACGCACGACCGTGTTTGGCACACCCCGAATTTCCTTCAGCCACTCACACAGCTCATCCGCGTTGGATATGGTCGCGGAAAGAAGCAGAAGCTTCACCGTCGGGGGGAGATATATGAGAACCTCTTCCCACACCACGCCTCTTTCAGGATCGCTCAAATAATGCGCCTCATCCAAAATTACCAAATCAGCCCGGATATCAGCCCCTTGGTGCATCGCGTCATACAGTTGGTTACGCAGAATCTCCGTTGTCCCCACGATGATGGGGGCGTCCGGATTCTCTTTTCGGTCTCCGGTGAGAATCCCGCAGCTCGAAGCGCCGAATTCATGATGGAACTGCTGATAAATGGAATTGGAAAGTGCCTTGAGGGGTGACGCATACCAGACGCTCAAACCTTCTGGCAGGTATGAATGAATAGTTTGCGAGGCTATCCAGGTTTTTCCCGAGCCTGTGGCGGCGCTAACCACCACATCGTAATTCTTGATCCGCTTGAGTGCTTCCTGCTGAAACGCATCCGCATGGAACGGCGCCGGTTTCGGCACACCGATCTTACGGAAAACCGATCTGAGTGCCGGATCGATCCTGGGTTTGCCATTATTGGCCGCCGGTCTATTGTCCTTTCGGTTGTAGTGGCGCGCTTTTGGTGAATGGCGGTAAGTTTTTTTTGTTTCAGGGTTCATATGTGACAACGGTATTTGAGCAATGATCCGGCACCGGCTTCATGCGACCAGTTCACATGAAATCAGGTCCAAATCTTTAAGATTATCCGTCAAGGCCGAACCCAAATCCAGGGCACATAGATGTTCCTTAAGTTCCTCGATATGTTGATTGCATCCGTAACCGATCTTCAGGCCGTTCACATACACCTTCTCCAACACCTCTCTGGCGAAAACTCTTGCCGCCGCCTTTATGAATAGCGGCGATCTGACCTGATCCCCTTGGTACACGGCGGCCTTGTGGCAGAACGCCCCGCCGACTTCGCACCATGTCATCATATCGGCGAGCAAAAACATTGCATACTGGGATTTGCTCAACCTGTGTTTCCGGGCGTTCATAATCACTTCACTCGTGACCCGCATGGCGCGAGCCACCATAGGTCCGGCAGATTCTACTGAAAGTGCTTCAAGTTTTTCCGCCATTTTTAAATAAAACTCACCCTTGGAACGAACCGTTTCCCGTAAACGAAATACGGAAATAATATTTTGCTGTATTTCGCTGGTTCCCTCATAAAGCGGCAGAATCTTTACATCGCGTTTAATCTTTTCGACCTCATATTCGCGCATATAACCGTAACCGCCAAAGGCTTGAATTCCATCATTGGCCATGACGTCACCCGCCTCGGTTGCAAAGTATTTTGCGATAGACCCCTCCACCTGAAGGTCTTCTTCACCGGTATCAATTCTTCGGGCCACTTCCTCAACGTAGGCCCGGGCAGCCTCGAGCTTTACCGCATTCGGAACCAGCAGCTTATGCGTGTAACCTTGTTTCTTCGACAGGATGGATCCGAACTGCACACGCTCCTTCGAGTATTGGACGGCCTTCTCCAAAGCGGCCATACCGCCCCCCAGGCCGAAGGTCGCCACCATCAGTCGAGTATACCCAAAAACCTTATTGGCCTCTTTCAGCCCCCTTCCTTCGACACCTCCGATAAGATTATCAGCCGGCACAAACAGATCTTCAAAAGTCAGCGGACATGTGTCGGATGCTCGAATCCCGTGTTTGTCTTCATGTTTTCCGGGCACCAGTCCTTCCGCCCCGGCCTCGACGATAAAGAAGGAAGGCCCCTCCGGTGTATCTGCAAGAATGGTGTAGAGATCGGCAACACCACCGTTTGTGATAAACTGTTTTTGACCATTGATTTTGTATCCCTTTATCTTTCCATTCTCATCCAGAACCCTGACTGCTTTGGTCTTCAGGGCTTGAACATTCGACCCTGCCTCGGGCTCGGTGACGCCATATGCCACAATGAGCCCTCCATCGGCTATTTTTGTGATATACTTTTCTTTTTGTTCAGGCGTAGCTCCGACTCGAATCGGATCCATACCCAGGCATATGGCCAAAAAAGAGGTAGCGACACCCAGATCCATTTTTGCCATTCTTTCAGAGATGATTGCGATCTCCGAGGCGCTCGCACCAAGCCCCCCATAAGCTTCGGGGATGAAAATCAAATGAAGCGCAATATCCGGTCCTAACATGAAACGGATGAGCTCCATGGGAAACTCGCCACTTCTGTCCATTTCCAGTTTTGTTTCGAGAGAGACCTTTTCTTTTTCCAACTTGTTTATGGTTTCCAGTATCATCGAAAAAGTCTCCGGATCCATTTTCGTTTGTTGTGTCATGTCGCATCCTCATTCGTAACCCTTATTCTTTTTCAGTTTTTTGTTTCAGCTTCTGAATGAGATCCTGATAAGAGGATCGCATGATAATGCTGTTGAATTGGCTTCGGTAATTGTTAACGAGGCTTACCCCCTCGATGGAAATGTCGTAAACCAGCCAATCATCGCCTTTTTGCTTAACACGATATTCGGTTGGAATCTCTGTTTGCTGCCGGGTGAGAATCTTGACCTGAACAACCCCGTAGTTCCCATCGATCTGCTCGCCTTGATAAATAACCTTCTCACCGGAGTAACCCTCCACTCTATCCAAGTACGTCCGTTCCAGCAATTTGCCATACAGATCGATAAATTCTCGCTTTTCTTGCTCCGTTCTTTCCCGCCAGTGTCTCGCAAGGGTCCTCCGGGCCATTTCCTCCCAGTTGAACCGCTCATCGATAACCTGGCGGATCATTTGCTTTCTTTCCGTTTTTTTCTCCGCACCCTTTAACGCGGGATCACTGACGATACGGATGATCTTGTCGGTGGTGTCTCTAATTTTTTCGGTCGGCACCCCTGCAAAGGCAACGCCGGGGACACAAATGCTTACGAAAAGCCAAAGCATACAGCGACATAAGTGACGTTCGATCATGTATACCTCCTTGATTCACTTAACGTGCATTCCCAGTTTTTCGGAAAAGTAAGACACGATTGAGCGAGATTCGTCAAGCGCGGCAACATTCATTCGGGGCTTCCTCCGGAGATTTTCGGATTTCGCGACGACGCCGGCATTAAAGGAAGACCTGAAATAGCCGAAAAGCAAAACGTGTCGTACGACTACTTGTATGGATCAACGACGCCAAAGACATATTTTGAAATTAACTGTTCGAGGTCTACCGGAGGCTGGGTGTCGCGAATGCGTCCGCCGGGCTTAAGATTTTCCTCCAGTCCACCGGGCGATATTTCAATATACTTCTCTCCGATCAGCCCTTTTGTTTTAATCGACGCAATGGCGTCTTCCTGGACTTTCAGTTTCGAAGGGAGGTTCATAACGACTTTGGCTTGATAATCATCGAGAATGACCTTTTTTACGCGTCCGACCTCTACCCCCGCAATGGTGACGGAAGAACCGGACTTCAGCCCACCACTGCTGGAAAAAACAGCATGGATTTCATATCCTTTCTCGCCCAAAACCTCCAGCTTACCGAGCCGTATGGAAAGGTAGCCGAGGCAGAGTATGCCGGCGATCATGAACAAGCCCACTAACAACTCCAGATCAAATTTTTTCATTTGTTACCTCCGACCTCCAGCGTGTCTTTGTCTTGTCTGCGCTCCGCTTCGTGTCCGGGGTGTTGCCTCAATGCGCATTCGACCGCTTCACCTACAAAAGCATGGACGATGGGTTCGCCGGAGTCCATCAACTCCTTGGGCGTGCCTTCGGCCCACACAATGCCCTCGTGGATCATTGCCACTCGATCGATGATCTCAAAAACCCTCGGTATTTCGTGCGTTACAATGATCCCGGTGAACGAAAGCCGCTTGTGAAAGGCGTCAATCAGGTTGAGAATCGAACCGCCGATGACCGGGTCCAATCCGGTGGTGGGTTCATCAAAGAGCATGATTTCGGGATCCAAGACCAGTGCTCTGGCAAGCGCCGCTCGCTTGAGCATGCCTCCGCTGATCTGAGAGGGGTATTTATGGGCGGAACCGGTTAGCCCCACGTTTTCAAGCTCGTTCAACACTCTTTCCTTGATCAGGTCATCATTTAACCGGGTCTTTTCCTTCAATGGAAAGGCCACATTCTCAAAAAGGGTCATTGAATCAAACAGGGCACCCCCCTGGAAAAGGAAACCCAGTCGATCTCGAAAGCCGAGCAACTCCCTGCCGCCCATCCGTCCGAGGTCCTCACCGTCCACCATGACGCGACCCTGATCCGGTTTCAAGAGACCCGCCACATGTTTCAAAAGGACACTTTTGCCACTGCCGCTCCCTCCGATCAATGCGATGATTTGCCCTTTTTTGATTTCCAAAGAGACCCCTTTAAGGACCTCATTTCCATCAAACATCTTGTGGAGGCTTTCGATCTTGATCATGCGGTTGCCTAGAAAAGTAGCGAAGTCATGAAATAGTCCCATACAAGAATCAGCACGGATGAAAGGACGACCGCTTGCGTTGTGGCTTTGCTGACACCCTCTGCGCCGAAACCGGTAAAAATCCCCGTGTAATGCCCCTTAAAACAACACACCCAAATGATGATTACGCCGAAGCTCACGGACTTATATATTCCCTCCAGGACATCACTCATCCCGACGTAACTTGCCATTTCTCCGAAATAGGTACCGGCTCCCACACCCAACAGCTTCACGCCGACCAAATATCCTCCCAAAATGCCGACCACGTCAAAAATCGAGGTCAGGAGGGGCAAAGAAATCAGGCCTGCAAGCAGATTCGGTACGATGAGATACCGGTACGGGTTCAGGCCCATGAGTTCAAGCGCATCAATCTGCTCGCTGATGCGCATGATACCGATCTCTGCGGTAATCGCCGAACCCGCCCTTCCGGTTACCATTAAAGCTGAAATAACGGGACCGAGTTCTTTGATGAGGGAAAGGCCGACCATGGGACCTAAGAACGCATCTGAGCCAAATCTCCGGAGGCTGTAAAAACCTTGAAAGCCAAGGACCATGCCGGTAAACGCACCCGTGAGAAGAATTACTGAAGTGGATTGCAACCCAATGAAATGGATCTGCTTCAGAACCCGTCTAAATTTGATGGGAGGGGCCAATGAGTAAAAAACCGCCTTGAGCAGAAAGAGCCCCATGATCCCCATTCGCCTGAGACGGGCCAATGTCAGTGCGCCCAATGATCGGATGTATTTCATGGGCGCAAGTCTTTCAAATCCAAATAATGATGTCAAACTGAAACTAAATATCCCTTAGCCGAATATTCGCCGGAGACTTTTCAATGAGCTCGCCAAAGGTCCGTAAACAATCTGAAATTCTTTCCAATTCCTCGGATCGAGCAAACGGAATCGCGTCGCTTCCATGCGCATCGAGGGTATCCAAGACGTATTTGATCGTCATGACATCCGTGTTATGCGCGGGTTGGTAGGCAACATCCTTTTCCCCGTCAATCTTAATCTCCGACACGAGCCCTGACTCAACCAATTCATATAGGATCTGGCGTACCAACCGAATCGGAATGTCAAGTTCGTTTGAAATATGCGTCTCACTCCATAACGTTTTTGAACCGGAAAAGCTCTTCACCAGCAAATGGGCGACTGTCAGTGTGAGGAGCCTCTTGAGCGCGTTGCTTACCCGTAAACAATCCGGTTCAAATTCGAACGTCTCCACGTTCTGGTGCGCAAATGAGATCTCTGCACCAAGAAGCACAATGAGCCAACTGAATTGAAGCCATATGAGAAAAAGAGGCAGTGCGGCAAAGCTTCCGTAGATGGCGTTATATTTCGCGACACCGATCTGCAGCGTGATATAGAGCAATTGGAAAACCTGATACATCGATCCCGCGATGACTCCCGCCAGTAGGCCTGACTTGAAATTAACCTTTGTATTCGGCATGAAAATATACATGAATGTGAAAAGAATCCATATCGCAACAAGCGGCGAGAACCTAAACAGAAAAAACAAAGCCGGGCTCACAATCCCCAGCAGGGCGAATTTTTGTACGATAGCCTCCACCTGGCTGGTGATAATAACGGTGAGGCCACTGGAAGCGATGAAAAGAACGGGACAAATGAGCATGAGGGATAAGTAATCTGTAATTTTTCTCCCCAGGGATCTTCCCTTTTTGACACCCCATAGATCATTCAAAGAATACTCGATATGCCCCAATACTTTGATAATACTCCAAAAAAGTATGACAATGCCGACCCCCGCCATTACCCCGCCTCTGGTGTTTTCCAACAGCGCGTGAGAAAAATTGATGATTCTCGTGACAACTTCCTCATGACCTTCCAGCCTTGCGAGAAGTTGAGCCTCCAACGTTTTTTCAAAACCAAAGCCTTTGGCAATCCCAAAAAGCATGGCAAAGACCGGTACGACGGAAAACACAGAATATACGGTCAAAGCCGAGGCTCTCAGTTGACATCTGTCCTCTCCGATACCTCGCAGCGCCAAGACCGCTATCCGCAACAACCGGATGCCAAAAGCCTTTGACCGAGAGAGATTTCTCTCCTGAATGCGCCAGATATCTTTCTTGAAAAATTCTATCGCCTTGGAAGTGTCCATAGCAACGCCATTAGATTGAATTAAATGCTTCAGGATTCACAATATAAAGCTTGAACTTAATATAAATAAAATATCATAAAAACCAAAAACATTCAACATCAGCCCATCCCGCTCAGCATCCGCGGGATTGCAATACCTCACGGAATCTCATATAATCATGGGGAAAAACCACATATTGTACAATTTACTGTACCCGTCGGTGTCCATACATAAACTCAAAGCGAAAAACCCATGCGGTTCCGGTTCGGAAAAAAGAAACTTTCTACCCGGAGCCGGAAAACCATGCGATAGGACGCACATCGACATGTCCGCATGGCAGACCCACCTCCCGGACTTGTCCGCGTGCCGGATCGACGCCGAAATTCTGGAAAAGGGCCGTTTTCGGGTGGCAAACAATTTGGGAAAGGAGCCGGACTCTTGAATAAGAAAGTGATCATTTATGGAAAAGGCGGTTGACCTTACACAAAAGATGCCAGGTCGGCCTATGGAAACACTGCGCAATACGTAGATGTAAGAAGTGAAAGCGGTAAACTGGAGGAAATGCTCTCGCATTCCGGTGGTGTTAGAAAGGTGCCTGTTATCGTTGAAGGAGAGAAAGTCACTATCGGGTTTGGTGGAACATGAGGCGTCTGATAGCGCATCGGGAATGCGCCTCGTTTTCAAATCCACCCCCTCGGTGAGATCCATATTCTGTTTCGGTGGTGACGAATTCTAGGGAGGCCCTTTCGAAGAAAGACGTCGCTTCCACAGTATAAGGGCTGCCAGAAAGCCGCCGATTGCATCTGCGAACAGGTCCGCAATGCTTGCATCACGTCCAGGCACATGCATCTGGTGTAATTCGTCAAAACCGCCATATCCGGCGACCAACAGGGTCACCCAAAGAACCCGGGTAAAGGGCACCCGCTGTTTTGACGGTTTGAATGAAAAGCTAAAGAACCCAGCCAGCAATGCAAAAGAAAGCACATGAAAAAGCTTGTCCTGGCCCGTTAGAAGCGCGGGGCCGGACAGATCCGGGATGGAAGAAAGCAGGTAAATCGTGGTCATCCATCCCACTGCCAGGATTCGATAAACCCGATAGTCCGCCGTGAATTTCATGAAGACACTTCTCCTTACCGTATCGCTTGAAAGTTTGACCCCCCCAGGGTTTGGACGTAAGCGGTGAAACTCAGCAAACTTTTTTTGTGCCGAAGCCGGGTTTCGAACCGGGTCTTCCGCTACTTTCGGGATAGTGATAGGACAGCCGGTTCAATCTGTCAACTCAATCACAGGCTACAGCCCCACCTCCGACCGCTGAAACGTCCGATTTGATCCAAAAGCGACCCCGAACCGCTGAGTCATATGGGAGGAGTTTTTGGCCGGTGAATGGGAGTGTGGGGCGCTGTATAAGCCTTTCGTAAAACATTCTCTCATTGAAATAAATTACACTTTTGTGATGATATAGAAAAAATGATGCGACAAACGAGCCGAATCTCAAATACCACAAGCCGAAAAGTCCTGAGGAATCAAATATGAAAATCAATGAATTTCCACCCGATATTCGCACTTGCATACTTCCGGAGCCTTCGGGAGAAATGTACTACCGATGCATTGGTTGCCACAAAGAATTTGATATCTTTCGTCTTCTTTACACATGCCCGGATTGCGGCTCCGTCCTCTTGCTGCATTCAAGGAACGTAGCGAATTTCGACCGCCTGGACGGCGCAATGTGGCGGAAAATTTTTGATTACCGTCGGATGTTGAACCACAAGGCGATCAAAGGCATTTTTCGGTTTTATGAATTCATAGCCCCTATCATCCCGTTGGATCAGATTGTCTACTTGGGTGAAGGACACACCCCTCTCGTCGAAGCAAATGCCACCCTGAAAAAGGAGGTTGGCCTTGATTTTTACTTCAAGAACGATGGCCTCAATCCCAGTGCATCATTTAAGGACCGGGGGATGGCATGTGCACTGAGCTATATTAACTTCGTAGCCGGCAGAGAAAAAACGGGCGATCTCCTCGCCATCTGCGCCTCCACGGGAGACACGTCGGCTTCCGCTGCGCTTTATGCAGCGTATCTGGGGGATTTCGTGAAATCAGCCGTCCTCCTCCCTGAGGGAAAAGTTACCCCTCAGCAACTGTCTCAACCGCTTGGAAGCGGTGCCCGGGTTCTGGAAATACCCGGCGTTTTCGATGACTGCATGAAGGTGGTGGAGTGCCTTGCAGAAAACTATCACGTTGCGCTTTTAAATTCAAAAAACAGCTGGAGGATCCTGGGCCAGGAATCCTTTTCCTACGAAATCGCACAGGATTTTGATTATGAGGTTGAAAATAAGGCAATTCTCGTGCCCATCGGCAATGCGGGAAACATCACAGCGGTCATGAGTGGTTTTTTGAAATTCTTTCGTGCAGGACTCATAGACCACCTTCCGAAGATCGTCGGGGTCCAGTCCGAACATGCGGATCCCGTCTATCGATATTACATGGAAAATGACCCCGACAAGCGACGGTTTTTGCCGGTGAATGTACG
>Ga0207796_1000424_pt1 | contig 17354 bp, 17 predicted proteins | sample Pon1CUnioCityCA_6_FD_187274 | JGI IMG/M metagenome (GOLD analysis project Ga0207796, IMG submission 187274) | Marine sediment microbial community from Union City, CA, USA - Pond 1C Sediment 1 (SPAdes) | ecosystem: Environmental > Aquatic > Marine > Intertidal zone > Salt pond sediment ...
CGACGAGAACATCGTCAAGTTGGGATTCGCGGACCTGGTCAAGCAAAAGCTCGCCGAGGCAGGCATCGAGACGGCCGTCTTTGCCGAGGTAGAGCCCGAACCCTGCCTGCAGACTGCACGGCACGCGGCCGAGCAAGCTCATGCCTTTCAACCGGACTGGGTTATCGGGCTCGGCGGTGGCTCGTGCATGGACGCCGCCAAGGCAGCCTGGTTCCTCTACGAGAGGCCGGACATGGATCTCCAGAATCTCAGTCCCTTCGAGAGCCTGGGCTTGCGGGCGAAAGCGCGGCTAGTCGCTATCCCCACCACCTCCGGCACCGGCTCCGAAGTGACCATAGCTTCCGTGCTGACCGACACCGACGAGAAGCGCAAGGTAGCTCTGGGCTCTGGCGAACTGGTACCCGATCTGGCCGTTGTCGATCCGGTCTTTGCCATGAAGCTGCCTCCCCATGTCACGGCAGACACTGGCATAGACGCTCTCACCCATGCGATTGAAGGGTATAGCTGTAGCTGGAACAACGACTTTAGCGATGGGCTCTGCCTCAAAGCGATCCAGCTCGTGTTCGATTACCTGCCCAAGGCCTACGAGAACGGCGCTGACGATCCGGTCGCCCGAGAAAAGATGCACAACGCCGCCACCATCGCCGGGCTGGGCTTTGGCAACTCGTTCGCTGCGCTGGCCCATGCGCTAGGCCACGCACTTGGCGCCGCTTTCCACACACCGCACGGCCGCGCCGTGGGGCTCTTTTTGCCCTACACCGTCGAGTTTGGCGCCAGCGCTGGTGAGGGCCGCTATGCGGAGATTGCCCGCTTTCTCGGGCTGCCCGCTTCCGATGATCAAGAAGGAGCGGCCAGCCTCGTCGATGCGATCCGCACGCTGACGCGGAGGGTCGGCCTGCCCGCGACCGTCCGCGAGCTGGGCATCTCGCAGGAAGCTTACGAGCAAGCCATGCCGGCGCTCATCGACAACACCGAGACCGACACGCAGATGGTCAGCAGCTGCCGCATACCCGACACGCACGAGGTTGAAGCACTGTTCCGCTACGCCTACGAGGGGAAACCGGTCGACTTTTAGCCACGACAGTATCACAGGTTCTGCCAAGCCGCGGCATTCAGGGTGCGCGCCGCGGCTTTTATCTGTACTGCGTTGCAATGCCCCGTCTTCTATGCTATAATCGTCACCGTCTCAACGGACAACAGGGCTCTCGCGCTACTTTTCAGAGAGGAAAGGATAGAAGATGAGCGGATATATGGGCAAGTTGCTGGTCGTGGACCTTACCAAGGGTGAGCTCCAAGATGAGCCCCTGAACCAGACCATGGCTCACGACTTTGTAGGTGGATCGGGCTATGCAGCCCGCTACCTGTACGACGAACTCGGCCCCGACACCGATCCCCTGGGCCCGGACAACACCCTCATGTTCATGACCGGCCCGCTGGTGGGCACCCGGGCGCCCTCGTGCGGCAGGCACGAGATCTGCGCCATATCGCCCCTGACCGGCATCTGGGGCGAGTCCAACTCTGGGGGCTTTTGGGGCGCCGAACTGCGCTTTGCCGGGTACGATGGCATCGTGATCCGGGGTCGCTCGGAAAAGCCGGTGTGGCTGTCCATCATCGAAGGCCAGCCGCCATCGCTCCACGATGCCGCCAACCTGTGGGGCTTGGACACCTACGAGACGCAGCAGCGCCTCCGAGACGAGCTGGACGACCAGAAGGTGCGGGTTACCTGCATCGGCCCTGCAGGAGAGAACCTGGTGCTCTACGCCGCCGTGATGAACGACCATGGTCGTGCTGCGGGTCGTACCGGTATGGGCGCCGTGATGGGCTCCAAGAATCTCAAGGCCATCGCCGTGCGCGGCAGCCAGCGCATCCCCCTGGCAGATAAAGACAGTTTCAGCCAGACAGCCAAGCAAGCGGTCCAGATCGTACAGGAGGATATCACTCCCCAGGTCCTGAACCAGATGGGCACGGCCAATATCGTCGATATGAGCATCATGTGGGGCAATCTGCCCAACAAGTACTGGAGCCAGCCCCGCTTTGAAGAAGCCACCAACCTTAGCGGCATCACCATGATGGAAACGATCCTGACCCGGGCCGTCCCCTGCTATGGGTGCACCGTAGCCTGCGGTCGCGAGGTCACGCTCAAGGACACACCCTATGGCGTGGACGTGGTGGACGGGCCCGAGTACGAGACGGTGGCCATGCTCGGCTCGCAACTGCTCGTCGACGACCTGCCCGGCGTGGCCTATGCGGGTCATCTCTGCAACCGCTACGGCATGGACACCATCAGCGCTGGATCGTCCGTTGCGCTGGCCTACCTTCTCTTCGAGCGGGGCATCATCACCACAGCTGACACCGGCGGACTGCCCCTCAGATGGGGTGACATCGAGACGGCCCACACGCTGCTGGAGATGATCGCCCGGCGCGAGGGTATTGGCGATGTGCTGGCCGAGGGCACGAAACGACTCGGTGCTCGCTATGGAGCCGAGGATCTGGCAGTCCATGTCAACGGTCTGGATCTGCCCGCGCACGATCCCCGTGCTGTGTCGGGGATGGCCATGGTCTATGCCACCTCTCCGCGTGGCGCCTGCCACATGCAGGGCGATATGTACCTGGTGGACATGGGCATGACCATATCCGAGGTGGGCATAGTGCCCGGAGGCCGCTTCAAGACACGGGGCAAGTCCAAGGTTGTGGTCAAACTTCAGAACTGGCGCACACTCTACAACAGCGCCATCATGTGCGTGTTTGTCAACCCCACCGCTCCCCTCTTTGTCAAGCTGCTTTCGGAAGCCACAGGCTGGTCGTCGGACATCGTCTGGTGGCAGCGGACTGGAGAGCGCATTTTTGACTTGAAGCGGGCGTTCAACAACCGGCTGGGCATCAAGCGGGGCAACGACCGCCTGCCCGAGCGCCTGCTCATCCCCATGGCTAACGGGTCCCGGGGGCGCACGCCGCACGTGGAAAAACTACTCGAGGAATACTATAGCGAACGCGATTGGGACTGGCAGACCGGCAAGCCATCCCGCCAGAGACTGACCGGGCTCGGCCTGCCCGATATCGCGGCCGATCTGTGGGACGGCTCGTGAACGAGATGCAGCCATCGGGCCCTGGAGCCAACCAGACCGCGGGACGAAAGCGGGTAGGCCTGGCCCTGGGTGGAGGCGGCGCCCGGGGATTTGCGCATATAGGTGTCATCCGCCTGTTGGAGCAGGAAGGCATCCCCATTGACGCTATCGCGGGGTCCAGCGCAGGTTCCCTGGCCGGCGCAGCCTATGCAGCCGGGCTCCAATCACAGGAGATTTTGGAGCTGGGCCTGAAACTCCGCTGGCGGGACCTCGGCCGGCTCGTCTGGCCCCGGCGGGGATTCGTGAGCTTTGAGAAACTGGAGCAGTGGGTGATCGGCATCGTCGGCGATTTGACGTTCACTGACCTGCGCATACCGTACGCCGCCGTTACCGCTGACATGGCGACAGGCGAGCAGGTCGTGTTGCAGCAAGGGCGCCTCGCGCCTGCGGTACGGGCCAGCTGCTCAGTGCCCGGCATCGTAACCCCGGTCGAGATCGACGGTCGGCTGCTGAGCGATGGCGGCGCAATCAACAACCTGCCCATCTCGGTCGTTCGTGAACTCGGCGCCGACATTGCCATAGCGGTTGGTCTGAGTGCGCCGCCGGGCAGATACCCCAAGAATGCACTGCAGATGGGCGTGGCAGCCCTGGACTATCTCCTGATGCGCGCTGGCGACGATCCTGCCACGGCCGACGTCTATCTGCCCATCCCCATGTGGGGGCTCGGCAGCATGATAAGCACCTCGCGGCGGCGCCGGTTCATTGCCCTGGGGCAGCAGACCGCTGAGCTGGCACTCCCGGCAATCCGGGCTGCACTGCAATAGTCCTCCTGGCGATAGGTGCAATGGCAGGGACTGCACCTGCCGGGGCAGTTTCGATCGATTTGACTTCTGTTGATGCGTGCTGTATAATCTCCACGCGCCTTGGCGCGCCCTTGCACGTGCTAAAGCTACAGGTTCCGCCGCCAGTTCGATAGTGTAACATGGAGGTTCGCCGCATGGCCGCATTTGCCGACTGGTTTCGCGCCGTGACCTACCGGGGACGCGAAGGGCAGATCGCCTGGATGCTCCACCGGATCACCGGCCTCGGCGTGTTTTTCTTCCTGGCCCTGCACATCATCGACATTTTTCTCATGTCATTCGGACCAGAGTTGTTTGATTCCCTGCTCTTCTTCTACCACCAATTCCTATTCAAACTCTCCATCGTCTTTGGTCTTTTCCCCGGCGTCCTGTACCACGGTCTGAACGGCATCCGTGTGGTCGCCATCGACTTTTGGCCCAACCTGGGCAAGAAGCAGGCCATGCTCTGGCGTATCCAGATGATCGTCTTTGTCATCGCCTATATCCCATCAGCGATCATTATGATCCGATCCATGTTCGGGACCCACTAGCGTCGGGCTTTCTTGCATGGTCATCACGATTCCAAACACGGTCAAGGAGGCAAGGTCATGACAGCCAGAGGCTCTGTCCGCCCCCGGCCCGCCAGCAGCTTTGAGCTGTACAGCTGGTTCTTCATGCGCATCTCGGCCATCATCATGGTCCTCCTGGTCGGGTTTCATCTCTTCTACATGCACCTCGTCCTCAGCGTGGATGCGATCAATTTCGAGGTCATCTCTGGACGTTGGTCCTCCCCCTTCTGGCGCCTCTACGACTTTTTCATGCTGACCTTTGCCTGGCTCCATTGTACGAACGGCGTGCGCATTGTCATCGACGACTATGTCCACACCCAGGGATGGAGTGTGTTCGCCAAAGCCATCCTGTACCTCTTTGCCTTTATCGTCATTGTGCTGGGCTCGTACGTCGTCTTTACCTTCCAACCCTAGCCTTCGTCCGGGGCCAGGGTGCGAGTGCACTGAGGAGCAGCCATGTACCATTCATTTGATGTAGTCATCGTAGGCGCTGGAGGCGCTGGGCTTCGCGCAGCCCTCGAACTGGGCCAGTTGGGAAGCGTGGCGGTGCTCAGCAAGCTATACCCCACCCGCTCTCATACAGGCGCGGCCCAGGGAGGCATCGGGGCCGCACTGGGCAACAGCGAAGAGGACCTGTGGGAATGGCACATGTTCGACACGGTCAAGGGCGGCGACTACCTCACCGACCAGAACGCCGCCGAGATTCTGACCCGCGAGGCTGTCGAGACAGTCTACGAGCTGGAGCACTGGGGCCTGCCCTTTGACCGCACAGCCGACGGCAAGATCGCACAGAGGCCCTTTGGCGGACACACGCACCACTTTGGGCAGGGAGCCGTACGGCGCTCGTGCTATGCGGCTGATCGAACCGGGCATATGATCCTGCAGACCCTGTACCAGCAGTGCGTACGAAACAACGTCCAGTTCTTTGACGAGTACCATGTACTCGATCTGTTGATCCATGAAGGCGTGGTCTGCGGCTTGGTCGCCTACCATATCCTCACCGGCGAGATCCACACATTCCGCGCCAAGGCGGTCCTCTTTGCCACTGGCGGCATGGGCCGCATGTTCAAGATCACCTCCAATGCCCACGCCCTAACCGGCGACGGCCCAGCCATCGCCCTGCGCCATGGCGTGCCCATGCAGGATCTAGAGTTCTTCCAGTTCCACCCCACCGGCATCCGGGGCATGGGCATCCTGATCACCGAGGCTGTGCGCGGCGAGGGCGGGATACTCCTCAACAACGAGGGCGAGCGCTTTATGGAGCGCTATTCGCCCACGCTTCTGGACCTGGCGCCGCGCGACATCGTCTCCCGGGCCATCTACCTGGAGGAAAAAGCTGGTAGGGGCATAAATGGACAGGATTACGTCAATCTCGACGCCAGCCACCTGGGCCGCGAGGTGGTCGAAGCCAAGATCCCGGACATAGCCGATTTCTGCAAGACCTACTTGGGTATCGATCCCGCAGTAGATCCGATGCCCGTTCAGCCCACAGCCCACTATGCGATGGGCGGCATCCCTACCGACGTGGACGGCCGGGTGCTGATGGACGAACAGAACACACCGCTCCCCGGATTTTACGCTGCCGGCGAATGCGCCTGTGTCTCGGTACACGGCGCGAACCGCCTGGGGACCAACTCCCTGGTCGACATTGTCGTGTTTGGGCGGCGGGCAGGGCGCGACATAGCCCGTTTCATCGCCCAGAACGATTTTACGCCCCTGCCAGCTGACTCTGAATCGAGAGCCCGCGAAGAGGTGGAGCGCCTGCTCCACAGCAGCGGTGGCGAGTCGGTGGCCGACATCCGAAGGGAGTTGCAGGCAGTCATGATGGACAATGTGGGCGTCTTTCGCATCGAGCCCCAGATGCAGGCGGCCCTCGAGCGAGTGCACCAGCTCCAGGAGCGCTACGAGCGGATCAGCCTCCAGGACAAGGGCGCCACATTCAACACGGAGCTCCTCGAGGCCATCGAACTGGGCTACCTGCTGGACCTGGCTGAGCTGACTGCGGCGAGCGCCCTGGCACGGGAGGAGAGCCGCGGAGCCCACTCGCGCGAGGACTATCCGGAGCGCGACGACGAGAACTGGCTCAAGCACACCCTGGCCTATCGTACTGGTACGGGCGTGGAGCTCAGGTACAAGCCTGTGTCTATCACGCGCTTCCAGCCCAAGCCGCGCACCTACTAGCCCAATTGAGACCGGATCCCTGGGCCAATCTGGCAACTCTGTCTCTGTCGAAACCGGAGGGACCACTGATGCAAGTCACACTCAAGATCCAGCGATTCAACCCAGAGGTGGATGACAAGCCTCACTGGAAAGAGTACACCGTCGATGTCGAGCGCACTGACCGACTGCTGGACGCGCTGCACCAGGTCAAATGGCATCAGGATGGCACCCTGGCCTTTCGCCGCTCCTGTGCCCACGGGGTCTGCGGCTCGGATGCTATGACCATCAACAGCGTCAACCGCCTGGCCTGCAAGGTGCTGATGGCTGACCTCGGCTCGCGTGTTACCATTGAGCCGCTGCGGGGCTTTCCTATCATCAAGGACCTGGTAGTCGACATGGAGCCCTTCTTTGACAAATACCGCTCCATCAAGCCCTACCTGATCAACTACGACCCTCCACCTCCGGCCGAGCGCTATCAGGACGCGGAAGACCGCGCCAGGATCGACGATACTACCAAGTGCATCCTTTGCGGGGCGTGCACCAGTTCCTGCCCCTCCTTCTGGGGCAACCCCGAGTACGTCGGCCCGGCTGCAATTGTGCAGGCTCACCGCTTTATCTTTGACAGCCGCGACCAGGGAGCAAACGAGCGGCTGGAGATCCTCAATGACCGCAACGGCGTGTGGCGCTGCCGGACCATCTTTAACTGTGTGGGGGCCTGTCCCCGCGAGATCGATGTGACGCGAGCCATCGGTGAGGTAAAAAAGCTCCTGTTGTTCAACCGCATGGTCTAGCTGCAGCCAAACGGAGCGGCACCAACAAAGCACGGGCCAGCGGGGCTGGGTCGTGCTCTTGGCTTAGGATACAAGGAGGCTCGGGCTTATGTCAGAGGCAAAAGACACGTACACCGTTGTCCCCTTTCCAAAGGCACGGCATGTCTACATGGACAGCCTGTACCTCGGACAGCGCAAGCACACGGTCTACGGTCTGATAGAGGCTGATGTGACGAGCGCCCGCCAGTACATGCGCCAGCACAAGGCTCGCACTGGCGAGACCCTGTCCTTCACGGCGTTCCTGATCGCCTGTGTGGGCAGTGCGGTCGAGCGGAACAAGTACATGCACGCCTACCGAAACTGGCGAGGTCAACTGGTTCTCTTTGACGAGGTCGATGTGACCAGCATGTTCGAGATCGAGGCCGATGGCAAGAAACTGCCGCTGGCTCGCGTCATCCGGGCAGTGAACAAAAGGACCTACAGGGAGATCCACGACGAGATCCGGGGCATTCAGGCTGAGAGAAGGCAGGAGGGGAACCTGCCTTATGCGCAGTTCCTGTGGCTATACCGTCTGGTGCCAGCCTTCCTCAGGCGGTTGGCCTACCGCATCCTGCTCAAAAACCCCCACTGGATCAAACGCTCTATCGGCACGGTCCAGATCACAGCCGTAGGGATGTTTGGCGAGGGTGGCGGATGGGCCATCGCCCGTCCATTCTATACGCTTGCCGTGGCAGTCGGTGGAATCGTTGAGCGCCCGGTTCTGGTCGACGGGCGCATCGAGGCCCACGAGTTCCTCAGCCTCACCCTCAGTTTCGACCACGACATCGTCGACGGTGGGCCAGCCGCGCGCTTTGCCCAGCGGCTGAAGGAGTTGATCGAGGGCGGCTACGGCCTCATCGAGCCAGGTTCGCCCCTCGAGGCTCCTTCTGGCTAGTGTAGGCTGCCGGTTGGCGACCAGCGATGTCGTCCGCTGCACGATGCCCAATACCGCAAAGCGACTCGCAGTATAGCCTTGCTCGCTCCCGCCCAGAACCTCAAAAGCGGGACCGTCACATCTGTGACCGTCCCGCTTTTGTCTTGAGAATAGGGCTATTGGGCGCGGTGCGATTCCTAGCGGCCGCCCAACTGCCGGTCGAGCATGAACAGCGCCTGCCCCTTGTCGCCGATCATCTTGAGGATGTCGAGGATCTCTGTAGCCGAGTTCTCCTCCTCGACCTGCTCGTCAACGAACCACTGCAGGATGCCCAGGCTGGCATAGTCATTCTCCTCAACCGCCAGGGCATACAGCTTGTGGATCCGGTCCGTGATGTACTGCTCATGGGCCAGCGTCTTCTCAAAGACGTCCAACGGCCCATCAAACTCGATGGGGGGCTGCTCCAGGGCGCCAAGCACCACGCGGCCCCCGCGCTCGTGGACATAGCCATAGAACTTCATGGCGTGCTCCATCTCCTCATTACTCTGGGCCTGCATCCAGTGGGCACACCCTTGGAGATTGATCGATTCGCAGTAAGCAGCCATAGAGAGGTAGATGTACGCGGAGGCCAGCTCCTCCCGGATCTGCTCGTTAATTGCGTCCTGCATCTTCTTGCTCAGTTCCATTTTTTCTCCTTTTCCCTTTCTTGATCGGTAGCTCCGGGCCCCACATCGAGCGGATCTGCAGCCCGGCGACCCAATCTATCTATTTATGATATCCTTGATTAGTATAGCATAGGACAGGAGCCCTGTCAAAACCAGGGTGTTCGATGGCGAGTTTCCACGCTCAGATCAGGTACCGCTCCACGGATCGACCCCATGCCACCACCGGATAGGCATCAACACCAGCAAGATCACGCCCATGAACACCAGGTCTACCCCCAGCGTCAGCCCAAAGGCCGTTGCGAGGTAGCCCGCCAGGGCGTTAACGGCATCCACCACAGAGGGCGAAATGCCTCGCACGCCAGTGACTACCACGACTATCGCGGTTGCGATCCCCAAAAAGATCAGCACAGGCCGGATCGTCGCCATATCGGACTCGCTGGGCAGCATGGCATTCGACACGGAAAAGATCAGGTAGAGCCACAGCCAAAAGTCACCCACCTGGAGCATCTGCCCGAGCGCGTCCAGGGCACCCGCCATTGCCTGCCCAGCCATAGCATCGGCGAGCTCGCCCACGCCCAACACCAGATTGCCGATGATCAGGATCACCGCAGAGCCCCCCAGCAACGGCGCCACTCCGATCAAGCTGGCCCGGACCGGGTCCACCTTGCTCACCCGCACCGAGCCCAGCGAAATCCGCTTGCTCCGTCCCCGGCGCACTGGGCCAAGCGTTGGGAAGGTGACGCGGGCGCGCAGCAGTTTGGCCATCAGCCAATGACTCAGCTCGTGGATTACCACACCGGGTAGTACGATGACAAAGTAGATGATCAGCGCCACGTCAGGGTCATACACCAGGCGCATGCTCAGCTCCTGCAAGCTGCGCGTGATGCGCCGCTTGATCCAGAGCAGAGCCAGCAGCGTGACTACCAGAGCGAAAAGCGGCCCCCACGAGCCGAGGATCTCGTTCACGCCGCCTCCCCGTGGAGCACAATCGAGACCACCTCAGGGGGGCAGAAAAAGCGTGCCCGGGGTGTGCCAAAGCCCTCCATCCCCAATCCGCGGCTTACATAGAGCGTAGTATCGCCCTCGCGGTACTGGCCCGACTCGTAGCGCTTCCAGTGCTGCGAGCTGGTCAGGACGGCACCAAAGCCAGGCAACCGCCACTGCCCACCATGCGTGTGGCCTGCGAGATACAGATCCACGCCCAGCGCCGCGGCCTGGGGCATCAGGTCCGGCGTGTGGTAGAGGAGCAGCGCAAACGCCTCCGGAGGCAATTCAGCCAGCAGTGCGCGCAGCCTCGCGCCTGCAGCGGCGAGGTCGCGTATGCACGAAAGCCCCACCAGCCACAGCCCCTGGCCCCCCTTATTCTCCGGCTCCAGGGACACGCGGGCAATCCCATCCTCCAGCACTACGATGCCCAGTTCCTCAAGCACGGGGCGCAATACAGATGGTAGATCCACCTCGATCGTGCCCCACACAGCATAGATGCCGGCTGGGGCGTGCAGTTGCGCCAATACGGACCGCAGGTCGGCCAGTGCCCGGGGGTCCTCGCTGTACGAGGTACTGAGAAAATCTCCGGTCAGGACGATGAGGTCAGGCACCAGTTCCGCGACGAGAGCCGGTAGACTGCGCTCGCGCCGGGTGAGGCGCTCCACGTGCAGGTCCGAGATCTGCACGATGCGAAAGCCTGGCCCGAGGTTGGAGAGCTTGGGACTGCACACTTCCACATGGGTCACCTGCACCCGAAACGGCTCGACCAAGGTGCCATAAGCTGCCAACCCCAAAAGCAGGAGCTGGACCAGCGCCAGGCCGACCAGCGCCGGCAGGGGCCACCACACGGCCAGGAGCGCCGCAAGCATGCTGATCAGCCAGCGAAAAAGAGTCAGGCCCAGAAACGGTGGCTGGACTGCCCCATAGGACACGCCCAACCGGGGCAACAGTGCCAGCAAACTCGCGTCGGCAGCGGCAAAGAGCAGCAGGCCCAGGGCAAAAGCCCATCCCCAGCCGGCCTCTCCCACGGCTCGAGCCCAGACCAGGCCGGAAATCGCCGCCAGCGCCAGCGGAACAGGTGCAATCTTCCAGGGTGCCCATTTGCCCGGCTTTTCGGTAAGCAGCAACAGCGTATGAAAAGGGTTCTCTCCCAATCCTCTCACAGCAGCGCATTATACCACCCCTCCCGGGCAAGGACAACTAGGATTATAACCGGAGGTGCGCAAGTCGGTGCCCCCTGTCACCGAGAGAAGCGAGCCGCTTTTGCGAGCGACGGCCTCTCGCAAGCGAGAGGCGCGGTCTCCCACGGCCAAAGCGGGGTCTGCTTCGGCGCAAACGGCGCGCCTCGCAGAGAGATAGAGTCTCTGGGCAATTTCCACCGGCGTCCCTACTGTACCTGTACCTGGGGGTGGGGCCCCCGCTATATCAGGCGCGCTGCAGAGGCCGGATTAGCCAGTCCCGGTCGGGGAATTACCCTGCTGCGCCTGGTCCTCCACCATCGGCTCGGGGAAGAGGCTGAGCCACCAGGTGTCTTCGTCGGCGATCTGTAACCCTGTATCCCGACGGATTAGCAGGACACTGACCAGAAAGAGACCTGCGCCGATCCACTGCTGCACCGTAAAGCTCTCGCCTAGGAGCGCAAAGGCCAGCACGACAGCCACCAGCGGCTCCGCCAGGGCCAGTAGCGCAGTCTGCATCCCACCGATGCGACGCAGCCCGGCAAACACCAGCAGGCGAGCCAGGGCTGTCGGAAAGAGAGCGACCAGCAGAATCGCTACCAATCCGTCATTCGAAATCGCCGCGACCTGACCGCCTCGCCAGAGGTAGGGAATGCCCACCACCAGGCTCATAGTGGTCAGGCCATAGAGTGTCACCGTCCGTGGATCGACATCCGCAAGCGTCCACTGGCCCAGGACCAGATGAAAGCCATAGAGGGCGCCCGCGCCGATTAGCAGCGTGACGCCCAGCGGATCGACCAGTCCGCCCCCCTGCCAGGTAAGTAGGAACACACTCAGCAGCGCCAGGCCCAGGCGCGCCACCGATATCCGCGAGATGGGGTGGCCCGCTGCCGATAAGAAGATAAACACCCAAAAAGGATACATCGAATAGAGGAGGTGGGCCAGCGAGGCATCCATCCGCGACAGGCCATTGTAGTAAAGGAGCGAGCCCACACCGTTGGCTACACCCATCCCCACGCAGCCTGCCAGGTCGCCCCACTTGATAGCCACATACTTGCGCCAGAACAACAAGTAGAACAGCCAGAGCAGCCCGGCAGCCAGCGCGGTGCGCAGTGCAACCAGTGTGATCGGGTCCACGCCGGCCTGGTAGGCAAACTTGCCCAGAATAGGCGCCAGACCGGCAAAGAGGCAGGACAGCAGCGTCGCCGCGATGCCCCACAGCCTGCGATCCACACTGAGTTTCATTAGCCGTGACTCTGCGCTATCATCGCCGCCCTATTCTAGCTGGCGCAAGAAGACAAGGGTCTCTTCAAGCACCTGTTCTTCTGTGAGACCATCAGTAGGCAGGTAGAGGTCGCAATGGGCGCGCGCGTGGCGCAGCCTGTGGTGTTGTTCATCCAGATACTCCTGCGTCCAGCCCAGGCCCTTGCGCCCTCGCTCGTGCGCCGACCGCAACGTTACGTCCAGATAGATGAGGAGATCAGGCGGATTCAGGCGCTGCCACATATCAGGAACATAGGCGTGGTCCTGCGCCGCCGAGGTTGCATCATAGCCCAATGCTCGCAGCCTGGCGGCAAGCACACTCTTACCAGAGGCGCAAGGCCCGACTACCTTGATGCGCATGGCTACCTCTTGCCCACCTCCTGCAAAGCACCCACCGTCGATATACCGTGGTACGCCTAGATCGGAAAGCGCACCGACAGCCGCCGCACCTCGTCGAGCTGCTGCGGGTCTACGACCGACACGACGACGACGCTGATATCATCCCCGGGGCGGCCCTGGTCCAACTCCATGGCGCGCCTCAACAGCGCATCAGCCAATAACCGGGCACAGGTCTCTCCATCACAGCGCTCCAGTTGCTCGCGCACAAAGGCTGGGGCATCCAACCGCTGCCCGTAGCGCTGTCCCGCGTGAAGGACACCATCGGTGAAAAGAACAACGTGGAGGTCCCGGGCGATGGGAATCTCGGTGATCACCGGCCTGGTCCCGGCGTGGATACCGATAGCCTGGCTGGGCCTGTCCAGGAGCTGGATCTCTCCCTGGCGTCCGTGTGCCACGATCGCGGGGCAGTGGTTATTGCGCGAGATGACTATGGTGCGTGTTCCCAGGTCCACCGAGACAATATTGAGCGTCGCAGAAACCTGCCCGCCCCTCATGGTGCGAAGGTAATCGTGGGCAGCGCGGGCCGCGGCTCCATCGCGCACACCATCAGCCAGCAGCGACACCGCCTTCCGGCTCACGATATTGCTTATGGCCTTGGCCGATTTGCCGCTCCGTTGGCCGTCCACCATCACCAGCGACAGACCGCCGTGCGGTCGTTCAATCACCTCTACCGTATCGCCGCTCTCGCTAACCGCGTACTTGCTCACCTTGGCGACGGCAACCTGCAACTCGAGTTCCTCGCGCAGCAAATCAGCCTCCGTGCTCTGTTCGTTCCTGCTGCCTGGCATCCAATGGCGCCATTATACCCTACCTGCCTGCATCGGGCAAGGGCCAGCCCGCCGCCCTCGATCCAGTGCCTTCTTTGCCGCTAGCTCAGTTGACCATCTCCATCGTCTTTGTTATACTTACGCGCAACCATTCGCGTCTGCCGGTGTTCTATTCAGCAAGACCGGCAGGCGCCCGCGAGGTCATCCTGGTGAATGATTCAGTCGACGAGGCGACCTTGGTCGAAGAGGCCAAGAACAGTCCGGAAGCCTTCGGTCTGTTGTACGAACGGTACATTGACAGAATCTATAGTTACGTCTATTACCGAACCGGTAATCACCACGACGCCGAGGATCTGACGGCCAAGGTCTTTCACCAGGCCCTGAAGCACATCCCCCGCTACGAGAATCGGGGAGCGCCCTTTTCCTCCTGGCTCTACCGGATTGCTCACAATCTGGTAGCCAACTGGCACAGGGATCGCAGCCGACGGCAGGTTGTCCCCCTGGACCAAGTGACCTTGGTCGCGCCGGGTGGAAATGACAGCGCCTTCGAGCACGCAGCTCGGAGCGAGCGGCGCGACAAGCTGCTCGAGGCCATCCGGCGCCTTCCGGCTGATCGCCAGCAGTTACTGATCCTCAAATTCGTGGAGCGCTTGCCGAACGCTCAGATAGGCCAGATCATGGGACGTACCGAGGGAGCGATCAAATCACTCTACCACCGGACGCTGGTGTCCCTGCGTGATGATCTGGCAGGCCAACTGAACTGAGCCTGACGACGCACCAGAACGAATTGAGGAAAGGAACAACAGGATGATCAGAATCGCTACCGATTCAACGTGCGACTTGCCGCCTGGGTATTTCGAGGAGTACGGTGTCACCGTGGTGCCGATCAATATCCAGTTTGGCACCGAGACCTACGAAGACGGTGTGACTATCGATCGCGAGACCTTTGTCCGCAAGATCGATGAGATGGGCATCTTGCCGACCACGTCCCAACCTTCAGCCTGGCAATTCGAGCAGTACTATCGGGAGTTGATCGAGGAAGGCGCCACCGACATCATCTCGATGCACGTCACATCCAAACTGAGTGGCACCTACCAGTCAGCCATGATGGCACAAGAAGCCCTTAAGGACCAGGTACGCGTACATCCATTCGATAGCGCTTCCGGTTCGGTAGCCCTGGGCTTTATGTGCATGGAAGCCTCGCGCATGGCTCGCGAGGGCAAGAGTGTGGCAGAGATACTGGCTCGGATGGAAGTCATCCGGGATCAAGGCTGCCTGATCTTGACATTGAAGGACCTGCGCTATGCGCAGATGAGCGGGCGGACCGGCAGACTGCAGAGCAGCCTGGCCTCGCTGTTGAGCATCAAGCCCATCGTTCTCCTGGAGGACGGCCTGTTGGACGTCGTCGAGAAGGTCCGCACTCAGGGCAAGGCCATCGACCGCCTGCTTGACATGGTAACCGAGCGGATAGGCACATCGGAGCCCGTGAATCTGGCGGTGGTCCACGCACTGACGCCAGAACCAGCGCAGGAACTACTGGAAAGGGCCAAGCCCATGTTCAACTGCCAGGAGACATTCCTGGCAGACCTGACATCTTCCCTGGTCGTCCACTTTGGACCCGGGACGTTGGGCTTGTTTGCCTATCGCATCTGATTTGAGCACGACCCCGGCAACGACGCCGGGAGGAGGACGAGATGGATACGAGAGAGATAAGAGAGATCTTGGCAGCCCACGCCGACGAACTCGTCAATCCCAACATCAGGCCGTCCGGCGGGTTGAGCCGCCACGACCGGGTACAGGGACTGCTGGATCTGGCCGAACAGGTTTCGGGACTCCTGGTGCCGGTCGAGCCCGACGGAGACTTTCGCCGCCGGCTGCACGGGGACCTTGTGTTGGAGGCTCAACGCCGCCAGAAAAAGCAGGAGGTCAGCCCATTGGTCCAGCACCGCAAGGGCATCCTCATCGGAGCAGCCGCTGTGGGGTCAGTGGCATCTGTGGCGGGCCTGGTGATCGCCTGGTTGCTGCGCCAGCGACACAAAGGGGCCACCCGCATCGCCACCTGACGGGCGGGGATATCGTCCACGGCAGCCTTCCAGGGGAAGGCGTTTTTTCGGCGTGATTTTTTGGATTTTTTGGAAGACTTGCGGAGGTAAAGGAGAATATGACCAAGTACGCTCGGATTACAGGATGGGGCAAGTATGTGCCGGAACGGGTGCTAACCAACTTTGACCTGGAAAAGATGGTGGACACCAGCGACGAGTGGATCCGTACACGAACAGGCATCCGCGAGCGGCGCATCGCCGCGCCCGGGGAGACTTGCTCTACCATGTCGCTTGCCGCTGCCCGCAAAGCCCTCGAGGTAGCCCAGCTACAGCCCTCTGATGTGGAGCTGATCATTGTCGCTACTTCGACACCCGATTACTTTGTTCCATCCGTGGCCAGCATCATCCAGGACCAGTTGGGCGCAACAGGCGCGCCCGCCTTTAGCCTGGTGGCAGGATGCACCGGATGGGTGTATGCCCTGGTCACCGCCAGCCAGTTCATCCAGACTGGCGCGTACCGCAATGCGTTGGTAATCGGTACGGAGCACCTGTCGATAGGTGTTGATTGGGCCGATCGCAATACCTGCGTCCTCTTTGGCGATGGCTCTGGGGCCGTCGTGCTCGAGGCAAGCGACCAACCCACCGGCATATTGGCCCACGAGCTCGGCTCCGAAGGCAAGGACTATGATGCGCTCATCTTCCCCGGTTGCGCCGGAGTGCACCCGCCCAGCCACGACGTGATCAACCAGCGATTGCACTATCTCAAGATGGATGGCCGGCGTGTCTTCAAGTTTGCCACCAGGGTACTCGCCAGCTCGGCAGCCAGGGTGGTCAGCGATGCGGGCTTGACTATAGACGATATCGCTCTGATCATCCCTCACCAAGCCAACGATCGCATTATCGAGATGGCCCGCCGCAAGCTCCGCGTGCCGCCAGAAAAGATGATGATCAACATCGATCGCTACGGCAACACCTCCGCAGCCTCCATCCCGCTGGCATTGGTGGACGCCGTCGAGGAGGGGCACATAGAGCCGGGCGACAACCTGGTCTTTGTTGGCTTTGGTGCCGGGCTCACCTGGGCCGCGGCTGCCTTCCATTGGGAGCCGCAGGAACCGGCAGCGATCCTGGTACGCAACTGGCCTGTGCGCGAGCGGCTGGCAGTTCCCGTAACACGGGCCCGGAGCGCCCTGTGGAGCGCTCGCGTCAGCCTGGCAACCAAGGCCGAAGCGCTGATGCTTCCTTTGTATAGCTTTGCCGCGGGCTACCGCAAGCGCCGCAAGAAAAAGTAGCCCGCCATCGCAAGATTTTCCCAGTCCCCCATGTGGCTTGCCCGCCATGCAAAAGGCCCTCTCCAGAATTGGAGAGGGCCCAAGTTTTTCCACGGGCCGACCGCCCATGGTCGCTCTCGTTGTTACTTGTCGCGATCCTTCTTAAAGAAAAGGTTCAGCACAAAACCCACCACGCTGATGATGAGCGCCCCCAGCAACGCCCACCAAAAGTCTTTCACCACAAAGCCCAGGTCGAACTGCTGGGCAATCCAGCTCGACAGCCAGAGCATCGCCGCGTTGATGACCAGCGTGAACAGGCCCAGCGTGAGCACATTGATCAGGCAGGTCAGCAACTTGAGCAAGGGGCGAATCAGGGCATTGACCAACCCAAAGATTACGGCCACGAGCGCCAGAGTGAGCCAGGCGCTTTCACCCGTCACATCGATGCCATCCAGCAGCCGCACAGCCA
>Ga0207796_1000425_pt1 | contig 17299 bp, 13 predicted proteins | sample Pon1CUnioCityCA_6_FD_187274 | JGI IMG/M metagenome (GOLD analysis project Ga0207796, IMG submission 187274) | Marine sediment microbial community from Union City, CA, USA - Pond 1C Sediment 1 (SPAdes) | ecosystem: Environmental > Aquatic > Marine > Intertidal zone > Salt pond sediment ...
CCTACCCATCACCGATTTGACACGCCAGCGATCATATGCTATACTGGTGAACAGATGTTCAGGGTTGAACAGTTGGTCACTCTGGGAGATACTGTGGCAGTGAATAGCGAGCAGCACCGGCTCCTATACCGAATTGCCCAAGCCTATTACGTTGACGGTCTGACCCAGAAACAGATCGCCAATCGTTTCGGGTTATCCCGCCCAAAGGTCTCTCGCCTCCTCCAAAAAGGCCGGGACAACGGCGTCATTAGCATCACCCTCACTCCTCCACCCAATGGCATGGCCGACCTCGAGCACGCGCTGGAACGGAAGTTTGGTTTGCGCGAAGCAGTCGTTGTGCCCGTCAGCGATCCCGATCATCATCCCACCGTGGTACGAGAACTGGGGCCTGCGGCAGCGGAATGCCTGATCCGCTGCATCTCGGGCGACGAAGTGATCGCCACTGCATGGGGCACTTCTATTCTGGCCATGACCGATGCCCTTCCCTATAGTTCCTGGCCCGGCGTCACCGTGGTGCAGTTGCTGGGCGGCCTTGGGCCAGTAGGTACACTGGAACACTCTGCGGAACTCACTCAGCATCTTGCTCGCAAGTTGGGGGCAAGACTTCGCCTCCTGCCTGCGCCCGGCATCGTGGCATCGCGCCAGATGGCCGACGCGCTAAAATCGGATGTCCAGATCGACAATGTACTAAAGCTTGCCGCAGGGGCTGATGTCGCCCTCGTAGGCCTTGGCGCACCCACGCCCCACTCCATTGTGCTGCGTACCGGCACCATCCTGAGCACTGAGGACCTCGAACGCCTGCAGGAACTGGGAGCCGTGGGCGATATCGCCCTCCGGTATATGGACAAAGACGGAAAACCAATCGACCTGGAGATCAACGAGCGGATCATTGGCTTGTCCCTTGAGCAGATCCGCAATATCCCGCGCGTCATCGGCATCGCCGGCGGAACGGCCAAACAGGAGATGATACGGGCCGCGCTGCAAGGCAATATCCTCGATGCACTGGTCACTGATCTATCGACGGCCGAAGCGCTGCTCACCAAAGAGGCACAAGTAGAGGTCAGCTGAAGAGATGGCAGAGATTCCCAGGGAAGAGATAATCCTCAAGGCAAACCAGATCGTCCTGCGCGAGGCCGAGGCGGTCCGTGCTCTGGTAGCGCAGTTCGACAGTACCTTGGTGGACGTTCTCTCGCTGATGCTCAACTGCGAGGGGCACGTGCTGGTAACCGGGGCCGGCACCTCGCGGGCCATCGCCCAGCGACTGGCTCATCTTCTGTCGTGCAGCGGCACGCCCTCCCTCTTTATCAGCGCTTCCGATGGGTTGCATGGCGGGTCGGGGGCGGTTACGGCGAGCGACGTTGTTTACCTTATCTCCAAGGGAGGACACAGCGCGGAGATCAACCAGTTTGCCAAGATCGCGCGTAGCCGTGGAGCCAAGTTGATCGCCCAGACAGAGAATCCCGGGTCGCCCCTGGCCCGGATGTGCGATGCAGTACTCAGGGTAAAGGCCGAGGGCGACGTGGATCCGTATGGAATGGTAGCTACCGGCAGCTCCCTGGTCAATGGTGCGGCGGGTGATGTGCTTTGCGTGCTACTGCTGGAGTTGCGGGGCTATACCAAGGAGGCTTTTGGCCAAACCCACCCCGGGGGTGCGGTGGGCAAAAAGCTTGTAGAAGAGCAATCATAGTATCTGAGATAATTAATCGCGAGGAGAGAGCACGATGGCGGACTATTTGATGGGCCTGGACTATGGCACCGGGGGGGCCAAGGCCTGCATTATCAACCCTGAAGGTGACGTTCTGGGCTTTGCTTTCGAGGAGTATCCCTTCTTCCACGAGAAGCCTGGCTGGTCCGAACACGACGCCATGGGCTATTGGGAAGTCGCCTGCCGCTTGATCAAGAGCTGCCTCGCCGAGTCGCGCGTAAATCCGGCCGAGATCAGGGGCATCGGCGTCTCTTCGGCTCTACCCTCGATGGTCATGGTGGACGAGAACCAGAACCCCATCAACCGCGCTTACAATCTGATGGACCGGCGGGCAACGAAGGAGGTCGACTGGCTAAAAGAACAGGTTGGGGCAGATCGCCTGATGCAGATCACGGCCAATCGGCTGGAGGATCACCCGTCGATCGTCAACCTGTTGTGGGAAAAGAACAATAGGCCCGATTCCTTCGAGCGGATCCACAAAGCGCTCACCATCGACGGGTTTGTCACGCTCAAGCTGACCGGCAAGTATGTCGTGAACTATCCCGCGGCTCCCTTCTTCGGTGTAGCCTACGATATTCTGGGGCGGCGCTTTGACGAGTCGATTCTGCAGGAGACCGGGATCGATCCGGCCATCCTGCCTGACCTGATCGACTGCGAGGAGGTGGCTGGTGAAGTGACGCCCCAGGCCGCCGCCGAGACCGGGCTGGCACCGGGGATCCCGGTGGTCACCCAGGTCGACTTTAATGCCAGTTGCATCGCTGCCGGCGTCATCGAGCCCGGCGACATCATGAGTAACCTGGGCACCGTGGGCAACTTTGGCGTGATCTTTACCGACCCCGATTTCATGTTCTCGCCCGAAGGCCTGTCGATGATCAACCTGGGGTTTACCATCGATTCCAGAAACAACTACATGACCATCCCCTCCACAACGACCGGGGGGCAATCGCTGCGCTACCTGCGTGACAACTTTTCTCAACTGGAGGTAGAGACGGAGCGAGCACTGGGCGTAAGCGCCTACGACCTGCTCAACCTGCAAGCCGCCAAGGTCCCGGTAGGCAGCGAAGGCCTGGTCATCTTGCCCTTCCTCATGGGCGAGCGCACGCCTATCTGGGACACCCGGGCCAGAGGCGTGGTATTTGGCTTGTCGCTAACCCACGGCAAGGGCCACCTGGTGCGGGCCATGATGGAGGCGGTGGCCTATGCGCTGTACGACTCCTACCGGCTGATCAAGCAGGCCGGCATCCAGATCAACTACCCCATCGTGCTGAACGAGGGAGGCGCGGTGAGCAAGCTCTGGCGCCAGATCATCACTGACGTGTTCAACTCGCCGACAGTGCTGGTCAAGCGCAGGACCGGCGCCCCCTTTGGCGATGCCATTCTCGCCGGAGTGGTCACCGGAGTATTGAAGGACTTTTCCGTGGCCAAAGAGTGGGTCGAGTACATCGACCGCATGGAGCCCAACCAGGAAAATCACGATCGCTACATGGAGTACTTTGCCCTCTACAAGCAGATCTACGAGCATGTGAAGGGCGACTTCCGGGCCTTGGCACGCCTGAGAGATGGAGCCTGATCCAGCCGCCAGGCTGTGACCAGGCCCGGTTTGGACAAAGCGGACTCGAAAGAGGGAAAAGCGGAGGGAAAGGAGGAGGTGCAAAGTCCTGAAAAGCAGGCTCTTGTTTCATCCGCGCTGGCAAGGAGGTGATGTGCAATCAGAAGAAGTGCAATGTGCAGGTTGTGGTAATTGGTTAGAAACCATGAACAGGAGGGAAACATGGAAGAGAGCAAGCTGAGTCGGCGCGAATTCTTGCGCGTCGGCGCCATGACCGCGGCGGGCGTGACCCTGGCGGCTTGCGGGGGGACCGAAGCTCCCGAGGCCACCAGTCCACCGGCTGCGGCCACTGATGCTCCGGCACCAACCTCGCCGCCAGCGGCGACCGAGAAGGTGACCCTGGAGGTCATGTCGTTGGCCGAGTATGAGGCGCCGTACGCGGAGATCTGGAACGTCTTCAACGCCCAGAGCCAAGACAGTGAAGTCAAGGTCTTCTCCATCAACGAGGACACGGCAGCGGCCCATGAGGCCAAGGTGGCAGGCGGCTATCTGCCCGCCATCGAACTCACCCAGGAGATGCAGATCTTCTTTGACAAGAACAACTATGAGATGGCCGTCAACCTGGCTGACATCGACTTCCCCTGGTGGGATCGCTGGCAGTTCGACGTCAAGAACATGTGGTCGGACCTGCATGGCCTGCCTGGACCCCGATCCCTGGACGTCTTCCAGGGGTATGTGGTCACCTGGCAGTACAACAACGAGCTGATGGAGCAGTCCGGGCTCGATCCGCACAACGACGTCAAGTCCTGGGCTGATCTGGAGAAATGGCTGGCCGACGGTGCGGCCTGGGCGGCCGCGACCGATGGCGTGGACTGGTTCTATAACCAGGCCTGGCACAACTGGGTCGACGGCAACCTGTATACCGACCTGATACCGCTTGCCTTCCCCGATGGAGGGCGAGATCGCCAGGTCGACTGCTGGACTGGCAAGGCCAAGTTCAACGCCGAGGACTCGCCCTACCGCCACTACTACGAGTTCTTCAAGAAGGCCAACGACGAAGGCTGGATACCGCCCAGCTTCTGGACCCGCCAGTGGGAGGGCGACATGGAGGCCTCCTACATCGCCGGCAAGTCGGTGATGATGCTCCACGGGCCGTGGGTGTGGGACAAGGCGCTGGCTGCCGGTTCCGAGTTCGCCACCGCCGGCCACCAGGAAGGCCTGCCCGCGACGCCGCCTGCCGAAGGGCAATCGGTCTGGATCCAGGGCGCCCAACCGCCAAACATCGACAACCAGTGGTTCATCCGCGCCGGCAACGAGGACACGGCCCACTGGGCGCAGACTCAGGCTGCCTGGAGCTGGTTCTGGAGCCCTGAAGCTGTCCCGATGAAGTCTCAGGCCGAAGGCCGCTGGCCACTCTACGATCTCGACGAGCCACTGGACCTGCAGGGCCCACAATACCAGAAGGTCCTGAAGGAGTTCGGCACCGATGGTGGTCTGTGGGCCGATGGCCAGTGGGAGCAGGGCTTGAACGGCACCGTGTCAGCCAGCCCCTACCGTAAGAAGGGATCCAAGGGTGTCTGGGACTGGGAGTCCAACGGCAACAACGAGACCATAGCCGACCTGCTGCAGGGCAAGATCACAGTCCAGGAAGCTCTGGACAAGGCCCAGGCAAACTGGGAGGCAAGCTACGAAATCCCGGCCTAGCGGCTGAGGATACAATCCACCAACCCCGTAAGGGGCGCAGTCCTGCTGCGCCCGTGCGCGGGTTTGGACTTGACACCTCTGTAAGGGCAGGTCCATCGGATCTGCCCTTACAGACTAATTTCAGCGCATGGGCATCCAGGCACTCGTTTTTGTGGAGGAATAGGATTATGCAAGCTGCACCCATTCGCGCCGCCAGATCTGCACCAAAGCGCCCGGCCAAGGGCAAGAAGATGAGCGAGCTGAGTCGCAGGCGTGTTCTGCGGGACTTGACCTTTATCGCGCCTCAATTCATCCTGTTCGTCACGCTGACCATCGTCCCCTTCTTCATTGCCATCCCCTTTCTGTTCACCGATATTTCCCAGTTCAACGACCCGCAGATCAATCCGGTTGGCCTGCGCAACTTCACGGCGGTCTTTACCGACGCAGGCGTACAGGCAGACTATCTTCCCGCCCTGCGGCGCACGCTTGTTTTCGTGGTGCTGAACTACACTACGGTCTATATCTTTGGCCTGAGCCTGGCGTTGCTCCTGTACGAAGTCGGATTCAAAGGCGGGTTCTTCACGGTGGTCTACCTGCCGCTGATGGTCTCCGGCCTGGCGGTCGGCTACATGGCAGTCATGCTGTTCTCACGCGAAACTGGCACGGCCAACCTGCTGCTGCTGGATCTGGGCCTCCTCAAGAATCCGATAGATATCTTTTCGGCGGAGGGTACAGCTTTCATCTTACCCCTTCTGGTAGGCTGGCGCTATGCCGGCTACAATATGGCCATCTTCCTGTCCGGGCTGTTGGCCATCCCCAAGGAAACGATCGAGGCCGCCATCGTCGATGGTGCCTCCTATTGGCAGCGGTTGTGGAAGGTCTACTTCCCCCAGATGATCCCATCCTTCATCCTGGCCACAACCATGTGTCTCATTGGATCCTTTGCCGTCTTTGATGAGCTGGTGGCCATGGGAGCCCTCTACGTCAACCCCGAGGCCAAGCTGCTCAGTATCCTGTTCTTCACCTACGGCTTCCAGGTCGAGAGACTGGGCATGGGCATGACCTTGGCCGTGATCACCTTTCTGCCCTTGGTCCTTGTGGGCGTAGCCTTGCAGCGCTTGCAGCGCCGCCTGCAGTACTAGAAGGAGGGAGACAACCGTGGCAAGATCCGGAGAAAAGAGGCTGTTGACTCAAAGCGCGCGGCGGCGTTTGTTGAGGATATTCGCCCTGGTGGTGATGCTGATCTACACTGCCGTTACTATCTTTCCCTTCTACGCGCTCTTTGTCCGCAGCTTTGTGCCCACCAAAGAATCGGCCGACCTACATCTCTGGATGCCCGAGGTACAAGAGGTCAGCATGGATGCCCAGATCGGCAACCTGAGCGTGTTCTATGAACTGGATACGAACGCTATGAAGGATGCCTTTGGTATCCCTCAGACTGAATTCCTGATGGCGCGCACCACGCTGCGCCAGATCGGGGAAAAGTACGACATCCCTGAAGAGCAGATCAAAGAGTTCTTCGCCGGCTTTTATCGCTATAATGGCTGGAATACCTTGATGACCGGAGAGCTATATGGCACCAGTTTCTGGGGCGCGCTGCTCAGGACGCTGATCGTTACCGTCATCAGTTTGACCTTGTTGATCTTCCTGTCCATTCTGACCGGCTACGGCTTGGCAGGATTGAAGCACAGATACCAGATGGCCGTCTATAATATCTACCTTTTGCAGATGGTGATCCCGGCCATGCTCATTCTTCTGCCTCAGTACTTGCTGATCCAGTGGTTCTACAATCTGATCCCCGGCTATGCAGATGAAGGGTTCGTGCGCACCGTGCTCCAGCTTTTTTCCATCGTGCTGATCAACATCAAGGGCACTGCATTGTCGGTGATGATCTTTACGGCAGCCATCGGTTCTGTTCCAAAAGAGATCGAGGATTCGGCCATGATCGATGGGGCCAGCAGTTGGCAGTATATCCGCCACATCCTTCTCCCACTACTCAAGGTGCCCATCGTCAGCCTGATCGTCATCATGCTGCCTTTGATCTATAATCAATTCCTGGAACCCTATGTCTATCTTGACCCCAAGAACAGTACCTTGCTGCCATTCATCCAGAGTGCCGTAGGACAGTTCTCCACCAACTACCAGGTCATCTACTCGGCCATCTTTGCTTCCGTAGTCCCGATCGTCCTGGTTTACCTGTTGTTCCGGCGCTTCTTTGTCGAGGGCGTCATGGCAGGAGCCATCAAGGGATAACCCATATGCCCAAGCGCAGTGTAGTCTTTCAACCGGCCACCCACCGCGGCATTCAGCGGGGCGTGAACACCCTGGTAAAGGCCGTCCGGCCCACGCTGGGGCCGCGACCACGCCTGGTGGCCATTGACAACGTCGATTATCATGACAAGACGCCCAAACATTTCGACGATGGCGGTACCATAGCCCGCCACATAATCCAGTTGCGAGACCGTGATGCAGACATGGGCGCGATGCTAGTCCGTGACCTGTTATGGCGCCTGCAACAGCAGGTGGGCGATGGGACTGCCACCGCCGCTGTCATCTTTGGCCGGGTGTACAACGAGGGGGTGCGCTACCTCACTGCAGGTGGGAATGCTATGCAACTGAAGTCCTACCTGGAGGAGGGCATGCGGCTCATCCTCGACCAATTGACCGCCATGACCCAAAGCGTGGCCGGTCAGGAGGTCCTCGCGCAGATAGCCGAGTCCCTGTGTTATGACCCAGAGCTGGCCAAGTACATGGGCGAGGTCTTTGACATCATTGGCGAATGGGGGCGGCTGGAAATCCGCGAGGGTCACAGCCGGGGTGTGGAACGGGAATATGTGGAAGGAATGTATTGGGACCAGGGACTGCTGTCCCGGGAGATGTATACCGATCACAGCAAGTCCCGGATCGAATTCGAGGATGCTGCTATCCTGATCAGCGACCTGGAGATCGAGGAACCAAGACAGCTCTATCCTGTGCTCGAGATGGCCATTCGTTCTGAGATCCCTGCCATGCTCATCGTCGCAGAAAAGCTTGCCTCGAAAGTCGTTCACTTTTTGCTGGCGAACAAGGACCCCGAAAGGTTCCAGGCGGTCGCTGTACGGACGCCTGGCACGGGTAAGGAACAGCAGGCTGGCTCCCTGCAGGATCTTGCCATCCTGACCAACGGCCGTCCCTTCATCAAGGTCGCCGGGGATAGCCTCGCCCGGATCACACCCGAGGACCTGGGCCGCGCGCGCCGGATCTGGGCCAACTATACGCACTTTGGCATCATAGGCGGCAAAGGCGATCCCAGGGCGCTGCGCTCGCACATCGCCCAACTGCGCCGTGCCTACGAGCATACCGACAGGGTTCAGGACCGGGAGGCTCTCCAGAAGCGCATTGGCAAGATCATGGGGGGCACGGCGACGCTGCGGGTTGGCGGTCTGACCGAAAGAGAGGTTGAGGCAAGAGTAGCCATCGCCAAGCGTACCGCGGTCACCATGCGGGCGGCGATGAGGGAAGGTGTGTTGCCCGGCGGAGGCGTGGCGCTTCTGGCTTGCCGTCCTGCGCTGAGGGACAAGCTTGCGGCAAGCACCGATGGCAACGAGCGCGCAGCGTACCGCATTCTGATCGCTGCCGTGGAAGAGCCCTTTCGCACTATCGTCTCCAATGCGGGGTACGACGACAGCGACGTGATGGCCGAGGTGCGTTTTGCCAACCAGGAGCAGGACCGCTATTCCCACGGATTTGACGCAGTCTCGGGAAAGGTTGTGGACGCAGCCCTGGCGGGAATCCTGGACGCGACGGCAGTACAAAAGGCTGTGGTTTACGGGGCCCTGAGCACGGCGGCCATGGCTTTGACCGTCGACGTGTTGGTCCACCATGGCGAACCGGAGCAGGCGCCCCTGCCTCAGCCGGGGAAACGTAAGGAACTCTAGCCAGTGTTTTACCTCAGAATCGCAGACTAGAGCGCAACTCAGCAGTGGAGTGATTCTTGTGAAAGCTGGCATCAGCTTGGCTGGATTGGATATAGGCACTACAGGTTGTAAGACTGCCATCTTTGATGACACCGGCGCCCTCTTGGCCAGCGCCAGCCGCGAATATCCGGTCGCCGTCCCGCAGCCCCAATGGGCGGAGCAGGATGGGGAAGCGGTGTGGCGACTGGCCCGGGAATCCTTGCGTGAGGCAATTGCCAAAGCAGGTACTCGAGAGGTAGCCGCCATCGGGCTCTCGGTGCAGGGTGAGGCGGTCATGCCCGTGGACAAGAACGGCAGGGCGCTGCGCCCTGTCATCTTGGGCATGGACTCGCGAACCGGGGCACAGAATGCATGGCTCTGCGAGAAATTCGGTGCCGAGCACCTTTTTGAGCGCACTGGCATGCCAGTCCATACTGTCAACACATTGCCCAAGCTGCTGTGGCTCAAGCAGTATGAACCGGACCTGTGGTCTCGCGCCGACAAGTTTCTGCTGTACGAGGATTTCGCAATCCAAAAGATGACGGGGCAGGCAGTAATCAGCCAGTGCCTGGCCTCGCGCACCCAGCTCTATGACATCCAGGACGGTCGATGGTCGCCTGACATTCTGCAGGCACTTGAGCTGGAGCCGGAGCGCCTGGCGAACGTCCAACCATCGGGCACGGCTGTGGGATCCATGGGGGCCGAACTGGCCGAAAGCCTGGGCCTGATCAAGCCCCCGCTGGTGGTGACCGGCGGCCACGACCAAGCCTGTGGAGCCCTCGGGGTGGGCCTTGTCCGGCCGGGCCTGGCCATGGACTCCACTGGCACGGCCGAGGTGGTAGAGGTGGCGCTGGAAGCTCCGGTGCTGAACGAGACCCTGTATCGAGGTGACATTTCGGTCTACGCCCACACTGCCCCTGGGCTGTATCTGGCCATGACCCTCAACCACAGCGGCGGGCTGGTGCTGCGTTGGTTCCGTGACACGTTAGGCCGTGAAGAGATGGACCAAGCCAGGGCCAGAGGTCAGGATGCCTATGAGCTGCTCCTGCAAGGAGCGTCTCCAGAGCCGACGTCGCTGCTCCTGTTGCCTGACTTTGCCGGGAGCGGCACGCCTGCGTTTGACACCGCATCCAAAGGGGCCATCCTGGGCCTGACATTTGGCACAACCAAGACCGACCTGGCGAAAGCGATCCTGGAGGGCCTGACCTTTGAACTGCGCCTCAATTTGGACCTGTTGAGGGAAGGCGGGGTGCGCATCGACGAATTGCGGGCCATTGGCGGCGGGGCGCGCTCTGAGCTGTGGCTGCAACTCAAGGCTGATATCACCGGTGTCCCCGTGGTCGCGCCCCGCATCACCGAGGCGGCGAGCTGGGGGGCTGCCCTGCTGGCTGGATTGGGTGCCGGGCGCTTTGCCAGCGCAACCGAGGCCGCAGAGGAAACAGTTCATCTAGATCGTTGGTTCGAGCCCGACTCGGCACGGGCAGCGCGTTATGAGGAGCGCTACGGCCTGTACCGGGAGGTCTACCCAAGGCTGAAGGACCTCCACCATCGGATGTAGCGGGCACAATTGCCGGAAAGCAGTTGATTTTTCAGGAAAGCAACGAAGGAGAAAACCCATGACACATGGGACGATGAAAGCATTACGCAAGACAAAAGACGGGGTCGGCCACGTAGAGCTGTGCGAGGTACCGGTCCCCGAGATCGGCCCGGGTGAGGTCCTGATGAAGGTCTGGGCCGCCGGCGTCTGTGGAAGCGACCTGTTGATCCAGGAGGACCGGCACTTTTACAGGGCGCCGGTTACTTTGGGGCACGAGTACTCGGGCGTGGCCTACAGGGTCGGCGAGGGCGTGACCCGGGTAAAGGAGGGTGACAAGTTCGTCACCGACATCGAGTGCGGTGAGGGACAGTGGCTGGGCGTCACCATCGACGGCGCCTACGCGCCCTATATGCGCGTGCCCGAGCACGTAATCTATCGCGTGCCCGACCACGTCTCCCTGGATCATGCCTGCCTGGCCGAGCCGATCGTCGCCACCCATCACCTGATCCAGGAGCGGGCCCAGGTGAAGGTCGGCGACGACGTGGTGGTTGTTGGCCCGGGGCCGATGGGCATCATGGCAGTCCAGTACGCCAAAGTCTGTGGCGCGCGGCGCGTGTTCCTCGTCGGCCTGAAGAGTGACAAGAAGCGGTTGCAGATCGGCAAGGAGTGTGGCGCCGACTATTTGCTCTATTCCGAGGATGGCCCCGAGAAGGCGGTCATGGAGGTCACTGGGGGCAAGGGGGCCGAGTTCGTGCTCGAATGTTCCGCCAGCCAGGAGGGAGTGCAACACGCCATCGACTGCGCCCGCAAGGCCCACGAGGGACCCGGCGGAAAGGGCGTAGTGGTCTTTATCAGCCTCTGGGGGCGCAAGATCACGGTCAACCTCGACGAGGTCAGCCTGGGCCAGCTCGACATCCGCGGAAGCTGGAGCTGGAACGGCCAGGAAACGTGGGAGCACGCCATCGACCTGCTGGACCGGGGTGTCTTTGAACTCGATCCGATGATCACCAACCGCTACGAGTTGGAAGAGTGGGAGACGGCCTTTGCCAACCTGCGAGCCAAGCAGGATGTCAAGGCCCTCGTCCATCCCAACGGGCGCGACTGGACTGAATAGCTGCCGGGAGCGCCGCACATGCGCGAGAAAACCATTCTGTGCTGCGGCGCAAACACCTGGGGTTGGAATCCGGTTGCCCAGGCATACTGCAAGCAGATGATCTAACTACAGCAAGAAGCCCTTTGGGCTTCAGAAAGAGGATAGCCATGAAACCATTGAAGTTCAGCTACTTTCAGCTCACCTTTGGCCAACAAGAGGCCTACTTGCATCCCGAAAAAACCTACGAGCGCCTGAAAAGGTGCGGCTATGACGCCATCGAGATCACGCCGCCCAAGGGACGCTATGGCCTGGGCGTCAAGATGGAGGACTATCTCGAGACCCACAAGAAACTCAAGGCCGACTATGGGCTCAAGGTCTCGTGCATAAACGAGTGCTGGGGTGAGGAGTGGGATCCCTTCTCCCCCACCTACAAGACCCTGACCGAGCCCAAGACCGCCGATCTGGCCGTGTCGGAGACCAAATCGTCAACGGACTTTGCTGCCGAGTTGGGCGCCCCCTTTGTCACCGTGGCGGTGGCCATCCACGACGACATCACAGCGGACAATGTGGCCGAGTGCACAGCCATCGCAGTGGATGCCCTGCGGCGCATGGCGGAGTATGCCAAGAGTAAGGATATTCGGCTGGTCTTTGAGGCCACCAATCATCTGGAGATGGGCAAGTTCGTAAACACGGCGCTCAACCACAAACGCGTGATCGAGCTGACCGACCGGGACAATATCGGGATCCAACTGGACTGGTTCCACGCCAACTTTGAGGAGCTGAATCCCTACGAGGCGGTGATGGATGCCCATCCCCTGTTGTGGCACATGCACTTTCGCGACTCCAATTCCCTAACCCCGGGATATGGCACCGTGGACTTTAAAGCTGTGCTGCGCGCCGTCAAGAGGATCGGCTACGATGGCTACTGCACCATCGAGAGCGCTCCGATGGTGCCCGATTCGGATACGGCGGCCAAGGATGGGATCGACTACCTCAAGCTGCTCGAGCGGATCGTGGACTACCAACTGAGCCCCGAGTATCCCAACGGCTACGCGGTCAAGCTCTAGCTGTCGAGGCCTGGCAGCATTCATAGGGTAAAGCGAGGTACACATTGACCACACTAGGCAAGTCTATTCGCCTGGAAAGACTCAAGAATCCCACGTCGGGGAGGATCCTGACCGTCGCCGTAGACCACGCGCCGAGCTATGGGGTCCTGCCGGGGATCGAAAAGATATGCCCCGTCGTCGACCGAGTTGCGGCGGCGGGGCCCGATGCCATGGTGATGATGAAAGGCGCGGCCAAAGGGTGCTTTGCGCCCCACGCGGGCCGGGTCGCCCTGATTCTGAAATGCTCTACGATATCGCCACACCATCCCGAGTTCGACGTCTGTACCAGCCAGGTTGAGGAGGCCCTGCGCCTGGGAGCGGATGCCATTGCCATGGCCTTGACGGTCGGCAGCGCCAGCCAGGCTCAACTACTGTCACACCTTGGCGCGCTGGTGCGCGAGGCAGAGAGCGTTGGCCTGCCGGTGATCGTCCACTCCTATCCCTGCGGGGAGCTAGTCCCGCCGGACGAGCGGTACAGTGTGAAGCAGGTGGGCTATTCGGCCCGGCTGGTCATGGAGTTGGGCGTCGACATCGTCAAGACCTTCTACACCGGCTCGGCCGAGACCTTTGCCCAGGTCGTCGAAATGGCGTCTCCGGCATTGGTGGTGGCTGCTGGCGGTCCGAGACTGGAGACGGACGGCGACGTGCTGCGCATGGCCCGCGACGTTGTGCAGGCAGGCGCGGATGGCATTACCTTTGGCCGCAATATCTGGCAGAGCGACGACGTGGCGGGCATTATCGGCGCCCTGAAGCACATTGTGCACGCTGGTGGCACCGTAGCTGAGGCAACAGCCATGCTTGCCTCTGGACAGGAGGCCTGAATATGCCCCTGGTCGGCGTCAAGAAGCTCCTCACCCAGGCCCGACGCGGTCGCTACGGAGTATTGAGCGTGCTTGGCGGCAACCTGGACATGGTTATTGGCCAGGTCGCAGCGGCCGAGGAGTTGCGCGCCCCGCTGATCTTGGCCTTTAACCAGGAGGTCACACCTCAGGTTCCACTGGAACTGGCCATGCCCATGCTGGTCAACGTCGCTGAGCGGGCCAAGGTGCCGGTGGCGACGACCCTGGATCATGGGAACAGCCTCGAATCGGTGCTCAGAGCCATCCACCTGGGCTCATCATCTGTCATGTTTGACGGTTCAACCCTGCCCTACGAGGAGAACGTCAGGCAGACGGCAGAGGTGGTGCGGGTTGCCCACGCCCTGGGGGTCAGTGTCGAGGCGGAACTGGGCAGCATCGCCGGTTCCGCGGCAGAGACTGGCGCCCCCTTGGATGATGAGCCCGAAAGCGCATTTACCGATCCGGTGCTGGCAGCAGAGTTCGTGGAGAGCACCGGCGTTGATGCCCTGGCCATATCGTTTGGGAACGTGCACGGTACCTACCGGGGTGAACCCAACTTGGACTTGGAGCTGGTGCGGGAGATATTCGCCTTGGTGGAGGTACCGCTGGTGATGCACGGCGCATCCGGCCTTGATGATGGCCAGTACCCAAGGATCGTCGAGGCCGGCATCAGCAAGGTGTGCTACTACACCGCTATGGGCAAACAGGCAGCCAGGGACATACACAGGCGGCTGGACGATGCGGAAACGGATAGCGCCGTGTATCACGAGATCATCTCTTGGGCCATCGATGCTTTCCGTGCAGATACCAAGCGGGTCATGGCGCTGGTAAGCTGCATCGGAACCTGCACCTAATACAACCTGCGCGCAGTGCAGGCACGATTTAGAAGTAATCAAAAGGCCCCAAAGGGCAGATGAGGAGATAGCATTCATGGAGATCTACGAACACCTACAGAGGCTGGAGGCCGTGGGCGATCCGATCCGGGTCGGCCTGGTCGGGTGCGGTCAGATGGGATCGGGGCTGGCACATTCGATGTACCAGATATCCGGCATGAATGGGGTGGCCATCTCGGATATCGATGTCGAACGGCCCTTGGCCACGCTAAAGGCAATCGGTATCCCTGAGTCGGGGATCGTAGTCACCAACCAGGTGGGCCCGGCCGAGGACGCTCTGCGTTCCGGCAAGTACGTCGTCACCGAGGACGCGGTGATGCTGGCCAAACTGGAAAGCCTGGATGCCGTAGTCGAGGCCACTGGCCTCACTGAAGTCGGTGCCATGGTGGCCTGGAACTGCATCTTGCACAGCAAACATGTCATCATGTTGAACGTAGAAACCGACGTGACAGTCGGCCCGATCTTGCATCGCCTGGCGCAGAAGGCGGGCTGTGTCTACACAGCTGCCTCCGGCGACGAGCCGGGTGTGTGCAAGATGCTCTACAATCTGGCCGGGACCATGGGCTTTGAGGTCGTATGCCTGGGTAAAGGCAAGAACAACCCTATCGACTTTGGCGCCACGCCCGACTCCTGTCGCGAAGAGGCGGAGGGCAAAGGCATGAACCCCAAGATGCTAGCCGCGTTCAAAGACGGCTCAAAGACAATGGTCGAACTGGCGGCCATGTCCAACGCCACCGGACTTGTCCCCGACGTGCCAGGCATGCACGGGGTCAAGGTCGATGTGCCAGATCTGAACAAGGTCTTTGTCCCCAAGGAGGATGGCGGTATCCTCAGCCGCCCCGGCTGCGTCGACTATTCCACGGGCAAGGTGGCGCCCGGTGTCTTTGTCGTCATCACCAGCCCAGATCCGCGCGTCCGGGTGGACATGAAGTTCTACTCTATGGGACCCGGTCCCTACTATACTCTGTACCGGCCCTACCACCTCTGCGCCATCGAGACGCCTGTTTCTGTGGCAGAAGCCGTCCTGTACGGCGAGAGCACGATCGTCTCCAAGCGCATGGTCTCCGAGGTGGCAACCATCGCCAAGCGCGATCTGAAGGTGGGCGAGATCGCCGGGGAGATCGGCAGCCCGGAGATATTCGGCCGCACCTACATCTTTGAGGAAGCGCACGCTCAGAAGGCGATCCCCCTGGGCCTGGCCCCTGGCGGCAAGGTGCTAAAGGATATTGCCAAAGGTGATCTGCTAACCGAGGACAACTTTGCACCCAACCCCGCCAAGTTTGTCTACGAGCTGCGCAAGGTGCAGGATGCCCAGTTGGCGATGGATGCGTAATTGGCGAGAACCCTGAAGGTATCGGGAGGGAGCGAATGGTGAAGGAGACGATGCAGGCCGTGGTTGTCCGCGCGCCGATGGAGTTCGATGTAGAGACAGTGCCAGTCCCCGAGTGCCCGGCGGGCGGCTTTCTGCTCAAGGTGATCGCCTGTGGCTTGTGCGGCTCGGACCTGCGGACGCTGCGCAGCGGGCACAGAAAAGTCACCCTGCCCTGGATCATCGGACACGAGATCTGCGGCGATGTCGTCCAAGTCGGCAGCGACTACGAGGGACCTTGGCAGGTCGGGGAGCGTCTGGCCGTTGGCCCCAATGCCTACTGCGGTGTCTGCGATTTCTGCATCGACGGACGGTACGAGCTATGCGAGAATTATGTCGAGATCGCGCAAAAGTGGCATGGTGGTTTCGCCGAGTACATTGCCATTCCAGAAGCGTGCGTCAAGCTGGGCACCATCCACCGGCCTCCCGAAGGACTCGATCCCGCGCTGGCCGGTATCTCTGAGCCGGTTTCGTCCTGTGTGAACGCCCAGGACGCGGGCAAGGTCGGTCTGGGTGACACTGTGGCCATCATTGGCAGCGGTCCCGTAGGCTGCACGCACATCAGCCTGGCCCGCGCCAGGGGTGCGGACAAGATCTTTATCGCCGACATCGTGGAAGACAGGCTGAAACTGGCTGAACCTTTTGCGCCCGACGCAACCATCAACGCCGCCGAGGTCGATCTCGTGAAGGAGGTTCGCCGGCTGACGGATGGCAAGGGCGCGGACGTGGTCATCACCGCCACTCCGGCCCCCATCGCGTCGGTCCAGGCAGTCGAGATGGCCAGAAAGGCCGGCCGGATCCTGATCTTTGGCGGCCTGCCCAAGAATAACAGCAAGCCTGGCGTGGACATGAACATCGTCCATTACGAAGCATTGCACATCATTGGAACTACTGCTTTTGCTCCCCGCCACCAGCGCACCGCCCTCAAGTTCCTGGCCTCGGGCCGGATCCCCGGCGACAAGCTGATCACCCATCGCTTCCCCCTCTCAGAATTCAGAAAGGGAGCCACCATGGCCCTCGAGGGCAAGGTATTGAAGGCTGTGTTCTACCCGGACGAGGAGTTCCCCCATGACTGAGATATCGGCCGGGAAGGCGCTTCCGTTTCTCCAGAATGGCATCGCCCAGGTGGCCCTTGTTGTGCCCAACCTGGAGGAGGCCGTCGAGAACTACCACAAGTTGTTCGGCATCGGCGATTGGCACTTTTACACTTATGGCAAGCCGCTGGTGAAACGGATGACCTACCATGGGCAGCCCAGCGAGTACAAGATGCGGGTCGCACTCTCCTATCTCGGCCCCATGCGCATCGAGCTGATCGAGATGGTGGAGGGCGACACTGTGTACGCCGAGTTTGTCAAAGAGCATGGGTACGGCGTGCACCACTTTGGCGTGCTGGTCGAGGATATGGAGGCGGCCATCGCCCAGGCCGAGGCCGCGGGATTGAGCATGATCATGGACGGCGCCGGGTTTGGCCGCGACGGCGATGGGCACTATGCCTACCTGGACACAGAGGACAAGCTGGGGTTCACCATCGAGCTGATCGAGCGGCCCGAGGGCAGGATGCCGCCCGAAAAAGTCTACGCCCCGGCAGAT
>Ga0207796_1000426_pt1 | contig 17285 bp, 11 predicted proteins | sample Pon1CUnioCityCA_6_FD_187274 | JGI IMG/M metagenome (GOLD analysis project Ga0207796, IMG submission 187274) | Marine sediment microbial community from Union City, CA, USA - Pond 1C Sediment 1 (SPAdes) | ecosystem: Environmental > Aquatic > Marine > Intertidal zone > Salt pond sediment ...
ACCGGGGGCCTCTCAGGCGACTGACCCCAGAGGAAATTCCGCAATTCATTGAAAAAGCTGCAGCGGCCTTCATTTCATCGCCCCCCGAAGTCGGTTCCGTTGTGGAGGGGCTCGTGGCGGAGGTAAACGACAAGAACGAGGAGGTCCGCATCCGGATCGGTGAACGGATGGCGCGTCTACCGTTCTCCGCTATGAAATGGGCGAGAAAAGTCGATCCTGAAGTCGCCTATTACAATGTGAAACTGAAAAAGCCCTCTGAGGCGCTGCAAAAAGGGGATATCGTTCTTGTGCGGATAAAGAACGAAGACGAGGAGCCATTTTCCTGGGAGGTGACGCTGGAGCAGATCCCGCGGGTGCAAGGGGCCTTATTTTGTATGGATCCGTTTACCGGCGAAGTCAAAGCCATGGTGGGGGGCAGGGATTTTGCCGCGAGTCAGTTTGACAGGGCAACTCAGGCCAGACGTCAGCCCGGATCGGCGTTTAAACCGATCATATATGCGGCGGCGTTGGATTGGGGCATGAGCCCTTCGGACATCATCATCGACGCCCCGTATATATCCGACCAAACCTCCGGGGAAGAAGTCTGGAAACCCAAAAATTACAAGGAGAAGTTCTTCGGACCCACCCTGTTTCGGACGGCACTTTCAAAATCGCGAAATGTAATCACCATCAAGATCCTCAAGAAAATCGGTCTTGAGTACGCGATCGATTATGCGAAGCGCATGGGCATCGAATCCCCATTGGCTGCGGACCTATCTTTGGCGTTGGGATCATCGGGCACCTCATTGATGGAACTCACGCGGGCCTATTCGGTGTTCGCCAACGGAGGGATATTGACCGAGCCCATCTTCATAAAGAGAATTCTGGACAGAAGCGATCAAGTTGTTGAGGAGAATCAGCCTGAAGGCGTTGAGGTTATTTCAAAAGAAACCGCCTATGTGATGACGGATCTTTTGAAGGCGGTGATTCAGGAAGGCACAGGCTGGCGGATAAAGGCTTTGCGGAGGCCCGCAGCCGGAAAGACAGGAACCACCAACAATCTGAGAGACGCCTGGTTCATGGGCTACACGCCCGAGCTGGTGACGGGTGTGTGGGTCGGTTACGATGATCGAGAAGCGATGGGAAAAGGCGAAACCGGGTCAAGGGCGGCCAGTCCCATCTGGCTCTATTTTATGTCCGATGTCTTAAAGGGTCGGCCGGTGCTTGATTTTCAAATTCCGGAAGGGGTCGTATTTGCAAAAATCGATGCGGACACCGGGTTTCTGGCCGGCCCGTACTCGAAGAATACCGTGCTTCAGACCTTTAAGGAGGGAAGTGCGCCGACGGATTACTCACCGAAGCCCCAATCCGCCAAGTCCGGGCAGTTCTTTCAGTTCGACATGGATAACACGCAATAGCGTTTCGTTCTCAGCGAACCGTTACTCTTTTTTCCCGAAAGGGAGCGTTTTGAGAAGGCCCTTGGCCTTTTCCTCCAGCGCTTTCGTGTCCCCTTTGTCGCCGCCCTGACCCGGCAGGAGTTTTTTGAGTTCATCCGGTTTGGGGACACCTCCTTCGAGACTCTGCTTGAGAATGCCCTCCATATCCGGCCGAAACTTCGGCGCGTCAAAAGTTCCCGTCACCAATACCGGTACCATGACGCCGGCCCGTTCCATGGTGTCGCCCTGTCCTTTGATCGTGCCCACAAATTTGGGCTCCACCCGAAAATCCAACGCTTCTGTTACCAGATTCGCCTCCCCTTTTGCTCCCACTCGAAGTAGAGGAGACAACAACGCGGTACCGGGGGTGTTCACCACCCCGTTGGTGATGGTGAAGGGCGCATTGAGTTCAGCAAAATCAGTCCTCGGCCGCTCGGTCTCTTTCTCAGCGAGACCGAATGCGGCCTTGGCATTGCGCACCATCCCGGCAAGATCGATCCCCACAATGGCCCCATCTGTGAAATTGAACTCCCCGGTGCCGTTGAGGCTCTTTTTGATCCGGTCGGCATCATCCCCTGTCATGCTGATGGCCACCCGGGACTGAGCCGTCCCCTCCAGGAACTCCTTTTGCAGCAGGTCCTTTAAGAGAGGGCCTGCCTGAATTCCTTTCGCATCCAGCTCCATCTTGCTCTTCGGCGCATCCGCTCTCACATCCACGGCACCCTTGGCCGATAGGGCCCCTTTGTAAAGATTCACCGTCAACGGGTCCAGTTTGATCTGACCGTCCTGTCCGGTCACCTTCAGCGTAAGGTCCGCCATCCTCAGCCCCTGGGCCTTCAGCTTTCCCACACGAATCGCCCCGTCAAGCACCAGTTTTCTCAAAGGGCCGTAGTCGGTCTTTTTCTTGGTCGCAGGTGCCTCCTCCTTGGGTGTTTTCTCTTTTTCCGCGGGGACCGTTTCCTTCTTGGGCGGCAGATATCGATCCACGTCAATCTCATCCAAATCAAGATCAAAGGCTACATCGGGTTTCATGAAGTCTTTGGCCTTGAGTGAAAATTTGAGAGTGGATTGATCCAGATTCAACACCCCATCGGTGAGCGATACCTGTTGGGGACTCCCTCGCACGGCGGTCTTCAACGCAACAAGGTTGAGCGCCTCGGGGTCTGTCGTCTCTACCGGAAACGCTTGCCCCAGGTTCTCCATCAGCTTACGGGGGGAAAAGGAAGCCAGTTGGATCGCAAGGTCAAAGTGGGGGCTTACAGCCGGGTCCACGATTTTGCCCTTCAGGTTCAGATCCATCTGCTTCAGGGCCTTCAGCGACAGATCCACCGGGATGCTTCCCTTGCCGGGCGTCTTTCCCACAGGCCCCACGGTTCCTTCCATGGACAATGGCCGGCCATCAAGCAGGGCTGAAAACAAAAGCGAAACGGGACGATCCAGAGAGACATCGGTAAGGCGCAGCGTCACATCCGAGATTTCTTTTCGTGCTTCTTGGCCTTGATCGATCCAAAGAACCGATCCGTCGGTTATGGCGAACTCAGCGACCGCGAGGGCCTTGATGGGAAACGCTTCAAATGGCGCCTTCTCAGAAGGCGCTTTCTTTTCCTTCGGGACGTCGGCAGGGGCGGTCTCTTCAGGGGCTTTGCCGATTCCTTCCCAGTTGACACGGCCGTCCTCCAGCCGTTCGAGCACAATCCGGGGTCCTGCTAAACTAAACCGCTTCACCTGGATGTCCTTGGCGATGAGCGGCAGAAGTTTCACCCGCACCTCAAATGATTTTACCGTCACAAAGTTCTTCTCGGCAAACCCATCGGGACTGCCGAGGCGCATGTCTGACAGCGATACACCCGCCCAGGGAAACAGCGACAGGCTCAGATCCCCACCCAGCGTGAACGGACGACCCGTTGCCTCGGATACCTGCGCCTCGATGTGAGGCTTGTACTTCTGGATATCCATAAACGCGGGGATGATCAATAGGGCGAGAATCACCAGCACGACGATCCCACCCAAAACAATGCACACCCATTTGATCGCTTTGCCCATGGTTTACCTCCGTATGAAGAATGAACACGGTTTGACATGACCCATTATGGGTATGTCGCGGTCCACCCAAGTTAACGTTTGTCGCTGAATACCTCCTTGAGGAGGTCGGTGACCCTTGCCGCGGGGTCCTGACGGATTTTTCGCTCCTGTTCCTCGACCATGTAAAAAAGACCGTCCAAAGCGCCGTCGGTCACATATTTGTCCAGATCGAAACGCATGCTGTCCGTGAAAGGGATGCTGCGAACCTTCCGGTCCAAATCCTGGTAATAGCGGGTGGCGCCGACTTCCGACAGGGTTGAATTGACAATCGGTTTGAATTTGTCATAGAGACGATCCCATGTCTTGTCTTTAAAATAAAAGGTTGCAGCGTTGTCTTTTCCATTGAGGATCTTACGTGCATCATCAAACGACATCTGCTTGATGGTGTCGATGAAGAGCGCCTTCGCCTCGGGTGCGGCCTGTTCCGCTGCCCGATTTATGCTCATCTCAAAATCGTCCACCGTTGACCCGAAACCAACCGTGCGCAGGATTTTTTCCACCTTCCGAACCGAAGTCGGAAGCGGAATCTTAATCTTGGGGTTTGTGTAATACCCGTCCAACTTTGACACCAGCTCCGCGGCATTCCCCGTGCCGACTTCAAGGGCTTCTTTGAGTCCTTCCATAATCTTGCTCTCGGACAGCTCGTTACGCATGCCGATTGCTTCTTTCACGCGCTTGAGAATATCGGTGAACTGCGCAAAGGCGGACGGCGGCTGCGCAGCAAAAAGGGCAATGAGTAGCCCGATTAATATTTTTCCAGAAAACTTCATCGATATCCTTCGGCTTTTCGGCCGGGGGAGAGTCCAAAAGGGCGCGTTGGGGCCCCCTTTCATTAATACTGATACCCGATGGTAAAAATATATGCCGTGTCCGTTCTTTCCTTATCGGGGGCCGGCTCCGAATCCCAATCAAAATTGTATTGAGCGGTCACGTTGAAACTTTTGTAAACAGGAATTCGAAATCCCGTCCTGCTTCGAAAAAGTATTTCATCTGTGTCCTCCAGGCTGACATATCCCTCCTGAAAATGAAAAAACTGTAGAGATTTTTCGAAGAAGAATCTGTCGTAATTCAAAGACCAGCGACCGGCTGAATAATTGTCGTCATCCGATTCGTCGTAGTCTTCATTAATATAGGATAGGCCGATTTCCAATGAGAGGTTTGTCAATGGGGTCTCAAAAAACTGGTGCCCGACACCGGCACCCAGGGTTGAGCGCAAATTGAGATCTTGAAACTCGTCCGTTTCGAAAAGTGCATTGGTGTATAGGTACCATTTTTCGCTCAAGAAGTGATCGTACTTGAGATACCCCAATGCGCTGTTGGAGGTTCTTTCACCTTCAGAAGTTTCTTTTTTAAGCTCGGCGCCGACGGTGTACCTGTTTTTTTCGGTTCGGGCAACGAATTCACCGTCAATATAAAGGTTGTCCGTGTCGGTGTTCCCTCGCTCGCCGCTCAAGCCGAGATTCGCCCGCGCTTTGATCTCGACGGCCGGCCCCGGGGGCTTCGGATTGATGGTTTCCACCTGCGCCAAATCGAATGTAACGGGTTCCTCTATCTCTTTTACCTTTATTTTCACTTTTCCATCTTCAGCGGGTGCGGCCATGCCGCGGGTGGAAACTTCGTTGCTGAGAATCATTTGAACGGGTTCATCCGTCCGTATGTTGGCGATTTCCTCCCATTTGATGGACACCGCTCCGGCATAGGACGTCTCAAAAATCAAGGTCTTGTTTTCCATTCGAACGACCTTTCCGGTGATATGGTCTCCATTCTTGAGCCAAAGCTCATCCGCCATCGCATTTCCTGCACCCGAAAGCAGGACGAAAACAGCCAAGATGATGGATATTCGATTCGGTTTCACGTCTACCTCCCATTCAGTTGATTTCATGTAAATTCTGTGTGCTGTCTTCCACTTCCTGAACAATTATCCGTAAGCAAACAGCCAAGATAAAAGCCAATGTGTGCGGATGTCTAAAGTCTGCGTTCAAACCCACTGGCGGAATTCCAGGGGCGCCAACTGAAAAGCGCAACACCCCGCTCCCGGGGGTCTGGGTGGGCTGAGGTAAAAACCACCCAGCATGCCAAAGGCGTCGCTTCCGGGTCGGTGCAATTTGAACTTTACGCGGCTTCTGAAACCATGTGTACCGTCGTCTGCGGAAACGGAATCTCAATCCCGTTTTCATCAAAGGCTTCTTTGACTTTGCGGGTGAGATCAAACTTGACCCCCCAGTACTCTTCTTTCTTCACCCAGGGGCGCAAAACGAAATTGACGCTGGAATCGGCCAGCTCCGAAACGGCGATCTGAGGCGCAGGATCGGAAAGCACCCGTGTGTCTTCCTTTATGAGCTGCATCATGATGTCATAGGCTTTCTGGATGTCCGAAGTATATCCGATACCGATGACCATATCCACCCTGCGAGTGTCATACGCTGAGATGTTTTTGATGGTGTCGCCGAACAACTTGCTGTTGGGAATCATGATTTTGACATTATCGGGCGTGGCCAGAACGGTGGTGAACAGCTGCACTTCTTTGACCGTGCCGGCTACACCCGCACCATCGATGTAGTCCCCCACTCGAAACGGCCGGAGCACGAGGATGAGGACCCCGGCTGCAAAATTCGACAACGATCCCTGAAGGGCAAAACCGATGGCAAAACCTGCCGCACCAAGGATTGCAATGAAGGACGCGGTCTGAATACCGAATTTGGCCAGGGCGGCGAGCACCGCAAATGTCAGAATCAGAAAATAGGTGAATCCCCCGACGAAACCGATGATGGCAGGATCCGTCTGGGCCTTCTCTAAGACTTGCCTCACGATTTTTCGCCCGATGCCCGCAGCAATGCGCCCGAGAATCAGGATAATAATCGCACCGATGATTTTTATTCCGTAGGTCGTGATAAATAGCATCAGTTGACTGGATACGTTGTCCATAATTCTTCCTCCTCGCTTTATTGTTAATGCATTGCTGAATCTCTCTCTGAACTGTTTTCAGAGGGCCTTTCAGACACGGACGCTGCGCTTAGAAACTGTCGTGGCTGCCGCTATGCGCGGAGGTCAGAGACAGTCGGGATAAAAAACTCAAGTCAGATATTACTTCAACACAATGTGCTCGTAAACAGTGTCAAGCGGAATTTCACAAAAAGGGCACCCTATTGCCGCTGATTGCTTCCGCCGGCCACCAGATTTGGAGATAAGGTTTAGCGCCAGTCCGGGCTCAGTCGTCCTTCAATATCCTTTCGGTAGGGCAGCCACGTCAGTCCGAAGATCCGAAGGGTTATGTCGGTGCTCTTGGGCTTCACACGGACTTCCTCCAGTGTTTCGCTGCTCGGGTCAAAGGTGGCTTCCAATCCATCGATGTCCTGTTGTAGTCGCGTCTCGAGTTCCGCCAGCTGCTGCCGCACGGCCTCGGCCGTTTCACGCGCCCGCGCCACGTCCATTTTTTCCTTACCCATACGACCGGCCGATTTCATTGCCGTGCCCATTCGTGTGGCGGAGGTCGCGCTGACGGCCTTACGCCCCAGAAATGCGCCCAGAATGGCCGTGCCGAAGGACACCATGGTTTCAATCTTTTTCGACTTCGCCTGTTCCTGCTCTCGAGAAATGGCTTGTTCTGCTCGCAACAATCGATCTCTTAGGGTGGTGAACTTGGAGTTGTATTTCTTTCGGAGTTTTTCCACTGCCAAGTCCCGCTTTTCCCTGGCGGCTTGCGAAAGCCGTGAGCGGAATTCCCCTTCAGATTCCCCCGCGTGGCTCGTCATATTGAATTGCTTGGATCGGTAAAGCACCAGCGGTCGGTTTTGGCGAACCCAACGCAGCAGTTCCTTGCTCCATTTGGCATACGCATGGGGTGTTTTTGCGGTTCCCGGCAGTTCGGCGAACGTTGCGCCGGGCAGGGGTTGAGTATCCATGTCGGCTGGATCCAAATTAATTTCCATTGCCGTGTTCCAATCCAGAGGCACCGGACTTTCTTCAACCTGGGCTGCAAACGCCATCGCTACGGTGGTGTGCTCCTCGAAACGGGTCGTTGCGTAATGAACATCGAGCTGCCCGAGGACTGCCGGGTAATATTCCAGTCCTCGGCCGGCGCCCGATGCCTTCAAATAAAACACCTCCACCCCCGGAGGAATCACAGGGGGGGCGGTCGCGATCTGCGAAAATTCGGCGGGTTTCATGGGTTGCACAATAGCGGTGGACTTCCTCGGTGCCATGAGACGCTGAATTTGTTCCCGCGTCATGGGTCCGCGCAGATAGGAGAGTACCCAACGGGTCTGGAAGATGACCGGTTCATTTTCGTGTACGTTATGCAGAAGGAATACCCGCTTGCCCAGTCCGGCAAGAATCTCCTCCATTCGAGTTCGATCGAACCCGGTGCCGGCGGCCGCCCCTTCAAGTCCGGCGAGCACACGTTCCTTGTCGCGCGCCGTCTGGAGGCGGCCGATAAACCAGGTCCCCGTATTTGAAAGCCCCTTGTAGTCGAGATCCACCGGGTTCTGCGTGGATAAAACCACACCCAGACCAAATGCACGGGCCTGTTTCAAAAGGGTCAATAGGGGCGCCTTGGAGGGCGGATTCTTGACGGGTGGAAAATAGCCGAAGATCTCGTCCATATAAAGGACGGCCCGCAGACTGGAGGTGCCGGGTTGCGAACGCATCCATCCGAGTATCTCGTTCAGGAGCATGGAGACGAAAAACATCCGTTCGGTTTCTGCGAGGTGACTGATGGAAAAAATAGAGGCCCGGGGTTTCCCACTGTTGGTGTAAAGCATGCGGCCTGCGTCCAGGGCTTCGCCTTCCAGCCAGACCTCGAAACCGGGGGCGGCGAGGAGATTGTTCAATCGCATGGCCAATGCGAAGCGGTCTTTGGCTGCATAGAAGGAATCCAGGTCCATGACGCCGACACGTTCGAATGGCGGGGTCTGGATCGCCCGGATCAACCCCCCCAAGTCGAGCCCCTTGTTTTCCGCCCAGGTGGCTTCGAGGATGGTGGAAACGAGGATGTGCTCCCGACTTGTGATGGGATCCGCCTCCATCCCCAGCAAAGCCAGGAGACTGGTGGCAGTCGTTCGGATTCGCTCACGCAGCAGGTCCGGGTCTTCGCGAATGGCGGGCGGCGGCGGCGCAAACCGCCTCAGGACGCTCACCGGAATGCCCGCACTGCTTCCCGGCGTGTACACGGTGAAATCCGCCGAGGATTTCAGACGGGCGATACGCTCAGGGGCCTGGCCCCAGCTCGCCAGGCCCTTTCGCCACAACTCGGCTTGCTTGGCCGCGAACTGATCGAGGGTCACCCCGATGTTCAAAGCGTCTTGTGGCTCCACCCATGGCCGAAAGTCCTCGGAGCGGAGTTCAGGAAAACTCAGCAGCAGATTGGACAGGTCTCCTTTGGGATCGATGGCGATGATGGGGATATTGTCGATCAGGGCCTCCTCCAGCAGGCCGATGCCGAGGCCGGTCTTGCCGCTTCCGGTCATGCCGATGATGACCGCATGGGTGGTGAGATCTTTCGAGTCGTACAGAACCAGATCGTCTTTGAGCCTGCGCGAAGCCGGCTCATACACTTTGCCGAGATAAAACGCACCCAGCTTTTCGTACTCGTTCATCTATAAGACCTCCGGCAGATGGGGGATCGACTTGTTAAGATCGGAATAGGGGTGTGCTCCTTGATCGGTTTACGACCGAATCGAGTTAGACGTTCAAATGGTTCAACTGAAAAACGGATAGTGAGATCGCGCTTAACCTTTTAGGATTCCAGATCCTTCACGCCCTGTAAGATCGTGTCAAAAAGCTCCTGCACATCTTCTTTGTCGATGCACGAAAATGCCACTCTGAGATCGCTTTTTCCCAGCGAAATGAGACCCACGCCATAGGTATCCAGAAGATGCACCCGCAGCGGTTCCGCTTCGACGGTCTTCAAATTCAAGCACATGAAATACCCGGAGTTGAATGGATACATATCCCAGGCCTGCCGGTATTTTGCGTCGGAAAGCACCCGCCTGACTTCCCGTGCGCGCTCCTGCATAATTTCAAACTTGGCTTGCTTTTCATGGGGATACGTTGCCGACGCCATGGATTTCAGCACGAGCGCTTGACTCAAATGGGCGGCACTGGATATGGACCCCCGAACCGCCCCCGCCGTCTTATTTTCCAAAGCCGCATAGGTTTGTTTTCCGTCGGCACCGAGGGATGCCCCATACGTTATAAACCCAACGCGTAATCCCCAGACAAAGTTTTCCTTGGTGGCGCCGTCCAGCTTGATGGCCAGCAGTCGAGGATGTTGTCCAATCAGCCTGGCAAATATGGATTCCTTCAGGGTGTGCGCTTCATAGAAAAGACCAAAATACGCGTCATCCGTTATGGCGAGGACATGGGTTCCTTTTCGGGCCAGGTCGGCCAGCACGTTGACGATCCCGTCGGCTTCCGAAGGGCTCACGGTGTATCCCGTCGGATTATTGGGAAAGTTCAGGATGACAAGAATTTTCCGACGCTCCTTCGCCTGTGATCGGACGCAGAGGTCAAACTCCTTGAGATTGAACATCCCCCGGCTGTCGAAGAGGGGGAAATGCACGAGTCGGGCCCCTCTTCGAACTGAGAAAATGAGGTTGTAATTGCCCCACATCTTGTCGGGGAGGATGATCACGTCATCCGGGTCCACCCACATGTCCGACACAAGGCTCAGACCGTGCGTAATCGCATGTGTTACCACAGGTAGGCTGATTTCTTTTCCTTCCAGGGAGGGGTTTTTCTGAAACATGGCCTCCTTCCAGGCCTGACGAAGCGGCATGATTCCAAAGGAGGGCGCATAGGTGAGCGCCTCTCTGGGGGCGAGTCCACTCACCATGCTCATGACCGATGGAAGGTGCATCGTTTTGCCTTTTTCCGTGGCCATGCCGATGGTGGCGTTGAATTTATAGGCCTTTTCCTTGGCTTCAGCACCCTGGGAAAGAATGCCCTTGGGAAAAAAGAGTTCCTTTCCGATATTCGACAGCATTTCATAGACGTGTCGATTACTCGCCATGATGGTTTGGTTCAGTTCACTTGCAATTGGGTTCATCACTGTCCTTTTTTTCCAAGAGAGGGCCTGTCGAAACGACCGCTGATCGGCGGGCGTACCTCGAGCCCTGGTGAGCAACGCAGAAACGCCGATAAAGGCTACGAGTTCAACAGTCGGTCATGTTTTTTTGATTTACCGTCAGTTTGGAGCCGTGTCAAGCAAAACCGATGTCTCGGTTCAACGGCAATTTGTCTTGACTTGGAAACGGGTCTCCAGCTATATAGACGTAAACTTTTTAAGCAGAGGTGATACTTATGAGGGATGTCGTGATTGTCAGCGCCTGCAGAACCGCCATTGGGGATTTTGCCGGCTCACTGAGCTCCATTTCGGCGACCGATCTCGGCGCGATTGTGATTCAGGAGGCTGTCCGAAGGGCGGGCATCAAGAATGAGGACGTTGACGAAGTGATCATGGGGAGCGTCTTGCCCCACGGCCTCGGGCAGAACCCGGCGAGACAGACCATGGTGCGAGCGGGATTGCCCTGGGAGGTGGGTGCGATCACCGTCAATAAAGTCTGCGGATCCGGCCTGAAGGCCGTCATGCTCGCCGCTCAGGCAATCCGGTGTGAGGATGCCGATGTGATTGTGGCGGGTGGACAGGAAAATATGAACCTTTGTCCCTATATGCTGGAAAAAGCAAGGACAGGGTATCGCATGAACAATGGCACGCTGATCGACGGAATGGTTGCCGACGGATTGTGGGATCATGTAAACGATTTCCACATGGGGATCAGTGCGGAACTGGTGTCGGAAAAATACGGCGTGAGCCGGGAAGACTCGGACGCCTTCGCGCTTGATTCCTATGAAAAGGCTTGGAGGGCCATCGACAACGGCAAGTTCAAGGATGAAATCGTTCCTGTGGAGGTTCCCGTCCGAAAAGGAAATCCGAAGTTCTTCGATACGGACGAAATCCCATTGCGAGCCCCAAAGACCAGCGGAGAGAGATTGGCGAGACTTCGGCCGGCGTTCAAGAAAGATGGCCTGGTAACCGCGGGCAATGCATCGAAAATCAGTGACGGCGCTGCGGCGTTGGTGGTGATGTCGAGGGAAAAGGCGGACGCTCTGGGGTGTAGACCCATGGTGCGTCTGGGAGCGCAAGGCGCGGCGGGAATCGACATGAAATATGTATTGGTCGCCCCCATCCTATCCATCCCCAAGGTTTTGGAGAAAGACGGCCTTAAAATTGAGGATGTCGACCTGCACGAGATCAATGAAGCGTTCAGCACCTCCTCGGTGGCCGTCGGCAGAGAACTGGGGATTGACCCGAAAAGGGTAAATGTAAACGGAGGTTCCGTGGCACTGGGACACCCCATCGGTGCCAGTGGTGCTCGGGTTCTGACAACCCTGATTTATGCGATGAAAGATCGCGGTGTCGCCGTGGGGCAGGCATCGCTGTGTTTGGGCGGCGGCGAAGCTGTGACACAGGTGGTGTATAATGAAGCCTGAGCCCGCTGGGCGCCCGCCCAGGCCGCCATCGAAACAGAAAGTTTTTTGCGTCGGAAGTGAAAAAAGCGTAACATATTAAGGAGATAAAGCGATGAGAGATGTGGTGATTGTTTCAGGTGGAAGAACGCCTGTGGGCAGCTTTGGCGGGAGTTTGAAGACGACGCCCGTCGTTCAACTTGGCGCTTTGGTGCTGAAGGAAACGCTCAAAAAAGCGCATCTGAGACCTGCGGCTACGGAGGCGCTTACGCAGCTTGAACCCGATGCGCTGAAGGGCATGGGTATGTTGGACCTTGAAAAAGAAGCGTATGATTACGATGAATCCTTTCAGCCCGTGCAGATTGACGAAGTCATCATGGGAAATGTCGTCGGGGCGGGACAGGGACAGAATGTCGCCAGGCAGGCAACCATTCGAGCAGGCATCTCGAAGGAAACCCCGGCGTTTACCGTGAACAAGGTCTGCGCCTCCGGGATGAAGGCGGTGGCACTCGGCACACAGGCCATTCAGTCCGGGGATGCAGCGGTGGTTCTGGCGGGAGGTATGGAAAACATGAGCCTGATACCGTATTCCCTGCCGGCCGCCCGCTGGGGTGCTCGGATGAACAATGGTGATCTCGTAGACCTTATGATCATGGACGGCTTGTTTGAGATTTTCTACGGGTATCACATGGGCATCACGGCAGAAAACATCGCCCAAAAATATGGGATCTCCAGAGTGGAACAAGATGAACTGGGGGCTCTGAGTCATCAGCGCGCCCGAGCGGCAATTGCGAACGGAACGTTTAAGGATGAAATCGTTCCCGTAATCATTCCGCAGCGGAAGGGGGAACCGGTGGTGTTTGATACCGACGAAAGACCCATGGACACCAGCGTAGAAAAAATGGCAAAACTCCGCCCGGCGTTCAAGAAGGATGGGACCGTCACGGCCGGCAATGCCTCCGGTATCAACGATGCGGCAGCGGCCCTGCTTCTTATGTCCGCCGACAAAGCCAAAGCGCTGCATGTGAAGCCGCTTGTAAAAATCAGAGCCTTTTCCTCCGGCGCAATCGACCCGGCCTACATGGGACTCGGCCCGATTCCGGCAGTGAGGAAACTCCTGGATCGAAAACACCTGATGATCGATGACTTTGGGGTTATTGAGCTGAATGAGGCCTTTGCCTCTCAGGCGCTCGCCTGTGTGCGGGAACTCAAGTGCGACATTGAAAAAACAAACGTTCATGGGAGCGGTATTTCCATCGGGCATCCCATCGGCTGCACGGGGGCTCGCATCCTTGTGACGCTCATGGGAGAGATGTTGCGAAAAGACCATGAACTCGGACTTGCTTCACTGTGTATCGGTGGTGGTCAGGGTATGGCCACGGTGCTCGAGCGGGTGTAGGTCGGCCGGTGTTGAAATTGAACATTCGAGAAAATGAATGCCTGTAAACCCAAACCAAAAAGACAGGAGTCCGTAATGGCATACCGGAACATTATCTTTGAAATAGAAGAAAACATCGGAATTATAAAATTCAACCGCCCCGAAGCACTCAACGCCATCAACCCGGCAGTTCTGGAAGAAGTCAGTGATGCGTTGAAACAACTGGAAGCAGACCCGTCTGTGAAAGCACTCATTTTGACCGGGGAGGGAGAGAAGGCCTTCGTGGCGGGCGCGGACATCGCCCATATGAAGGATCTTTCTCCGCTCCAAGCCCAAAAATGGTCTCAGGAGGGCCACCGGCTCATGTTTCAGTTGGAGGCGCTTTCCATGCCGGTGATTGCATGCGTGAACGGATTTGCGCTCGGCGGCGGTTCAGAGCTTGCGATGGCTTGCGATTTTGTTTATGCCTCCGAGACGGCAAAATTCGGTCAGCCCGAAATCAATTTGGGTATCATTCCCGGCTTCGGGGGCACTCAGCGCCTCTCGCGGTTGGTAGGGAAGGCCATGGCAAAAGAGCTTTGCATGAGCGGCGTTATGATCGATGCCCGGGAAGCACAAAAAATCGGACTCGTGAACAAGGTGTTCCCTCCCGACAGGTTGTGGGAGGAAACCCTGAAAACGGCCAAGCTGCTGGCCTCCAAGGGAAAGGTCTCGATGCGGGCCGTGAAGCGATGTATTGACCGCGGCTTTGATCTGGATATGAACAGTGGGTGCTTTATGGAATCGGATGCATTCGGCATGTGTATGGCAAGCCCGGATGGTAAGGAAGGAATGACCGCGTTTTTGGAGAAGAGAAAACCAGAATTCAAAGGGGAGCTGGAATAGCATGGATTTCGAACTGACAGAAGAACAACAGATGGTGCGTGAAATGGCCCGCAGGTTCGCGGAGACGGAGATCAAACCCAGAGCTGCTGAACTGGATGAAAAGCATGAACATCCGGCAGAGATCTGCAAACAGTTGGGTGAACTGAAAATGATGGGCATTGCCGTACCGGAAGAATACGGCGGCGGCGGCATGGATTATGTGAGCTACGCGCTCGCGCTGATTGAAATTTCCAAGGCCTGCGCGGCCACCGGTGCGATCATGTCCGTAAACAATTCCTTGTACTGTTTTCCCACAATGGCATACGGCACGGAAGAACAAAAAAAGACATACCTTTACCCTTGCGCATCCGGGCGGAAGATTGGTTGCTACGGTTTGACGGAGGCGGGCGCGGGATCGGATCCCGCTGCCTTGCGAACGACCGCCGTGCGGGATGGGGATGCGTGGGTGATCAACGGGGAAAAAAAATTCATCACCAATGGAAATATTGCCTCATACGCCGTGATTGCGGCGGTAACCGAGAAAGGGAAAGGCTACAAGGGCATCAGCTCCTTTGTGGTCGACCTGGAGAATACCGACGGGTTCAAGGTGGGACGTGTCGAGGACAAAATGGGTATTCTGGCCAGTGGAACCGCTGAGATGATTTTTGATAATGTCGGCGTACCGGCGGACGGTCTGCTGGGAAATGAAGGAGAGGGATTCAAACAGATGCTGACCACCCTGGATGGGGGGCGCATCGGCATCGCATCCCAAGCTCTGGGCATTGGTCGAGCCGTGCTCGAGGAGGCGCTGGCGTATGCCAAGACACGAGAACAGTTCGGTAAACTGATTACGAGCTTTCAGGCCATTCAGTGGAAGTTGGCGGACATGGCTACCGAACTGGATGCCGCCGAGTTGCTGACCCTCCGGGCCGCTTGGCTGGAGGATCACAAAAAACCCTATGAAAAGGCCGCCGCAATGGCGAAGTTGTATGCTTCGGACGCGGCCATGCGGGCCGCCATCGAAGGCGTTCAGATTCTGGGCGGATACGGGTATTGCAAGGACTATCCAATGGAGCGCCATATGCGAGACGCCAAGATTTGCCAGATCTATGAGGGGACCAATGAAATCATGCGTCTGGTGATCGCAAATAATCTCATCAAAGGACGATAGGTTTCTTGAAATCTAAAGTCGGCGGAACCGCATGGGAGGCTGAGCAATCTTCTTGTATGATCAACGTGTCAAACGCATGTCGCATTTCGGAATGACGCGAGCTTTTGGGGAGGTGTAGAATGCCCTTGACCTTTAACAAAGATATCTTTGAGGACATCAAAAAAGGGTACGCACGATGGAAGGCGAAATTGGACGAGGTGTTCGCGTCCAAGCCTGAACGGATCGAGCGATTTTCAACGGTTTCGGATCGGGAGATCAAACGCATCTGTACACCCGAGGATCTGGAAGGCCAGGACTTCATGCGAGACCTTGGTTTTCCGGGCGAGTATCCGTTTACACGGGGTGTACAGCCCTCCATGTATCGAGGACGTCTATGGACCATGCGGATGTTCGCCGGACTTGGTAGCGCGCGCGACACGAACCGACGGTTCCACCATCTGGTGAAAGAAGGCCAAACAGGTCTGTCAACCGCCTTTGATATGCCCACATTGATGGGTTATGATTCGGACTGTCCCAAAGCCAGAGGTGAGTGTGGAAAATGCGGCGTGGCCATTGACACGCTGGTGGACATGGAGGATCTTTTTGAGGGCCTTCCCATTGAAAAAATTACCACATCCATGACCATCAACCCCCCCGCTCCCGTCATCTGGGCCATGTACATTGCCATGGCCGAAAACAGGGGAATAGATCGTCGCATCATCGGCGGTACCATCCAGAATGACATGCTGAAAGAGTTTACTGCACAGAAAACGTTTATGTGCCCCCCCGAACCTTCCGTGCGCCTCATCACCGATACGGTCGAATTTGGGACGAAAGCGGTGCCCCGGTGGAATACCATCAGCATCAGCGGGTACCACATCCGAGAGGCCGGGTCCACCGCGGTACAGGAACTGGCTTTTACCCTGGCGGATGGGATAGCTTACACTCAAGCGGCCATCGATCGCGGTTTGGATGTGGATGATTTTGCCCCTCGCTTCTCCTTTTTCTTCAATTCGCACCTGGATTTCTTTGAAGAAATCGCCAAGTTTCGAGCGGCCAGACGAATGTGGGGTAAAATCATGAAGGAGCGGTTCAAGGCCAAAGATCCCCGGTCCTGGTGGTTGCGGTTTCACACGCAGACCGCGGGCTGTTCGCTCACTGCGCAGCAGCCTTACAACAATGTGGTTCGAACGGCACTTGAGGCGCTGGCGGCAGTGCTGGGCGGAACACAGTCTCTGCACACCAATTCTCTCGATGAGGTGTTGGCCATACCCACCGAGGAGGCTGCGACGATTGCCCTCCGGACCCAACAGATTATCGCGGAAGAATCCGGCGTGGCCAACACCATTGATCCTTTGGGCGGCTCCTATTTTGTTGAGGCGCTGACCAATGATTTGGAAGCGGAGGCATTCGAGATCATTCAAAAAATTGATGATATGGGCGGTATGCTCGGTGCGATTGAAAAGAACTACCCGCAGCAGGAGATTGCGGACGCGGCCTATCACTATCAAAGACAAATCGATGAAAATCAGAAGACAGTGGTCGGCGTGAACAAATATGTCACGGATGAGCACATTCCAGTCGAGATCCTTGAAATAGACGAGGAGCTCGAACGTCTCCAGATTGAAAAAACCAACCGCCTCAAGAGCGAGCGCGACGGCAAAGCGGTGGCGGAGCACCTGGAACGGGTCGGTGAGGCTTGTGTGAGCCATGAAAACGTGATGGAGCCGCTTGTTGACGCCGTGAAGGCGTATGCGACCCTGCAGGAGGTGTGTGATGTGTTCAGGAGGGTTTTTGGCGAATACCGAGATCCGGGTATATACTGACAGACGGATTTTGAATTGGAATTGAGGGCGTATGGCACGAGAGAGAAAACTGAGAGTCATGGTGGCGAAACCGGGGTTGGATGGTCACGACCGGGGAGCCAGAA
>Ga0207796_1000427_pt1 | contig 17277 bp, 15 predicted proteins | sample Pon1CUnioCityCA_6_FD_187274 | JGI IMG/M metagenome (GOLD analysis project Ga0207796, IMG submission 187274) | Marine sediment microbial community from Union City, CA, USA - Pond 1C Sediment 1 (SPAdes) | ecosystem: Environmental > Aquatic > Marine > Intertidal zone > Salt pond sediment ...
CCCGGAAAAGAGCGACGCGCGTCCATGGGTGAACATCTTGCTCTACGTTCTCACGGTGCTGTCCACCCTCTTTGTCGGAGTCACATGGTCGGGTCAGGTCCCGGCTGGAGCGGATATCGTCTGGATTCTGAAGCATCTATGGCTCGGCTGGCCCTTTGCCCTGAGCCTGATGACCATCCTGACCGGTCACGAGTTGGGCCACTACTTTGCCGGGCGGTACCACAAGGTTCCTGTCTCACTGCCCTACTTCCTCCCGGTACCCGTGCCGCCTTTCGGCACCATGGGCGCTGTGATCGTCATGAAGGGGCGGAGCCTCAACCGCCGCCAGATGCTCACGGTGGGTGCAGCAGGGCCATTGGTCGGTTTCGTGCTGGCTGTGCCGATCTTGATCATTGGCCTGATGCTTTCGACTGTGGAGCCGATGAGCTTACCCAAACCCGGTGGATCAGTTTTCTTGGAGGGCAACTCTCTCCTCTACCTGTTGCTCAAGTTCGCCGTCTTTGGCAAGATCCTGCCGGGCAGTGGAGCTCCCCTGGAGTTCGCTGCTGCGCTAAAGGAGATCGTCGCCGCACTCTTTGGCACAACGCCACTAACTGGCGGGTATGACGTGTTCATCCATCCGGTGGCCCTGGCAGGCTGGGCAGGGCTACTTGTCACCGCGCTGAATCTTCTGCCCGTGGGGCAACTGGATGGGGGACATGTGATGTACAGCCTACTGGGGAACCGGGCCAGGCTGTTCGCGTGGCCGATCGTGATCCTGTTGGTAGTCATGGGATTCTTCCTGTGGGAAGGGTGGCTCCTCTGGGCTGCGCTCATCTTTCTCTTTGGCCGCCAGCATCCCGACCCCCTGGACGACGTAACGCGCCTGGACCTCCCACAAAAGATCTATGCTGCGTTGGTGCTGGCTGTGTTTGTGCTGGTGTTTACGCCGGTACCTATCCAGCTCATCAGCGTGGAGCCTGCACTTCCCGAGATCGACCAGGCCACGAACTGCCTGGGCGTCCCCGCACTCGTCTTGGGCATTGCCATGCTGTGGCTGGTGCGGAAGAGGCGAGGGCGCACGACTGGAGAGTCTCACTCCCACCACCAGCACCAGCGATAAGATAACCTGGTTCCTCTTGCATGGGTCGCGCGGCGAGGAACAGACGATAGATCGTTCGAGAAAGGCAACAGCTGTGAATCGCCCCCTACAGCTACTCAAGGTACTGGTGCTGCTGGTCCTCGCCCTGCTGGCGCTGCCTCACTCTGCGCCAGCCGCCAGCCAACCAGAAGATACCGTCCTGGTGCGCATGCCATCCTCCGCCTACGCGAGGTTGCGCCTGGACGCATCGCCATCTGTTCGCCAAGCCAGCGAACGAGCCATCGACTATGGCAGTATCGTCTGGCTTGAGCTGGCCGCCGGCGAACGAGCCATCGACTATGGCAGTTTCGTCTGGCTTGAGCTGGCCGCCAGCGAAGTTGAAGGCCTGCAGGCGACCGGCCTGCCGATGGAGATCCGCGAGGAGCCCTATACCCTGCAGCTGGGCGAGCAGAGCTTTGATCCCGTGCGGGATAGGATCCAGCTGCCAGCGGGCTGGGACACCCTGCCTGCCGGCGGGCCAGACCTATATCTGGTGCAATTTGTGGGACCACCCCGCGGAGCATGGCTGGATCGATTGGGGCGAGACGGCCTGGAGATCGTGCAGTATATCCCACCCTTTACCTACGTGGTCTGGGGAGAACGGGGAGCGGCGCAACGAGCCACTTCCGCACAGGTGCGTTGGACGGGCCCGTTTGTCCCAGCCTATCGCGTGCAGCCCCGATGGCGCAACCTGGACGACAATCCGGTGCTGGTAGATATTCTCCTAGTACGCTCCGCAGACGTCGAGGGCGCACTGGCACAACTTGAGGAATTGGACGGCTACAGACATGGGCGCGCCATTCTCAACAGCACCTTTGAAATCGCCACCTTTACGTTACCCGGCTCGGCCCTGCAGCAAGCAGCCCGGGTGCCCGGTGTCTACAGCATCCAACTCGAGGCCCTGGATGGCGGTCCGCGCGGGGAACTGGGCAACCAGGTCACCGCCAACAACGTAGAAAGCACAAACCTGGCCTATCCCGGCTACCTTGCCTGGCTGGGGGAGATCGGCCTGGACGGTGCAGGCGTCACCATGGCCAATGTCGATCTTGGCGTGCAGGATGATCACCCCGACCTGGCCAATCGCCTCGTCCCCTGCACGGGGCAGACGTGTGGCGGCAGCGCGTATAACGGTCACGGGACCCACACCGCGGGGATCATGGCCGCCGATGGCTCCTCGGGAGTAGCGGACAGCGCCGGGTTCCTGCGAGGATTGGGCATGGCCCCAGCGGCGAGTCTGGTGGAGCAAGTGTACGACCCCTTCTACCTTGACCCCGGCGGCATGCTACTGCTGATGGCCGAATCCTACGCTAACGGCGCCGCGCTGTCCAGCAATAGCTGGGGCCCGGCGAGCACGCCCCAGGGCTACGACAACGACACGATGCAAGTAGATATCGGGGTACGCGACGCAGATCCGGACGCCGACGGAAACCAGCCCCTGGCCTACGTGCTTTCCATCATGAATGGCTATGGCGGCGTACAGACGCAGGGTTCGCCGGATGAAGCCAAGAATATCCTGACGGTTGGCTCCACCAAGCTACAGACCAGCAGCGGCTCCCAGATCCTGGCGATCGACGATCTGTCGGCCAACACGGCCCACGGTCCGGCACTGGACGGCCGGACCATTCCCCACGTGGTCGCACCAGGTTGCTCCGTGGACTCGACGCTGCCAACCAGCACGTACGGCACGAAGTGCGGGACCAGCATGGCGGCTCCCCAAGCCGCAGGGGCTGCGGCGCTCTTTATCCAGCGCTACCGGAGCCTATCGGGCGGCCTGGATCCCAGCCCTGCGCTCATCAAGGCCGCTTTCCTGACGGTGGCCCACGATCTGGCGGGCAATCTGGACGCTGACGGAAACCTGCTGGGCCATCCCCTTGACAGCAAACAGGGATGGGGACGCCTAGATGCTGCAGCAGTCCTGGATCCGCAGGTCCCCGTACAGTACTATGACCAGCAGATCGTGTTCGGCGACACAGGCGAGGAGTGGTCGCTGGACCTTTCGGTCGTTGATCCCAGCCGTCCCGTGCGTCTGATGCTGGTGTGGACCGATGCCCCGGGACATGGCCTGGGCGGGACTACGCCTGCATGGAATAATGATCTTGACCTGGTGGTCGAGGTGGACGGAAACACCTATCACGGCAACGACTTTGGCCCGGATGGTTGGTCGCAGGCCGGTGGCAGCGCCGACTATATGAACAACACCGAGGGCGTCTTCCTCGGTCCTGGTGCGGCGGTCGCCATGACCGTTCGCGTCGTAGCAAGCAATATCAACTCAGATGGAGTCCCCAGCATTGGCGACGACACAGACCAGGACTTTGCCCTTGCCTGCTACAATTGCTCCGACAAGCCGGACTATACGCTGGCGGTGCAGCCGAACGCCTTGCAACTCTGCAGCTCGGACGCTGCCATCGCAACCATCCACGTAGGCCAGATCTTGAACTACACTAGCGACGTTGCCCTGGATGTGGCAAAGCCACCACCGGCGGTAAGCGCTCGCATCGACCCCGCCACGGTCAGCCCGCCAGGAGAGGCGCTGCTGAGCCTGAGTACAGGCGGCGGGGCATCCGCGGGGGACTATACGCTGGTGATCTCAGGAACGGCCGAGGCGGACAATGTGCGCACGGCTGCCGTAGATCTATCGATCAGCACGGGGCTGCCCGCCGCTCCAACGCTCCTGTCTCCGCCAGATGGCGCGACGGACCAGGCCTACGAGTATCCAGCTTTTGCGTGGGAAGATCTACCCCAGGCTGGCAGCTATAGCCTTCAGCTCGCGCAGGCCCCGACCTTTGGGACGCTTGTCATCGATGCGACTGACCTCCCGACCAATACCTATACGCACGACACACCGCTGGAGCCAGCTACCTGCTACTTCTGGCGTGTGCAGGGGCAGAACGGCTGCGGCATCGGCGAGTGGTCTGCGCCTTCTCGCTTTGCCACCGTGGCTCCGCTGCCTGCATCGGCTCCGCCCGCACTTTCCGCCGTGCAGCCCAGCGCCGGATCTCCTGACATCCCTACAACCATCCTCGTCACCGGCGACTCATTTCGACCGGTGGTGGTTGCCCTGCTGAACGACACCCTGCTATCGAACGTGACCTACATTGACACCACGGCTCTCACGGCGGTTGTCCCTGCCGGACTGGACCCTGGTATCTACGATTTGACGGTGATCAACGGCGACTGCCAGAGTGCGACCCTGAGCAACGCCTATGTCGTGGATCCCTCTATACAGTGGCACTCGCTCTACCTACCCATAATTCTGAGGTAAAGCACCCGGCTGGCAACCGGACCGTGTGGAATCGCTATCGCAAGAGACTACCTGCTCCCTGCCATAAGCCAGTCACGTAGAAATTGCTCAAGTTATGGTGATCGATCTTGCTTGCCCGGTCCCCTGTTCTATGATAGAATGTGGCCTCACCAGTAGGTGACGGTGGATTGGAGCAGTTGGGGCAGGGAAACTGGGACCTACGATGCCTGAGCCCCCTGCTATAGTGATGGAGGGACGCGATCTGAGTGCTTTTCCGGAGGCAGCCAAGTCCAGACTGCTCCTGCAAGGACTGGAGGAGTTTAACAGGGGCGAGTTCATTAGCTGCCACGAGAGCCTGGAGAGGCTGTGGGTGTCCGAGCAAGGCTCAATCCGGGAGCTGTACAAAGGTATCCTGCAGATCAGCGTTGCCTTCCACCACCTACGAGAGCAGCGCTATCGGTCCGCTGTGATGCTGCTCGGGCGGGGAGCCGCTTACCTGGACCCCTTCTCACCCAAGTGCATGGGCGTGGAGATTTCTATGCTACTGGATGACTCCGCCCGCTGTTTGGCTGAGGTGAGAAAGCTGGGACCGAACGGTTTGGACAGATTCGACTGGTCACTCGTTCCGACCATCGAAATGAGACTATACGACAAGGCAGATGCACAAAATGAGCAAAGATAGACGCGAAATGAATTATGGCGGCCAGGCAGTCATGGAGGGCGTGATGATGCGCGGCTCCAAAGCTATGGCTGTGGCTGTCCGGCAGCCCGACGGCGAGATCATCCTCCATACAGAACCACTGAGCGCCCACATCTATGCGGGCAGGATCAGCAAGATACCTATACTGAGGGCCCTGACCAGTCTGTGGGACGTGCTGGTGCTGGGCATCCGCACCCTCATGTTCTCAGCCGATGTGGCCCTGGCTGAAGAGGAGGATGTGGACTTTAGCGGCCCGGTTGCCTGGGGGACAGTTGCTGTGTCTTTCATCGTTGCCATCGGCCTGTTTTTTGTGGGCCCGTTGCTGCTTGTGGGCGTGATCGATCGCTACATCGAATCGGCTTTCTTGAGCAACGTAGTGGAAGGAATAATCCGGCTGACGATCTTTGTGGTGTACATCTGGGCCATCGGCCGCCTACCCGACATCGCCCGGGTATTCGCCTACCATGGCGCCGAGCACAAGACGATCAATGCGTACGAGTCCGGCGCCGATCTGACGCCCGAGGCAGTTTCCCAATACTCCACTGCTCACTACCGCTGTGGCACGGCCTTCCTGCTATCAGTCATGGTGATCTCAATTCTGATCTTTGCACTATTGGGTCGACCACCGATGGGCCTGCGGATACTGTCCAGAATCGTGCTCATCCCGCTGGTGGCGGGCGTGGCTTACGAGTACATCCGCTTCACCAACCGGCACAGGGACAACCCCATTGTCCGCGCCATGGCAAAGCCCAACCTTTCCCTGCAAAACCTGACTACGCGTGAACCTGATGCCTCTATGCTGGAGGTATCGATCGCAGCACTCAAGCGCGTCCTGGAAACCGAGCAGGAGCTAGCTTCACCCGACAAAACCAGCGCCTGAAGCAAAGTTGCTGATTGTCCTGGGGCCATGCTATAATGGCGCCGTCAGAGTAGATGCCGAGACGCATTGACTTGGAGGCTGGAGGGTAGTTATGGCCAAGAAACAGACCATCTCCCCGACCACTGCACAGAGGGCGCGCAAGGCCAACGTTGTAGGCTTGCAGCACTATGAGCGGTGGGACATTGACGAGGCCGTTAACTCGTTCAATGAGGCCATTCGTCTCAGCCCCAAACAGGCCGAGTATCACTTGAACCTGGCCCGCGCCCTGGCCCGCTATGGCGATTTCGACGCATCACGGACAGCCCTCGGTTCCTATATCCGTTACGAACCTGACAAACAACTTTCCGAGCGTTTCGAGCAGCTCTTTGGCGAGGGAATGGACGAGGTCGAGACGCTAGTCACAAGGGAGATGACCCGGAAAGGCATGCCCCTGGAAGTCGTCGGCGCTGCCGTTCAGATGTGGATGGAGTACCGCATCTGCATTGGACGCCGCCCCCTGATCATACGCAAGCCCGAGACGTGGGCTTCTGCTCTGGACTATACCATCCGCAAGGTGAATTTCGCCGAGCTGACTCAGCGCGAGATTGCAGATCTATATAGCGTCAGTCCGTCTACAGTGCGGGCCTACCACAACGATCTGGTGCAGGCCCTCGACATCATGCCCTGTGACTACCGCTACTTCCGGGGAGAGGAGAATCCCCTCGACAAGCTGGTCGAAGCAGCCGCCATGTTGGAGGAGTTGGAGGAGCGGTTCCGCCGACCCTGATCGAAGGAGAGAAGTGTGTCATGGCGGTGAAACCCATAAGCAACTGCGATCCTCGTAGGGGGAAACAGAGCGGTACCGAGTATTGCTTTGTCACCCCCCTTTTCGCTTTCTGGGGGGCGAGCGGATAACGCATTGCAGATCCAGAGATGGCAGCGGGCCACCCAGCGTGATGCGCGCCCCCGTGATGCATATTGATTCGGTATCTGTAGACCTGGTACGAGCATTTGGCCGTGGCATTACCACAAAGAGGAGGTTAGACAACCCATGGCAGAGTCAGGAAGCACAGTCCGTGCAGAGACACTGAAAGACTTTTGCGTTCAGGTTTTTGACAAGCTGGACGTCCCCGAAGAGGATGCGCGTATAACGGCTGATGTGCTGGTGCAGGCCAATCTGCGCGGCATCGACTCGCACGGTGTGGCCCGGCTGGTACGCTATGTGAATGGACTCAGGGATGGGGTTATGTTGGCCCGTCCCGAGGTGCGGGTGGTGACGGAGACACCGACTACCCTCACGCTGGATGCTGGTGCCGGTTTGGGGCAGCCGGTCAGTTTCGGAGCGATGAAGGCCGCCATCGACAAGGCCAGGGAATACGGCAGCGGCTTTGCCACAGTACGCAATTCCAACCACTATGGTATCGCCGGATACTATGCCATGATGGCTCTTGACCAGGATATGATCGGATTTTCCACCACAAACGCGGCAGTGTTGGTAGTGCCCACCTTTGGTCGCGACGCTATGTATGGCACGAATCCGATTGCCCTTGCGGTGCCTGCAGGGGAGGAGCGTCCCTTTGTCATGGACATGGCTACCAGCACTGTGCCCCGGGGCAAGCTGGAGGTCTACCACCGCCAGGAGAAGGCACTGCCCAAGGGTTGGGCCACGGACGAGCACGGAGTTCCGACCACCGATGCCGGTCGCGTGCTGGATAACTTTGTCAAACGGGCTGGTGGCGGGTTGCTGCCCCTAGGAGGCGCAGGCGAGGAATTGAGCGGCTACAAAGGCTACGGCATGGGGCTAATGGTCGAAATCCTATCCGCAGTGCTGCCTGGTGCGGCATTCCTGACAGCGGTCTATCCCAAGGATCCTGGGAGAAAACCATTGCCCGCCAACATCGGTCACTTCTTTGGTGCCTGGAGACTGGATGCGTTCCGCCCGACTGACGGGTTCAAGGACGACATGGACAAGTTCATACGAGAGCTGAAGAACGGCAACCTGGCGGAGGGTCAGACGCGCATCTACCTCCATGGCGAGAAGGAATTCGAGGAAGCGGACCGGCGCAGCAGCCAGGGCATCCCCCTGGGAGCCAAGGTCGAGGCATCACTCAAGCAGGTCGCAACTGAGCTAGGCGTCAAGTACGATCTCTAGCCTGGGAGCGGTGCCGAGCGATGAACACGTACATGGAGGTGCGCGGGGACCAGAAAGCAGCACTGGCCGAGATCGAGGCTTGGGTGCGCACGACGCTGGCAACTGGAGAGATGCGGGCCCATGGTTGGTTTCACACCGACCGCGTGCGTGCCAACATCCGTATTCTGGCACGTGCCGAGGGTGTGGATCGTTTTCAGGCCGAGGCGGCTGCGCTGCTACACGATGCAGGTCGTACCCAGCCAGGGCCCGAGACCGAGCATGGCGCCCGGTCGGCGAACCTGGCGGGGCCGCTCCTGGAAGAGCTGGGCTTGCCCGACGGCGAGGTGCAGGCGATTGTCTACGCCATCCGCTGGCACAACAGCTTGCGCGACGACACTCCTCTGCTCTGCATCCTGCGGGATGCCGACATGCTGGATGGATTGGGGGCGGTGGGTATCATGCGCGCCTTCATGAGCAAGAGCCAACTGCCGCCCTACAACGCCGATGAGCCTTTCCAGGACGGCCAAGTGCGATGGCCGCCCAGGTACTGCAGCGACCAACTTTCGGGCCAGATGGCGTGGTACGACCGGCTAAACACTGACACAGCACGGCGAATAGCAAGAAAACGGATCGAATTCATGGCTTTGTTTATTGACCAGGCCCGTGAAGAGATCTTGACACCGATGAGTAGATAGATAGCCACAGGATAACCGGAGGTACGATGGCGCGATTACACGAATACCAGGGCAAGGAACTTCTCAAGCAATTCAAAATCCCTATCCCCAAGGGAGGCGTAGCTCGCAGCCCTCAAGAGGCACGCGAGATTGCTCAGGAGTTGGGAGGCGAGGTAATGATCAAGGCTCAGGCATGGGTAACCGGACGGGCCGGCCTGGGCGGGATCAAGAAGGCCAGCAATCCGGCCCAGGCCGAAGAGGCCGCCAGCCACATGTTGGGCATGAAGGTCAAGAACTTTTGCGTGGACGAGGTGCTGGTCGAGCAGCGCGTCGAGATTGCCCGCGAATTCTACGCCGGCGTCATCATCGATGATGCCGCCCAACAACCGCTGATCATGTTCTCCAGTGTGGGCGGTACCGGCATTGAGGAAATTGCAGAAGCGCACCCTGATCGGGTGGCGCGGATGCACGTCGACATGGGCACCGGCCTGCTCGACTTCCAGGCACGCGACCTGGTGCGCCGTACTGGAATCGGTGGCAAGCTGCAACTCGGATTGGGCAACCTGTTGGTCAGCCTGTTCGAACTGGCTCGCACCTACGACGCTCGCGCTGCCGAGATCAACCCGCTGGTGCAACTGACTGATGGCAGCCTGCTGGCGGCCGATTGCCGCGTGACTGTCGATGACTATGGCGTCTTTCGCCACAAGGACCTGGGCATCGGCATTGCCCGCGAGTACGACCGGCCACCCACCGCGCTGGAAAAGATCGCCTACGATGTAGAAGCCCACGACTATCGCGGCACCTTCTACTTTATCCAGATGGCAGAGGACTTTGAGAAAGGCGATGGCTACATAGGTTTCCACGGGGCAGGTGGCGGCGGCTCCATGATGAGTATGGATGCTGTCATGCGCCAGGGTTACAAGCTGGCCACATTCGTGGACACCAGTGGTAACCCGCCTGCCAGCAAGGTCTATCGTGCTGCCCGCATCGTGCTGGCCTCAGGGCCGGTGGATGGCTACTTTGGCTCGGGTTCCGGTGTGGCCAGTCAGGAGCAGTTTCACTCGGCCCGGGGCTTTGTCAAGGCCTTTCTAGAGGAACAGATCGACGTGCCAGTCGTTATCCGGCTGGGGGGCAACAGCGAGGACAAGGCGGTCGAGATCCTGGAATGGCTCAATGGGCGCGTCCCCGCCTCAGTTGAAGGGTACCGCAAAGATGACTCCCCTGACTTTTGTGCTGAACGGCTGCGGAGCCTCATCGAAGAAGGAAAGTTGATAGAGCCCGGGGAGCTGCCGCAGCACAGTGCTACAGAACACAACCAGGATCTTTACCACTTTGAGACAGTCACGGGCGGCACGGTCACCTACGATCATAGCATCTGCGCTGTCTGCGAGTCCAAGATCTGCGTCCAGGAATGCGCCCGGCAGATTCTCTCCCTCAATGACGATGGCCTGCCTGTGCTCAACATCACACGCGAAGAGGCCCGGAAGGGCCGCTGCGCAGAATGCCTGGCATGCGAGGTGGACTGCTTCTTCAAGGGGGCAGGTGGTGGCAAGATCACCCTGCCGATCCCAGGGCTCGACGAATATCTGTCGACCCAAGGCTAGGCTGACGACATCGATTGCTCGTCGCCATTGCCATAAGGAGAGAATATGAGACAACTGCTGCTAGTGATGATCATTGCCTTTGGCACGGTGCTCATTGTCGCGTGCGGCGCCGGTCCTGCGCCTGCGTCGACCGGGACAGAGCCCCCGACAGACGATACAATAGATGCCCTAGAGTCCCCGCTCGATATGCCCAATCCAGCCTCGAGGTTCTGCAGGGAGCAGGGGTACCAACTGGAGTTGAGAACCGATGCCAGCGGTACGACTGGGTACTGCACCTTCCCTGACGGAAGCGAGTGCGAGGAGTGGGCCTTTTACCGGGGCGAGTGCGGACCTGAAGACACGACCTTTGAATCGCCCCCTGGCTTGCCCAACCCCGCCTCCGCGTATTGTGAGGAGCAGGGCTACGAGCTTGAGATGCGTACCGAGGCCAGTGGGACTGTCGGCTACTGCCTATTCCCGGATGGCACAGAGTGCGAGGAATGGGCCTTTTACCGTGGAGATTGCGCACCGGGCACGCCACAGCCCTGACACAGGGCCGCGTCAGTGGTGTGATACCGAAGCGAAAACCGATTCTCCACCAATCACAAGTGAGGAATAGAACATGTCTATCTTGATTGACCAAAACAAGCGTGTCCTCGTGCAAGGCATTACGGGCCGAGAGGGCATGGCCCGCACAAAGCTCATGCGCGGTTACGGCACCAATGTTGTGGCTGGCGTCACACCGGGAAAAGGCGGGCAGGAAGTTGAGGGGGTTCCCGTCTTTGATACCGTCCAGGAAGCGTGGGAGCATGCCGGACCGCTGGATATTTCGGTCCTCTTTATCCCCGCGCCGATCGTCAAGGCTGCGGCACTCGAATCAATCGCTGCCGGCGTCAAGTTGCTGGTGATCGTGCCCGACCGGGTGCCCATCTGGGACGTACTCGCCATTTCAAAGGCTGCCAAAGATGCAGGCGCCAACTTTATCGGGCCAAACACCCTCGGCGTGCTGAGCCCGGACAAGGCAGTGCTAGGCATGATCGGGGGGCGTGCAACTTCAGCTCGCTCCTGGTTCTTCCCTGGCCCGGTAGGGGTCACATCCCGCAGTGGCGGCATGACCTCCAGCACCGCCTACTACCTGGCCCAAGCAGGCATCGGCGCGACGACGCTGGTGCACGTAGGCGGCGATGCAGTGATCGGCCTGCCACATCCGGAGGTGATCAAGCTCTTCCAGCAAGACCCCGAAACCAAGGCCATCGTCATGTTTGGGGAGATCGGTGGCAGCCAGGAGGAGCGGGTGGCCGACCTTATCGAGTCTGGAGAAGTCACCAAGCCGGTCGTCGCTTATATAGGGGGAAAGGCAGCCAAGAGCGGCACCCGCTTTAGCCACGCGGGCGCCATCATCGAGGGCGGCCGCGGTACGTACGAGGGCAAGGTGGACCGCCTGCGCTCCGTTGGCGCAACGGTGGTGGACGCTTTTGGCGACCTGCCAGCGGCGACCAAGGAAGTACTTGCCAAATTGGACCTGTAGCCCAGAGCGTGATGCGCCACGGACGCGTCACAAGCTATCAAGCAGCCAGCACAATGAGGAGGGAATGTGGCGGACCAAACCTGGAAAACCGCAATCACCAAGATAGAACCGAATAAAGTAGCCGTACGGGGCTACCCGATTGATCAATTGATGGGGCGCATCTCTTTTGGCGAGATGGTGTATCTAGTCTTGAAGGGAGAGTTGCCCACAGCGGAAATCGGCAAACTGATGGATGCCATCCTGGTATCCTCTGTGGACCACGGAGCCACTCCGCCCAGCGCGCTGGCAGCGAGGACGGTGGCCTCAGGAGGCGCGCCGCTGACCACGGCCATTGCCGGAGGCATCATGACCATCAACCGGCATCATGGTGGGGCCATTGAGGGTTGCATGAAAGTGCTCCAAGAAGTGGTGGACTATAAACACGAGGGGGATCTCGATGCGCTCGCCGCAGCCCGCGAAAAGATGGCCGAATTCCGCGCGCAAAAGATCCGAGTCCCGGGCTATGGCCATCGCGTGCACACCGCCGATCCGCGAACAAAGCGCCTCTTTGCCCTGGCAGAAGAGACCGGAGTCGCTGGGGAGTATATCGAGATGGCCCACGCACTTGGCCAGGCCATGAAAGAGACGCTCGGTCGCGATCTACCCATGAACGTGGATGGAGGGATTGCTGCCGTGCTCTGTGAGCTTGGCTTTCCACCAGAACTGGGTAACGGGTTCTTTGCTATTAGCCGCACCGTGGGTCTGACTGCGCAGGTCTATGAGGAGATGACGCGCGAACGCCCCATGCGCAAGATCAGCCCCACAGCACAGGAATACGACGGTCCACCCGAACGCAGCCTCACGGGGCGGTAGGGACATGATATCGCGAGCTGAAATTGACTATCAAAATTCTGGAGGAAAGATGCGCAAGAGACTGTTGGAACTGGTGCCCGAGTTCACCATGATTCAGGATGAGGATCTGAGAGAGAAGACGATCGTGGTTTGGGAAGCGGCAATGGAGCGTGGCGGCTGGACGCCTGATACTTTGGCCCAGATGCCGTTCACCCTACTCATCAACCCGTGCCCGGCCAGCTATATCGAACATGTGCGCGCCGTCACGTTGACTGCGTATCGGGCCGCCCTGTTGTTCGATGAAATCTACGGCGACAGGGTGCCGATAAATCTGGACTACTTGCTTTCTGGCGGGTTGCTGCACGACATCGGCAAGTTATTGGAGTACGAAAATGGTGAAGATGGTATGACCATCCAAACCGACTATGGCAAGCTGATCCGCCATCCCTTCAGCGGCACAGCTCTTGCCTACGAGTTCGGCCTGCCCATGGAAGTACAACATATGATCGCCGGCCATGCAGGCGAGGGCGACAAGATCAAGCGGAGCCCGGAAGGCACGTTGATCAACAAGGCAGACTTTATGAGCTTTGAGACGCTGCGCGACCTCCAAAGCAAGAAGGAACTGGCTGCCAAACTCGCCTAGCCACACCTTAGAAGGAGGTACCCTATGGGCAAGACCATGATCGAAAAGATCATCCAGGCCCACGCTGACCAGTCGGCCCAGGATGTCAGGGCTGGTGATATTGTCTGGATGGGACTGGATGCACGGACCGCTCGAGACTTTGGCGGGGCCAATGTAGTGAAGAACTACCACAAACACTATGGAGACACACCTGTAGATAGCGCCGACAAAACATTCTTCACCTTTGACCTGGTAACTCCGGCCAACAACATCCCCTATGCCATCAACCAGCAGATATGCCGCGACTGGGCCAAGGAACAACAGGTCAAAGTCTTTGACGTGGATATGGGCATCGGCTCGCACGTAGCTGTAGAACACGGCCTGGCCTGGCCTGGCTCCACCTTTGTGGGCACCGATAGCCACCTGAACATCCTCGGTGCGATCGGAGCGTTCGGCCAGGGCATGGGCGATCAGGACATCGCCTTCACCTTCAGAGCCGGCAAGACCTGGTTCGAGGTGCCCCGCTCGATGATGATTACCGTATCCGGCAGACTCCAGCCCCCATGCACCGCCAAGGACCTGACCCTGGCCTGTTTGCGCAGGCTCGGGGCCAGCGGCGCGCTGGGGCAGGCTGTCGAGTTCTACGGAGAGGCCATTGAGGCGCTTGACCTTGCCGGGCGTATCACCCTTTCCAGTATGATGACCGAGATGGGCGGCATCATCGGCCTCATCCCTCCGTCGGAAGAGGTGCTAACCTTCTGCCGCGAGCGTTCAGGCCGCGACGACCTGGCTGCTATGCACGCTGATCCAGATGCCAAGTACACGCAAGAGATCGCAATCGACATCACAGGATTGGAGCCGCTGATCGCCTGCCCGCCCAAGCCGGACAACGTGAAAACCGTGCGCGAGGTGGCTGGTACCAAGGTAGACTCGGTCTTTATCGGCTCCTGCACCAATGGCCGATTCGAGGATTTCGCCGCCGTAGCGCAGGTAGTAAAGGGCAAGAAGATCGCACAGGGCATGGTGGCCTCGGTCGTGCCTGCCACGCGGGAGGTGTACGCCCAGATGCTGCAGAGCGGTGTGCTCCAGACCCTATTCGACGCTGGCTTTGTCATCAGCAACCCCGGCTGCGGTGGATGCGCCTCGGGGCACATCGGCATGGTAGGCGAGGGCCAGGTTCAGATCTCGACCAGCAACCGGAACTTTGCCGGCAAGCAGGGCCCCGGTCACAATTACCTCGCCAGTCCGGTGACCGCCGCCTGGGCAGCCCTTGCTGGCGAAATTACGGTGCCACAGGCCTAGGAGAGGGAGATGAAAGAGACGAGAATTCGAGGCCGCATCTGGGTTCTGACAACACCCGCCGGTGAGCTATACGATGATATCGATACCGACATGATCTTCCACAATCGCTACCTGCACATCACCGACGTCGGGGAAATGGGCCAGTACGCTCTGGACAACCTCAAGGGCTGGGAGGATTTTGCGCAGAGGGCACAGCCCGGAGACATCCTCCTGGCAGGCGCCAACTTTGGCGCAGGATCCAGCCGCCAGCAAGCAGTGGATTGCTTTCGCGCCCTGGGCATAGGCGCCATCGTGGCGGAGAGTTACGGAGCTATCTACAAGCGGAACGCCATAAACAGTGGCTTTCCCATAGTGGTCCTGCCCGACATGACCCAGATCTGTGAGGAATTCGAGAACGGCAACCAGTTGGAAGTCGATTTTGAGACCGGTAGGATGCTTTTGAACGATGAACAAACCTTCCATGCCGAGCCGTTCTCCAAAGTACAGATGGATATCTACCGTGCCGGCGATCTATTTGCGTACGGGAAGACACTGAGCGAGGCCGAATAGACAAGGGCTCTGCTCGGTTGGCCTAGCTTGTCAGCTCGGCGGATACAATATACAATGACCCACAAAGCACGGCCGTCTGATCCGGCAATCAACGAATCGAGGCGGACTGGCCGTCTACACTATGTCCTGGAAGGAGGTCAAGAATCATGGAGATAGGCGACTATAGTTTTCCGGATGATCTGCTTTACGATCGAGAGCACAACTGGGCCCAAATTGACGGGAACACGGCCACAATCGGTATGACCGATTTCGGCCAGGACCTCGCAGGCGAGATTATCTACGCCGAGACGCCGCTCGTTGGTCGCGAGATCACCTTTGGCGAGCCCTTTGTATCGCTAGAGTCGGGCAAGTGGGTTGGCCGGATCAAGGCCATTGTCACTGGCAAAATCATTGAGGCGAACGAGGAACTCGAATGGGAAGGCACCCTCATCAACGATGATCCCTATGAAGAGGGATGGCTGGCCAAAGTCGAGCTTGGCGCCGAGCCAGAGGGCTTGCTGAAGGCGAATGATCCCGAGTTTGCCGAGTTCATCGCCTCTGAGCGGGAAAAATACGGCAAGTAGTCGACATCGAATCCCCGGGCAGCAAGCCTGGTTCGCCTTGGTGATATCGCTCGCAACCTATTGCTTGTTCCCCGTCTATCTACAGTGGATCGGCGAGACATGAATCTTTATGATCTGGGCCGCGTGCCCTGGCTCGAGTCGCAACTGATCTATCATGCCTTTCCCAGATTGGGGATGGAGGGATTGATCCTGCTTGCCCCGGCAGAGCCCTATGTCTGCATCGGCTACCACCAAGACGCTGAGCAGGAAGTTGATCTGGCCTACTGCCGCGAGCACGATATCCCCGTCTTCCGGCGAGAGGTAGGCGGTGGCGCTGTCTACCTTGACGGGCAGCAGCTCTTCTTTCAACTGATCATTCACAGGGATAATCCCCTTGCTCCAAGGGACAGAGTCGAGTTCTACCGCACTTTCCTGGCACCCGTCGCGCAGAGCTACCAGGACCTGGGGGTCAAGGCGCACCATAGGCCTGTGAACGACATCATCACCGAAGCAGGACGCAAGATCTCGGGCACTGGTGCTGCCGAAATAGATGACTACGCCGTCCTCGTCGGAAATCTCATTGCTGACTTTGACTATGAGACGATGGTCCGAGTACTGCGCGTTCCAGACGCCAAGTTTCGCGACAAGGTATTCAAGAGCCTGCGCGAGAATCTGACCACCCTCCATCGCGAACTAGGGCAGGCTCCACCCTGGCAGACTATGGTCGACACGCTGGCCCGCAATTTCGAGTCTGTGCTGGGACCCTTGACGCCAGCGGAACTACCAGAGGTAGTGCAGGAAAAGGTTGCCGAATTGGCCCGGACCCACACTACCGAGGAATGGCTCCTCGCACCGCGCAGACGTTTCCGCGAGGACCGCAAGGTCAAAATCGCCGAGGGGGTCGAAGTTGTCCAGCGAGTGCACAAAGCGCCAGGCGGGCTCATCCGGGGCACGGTCGAGACGCAGCATCGGAAGATTGTCGCCGTAGGGCTATCGGGCGACTTTTTCTTCTACCCCGCGGGCAAGCTCGCGGATCTGGAGCAGGCACTGGTTGGAATCAAGATGGCAGAGTTGCAGCATGTTCTCGAGGAGTACTATCACACGAATGCCATCGAATCGCCCGGGGTGACGCCTGAGGACCTCGCCGTTGCCTTGGGTGCAGCAAGCGCACGCTGACACCAACGTCCCTGCCGGTTTGCGGTCTGGCACCAACGACTCGGGGCAGCCATACCACAGCTCACCCGCGGTCTCGCGCGCTAACGCTCAGAGATGTATGTACCAGGCCTTGTGCGGATACCCACTCGTGCCCATCGCGATAGGAGCACAGAAATGACAGAACGGCAGCACATCCTCTATTGGGGAGGCGCGAGCGGGTTCCTGGCTGCCTTGCTCCTCACGGCGATGATGGTATTGGGACTGGCGGCGGGACCCGATTCGACCGAATTGCTCCAACCCACCGATGCAGACCGGGTCTCAGATCTAGTCTCCGAGTACGGTACGGTGGTCAAGGCCAACGTCATCATCGACGACCTGTTTGCCCTGGCCTATACAGGTGCATTCTTTGGACTCGCTGGGCTGGTCTGGACCCGTTCCCG
>Ga0207796_1000428_pt1 | contig 17264 bp, 12 predicted proteins | sample Pon1CUnioCityCA_6_FD_187274 | JGI IMG/M metagenome (GOLD analysis project Ga0207796, IMG submission 187274) | Marine sediment microbial community from Union City, CA, USA - Pond 1C Sediment 1 (SPAdes) | ecosystem: Environmental > Aquatic > Marine > Intertidal zone > Salt pond sediment ...
GAGAGCGCAGAGCAAGAATCATAGGACATACCAAAGCACGTAAGGAGACGTTATCATGGCCAAGATTATCGGCATAGATCTGGGTACAACCAATTCGGTGTGCGCCGTTATGGAAGGCGGTGAGCCCACCATTATCTCCAGCGCGGAGGGCGGACGCCTATTCCCCTCTGTGGTGGCAGTCAATCCCAAAACCAACGAGCGTATGGTTGGGCAGGTGGCCCGCCGCCAGGCTATCACCAACCCCGAAAATACCATCTTTTCCATCAAGCGTCTGATGGGACGCAAGTACACCGATGCTGAGGTGACCAAGGCACGTGAGATCTTGCCTTACAAGATCACCGCTCAGTCCAATGGTGATGCCTGGGTCGAGATGGGCGGCAAGTCCTATTCTCCGCCCGAGATCTCGGCTATGATCCTGCAAAAGATCAAGCAGGATGCCGAGGCCTATCTGGGCGAGTCGGTCGTAGAGGCTGTCATCACCGTGCCGGCCTACTTTAACGATAGCCAACGCCAGGCCACCAAGGATGCCGGCAAGATCGCCGGATTGAAAGTGTTGCGCATCATCAACGAGCCCACGGCCTCCTCCCTGGCGTATGGACTGGGCAAGGGCATCGATCAGAAGATAGCCGTGTACGACCTGGGTGGCGGCACCTTTGACATCAGCATCCTCGATGTGGGCGATGAGGTGTTCGAGGTGCTATCCACCAATGGCGACACCTTTTTGGGGGGCGACGACTTTGATCAGCGCATCATCAACTGGGTCGCTGACGAGTTTCGCAAGGAGCAGGGCATCGATCTGCGCGAGGACCGCATGGCACTGCAGCGTTTGAAAGAGGCTGCCGAGAAGGCCAAGATCGAGCTGTCTACGACGATGCAGTCCGAGATCAACCTGCCCTTCGTGACCGCTGATGCCAGCGGACCCAAGCACCTGCAGATGACGCTGACCCGGGCAAAGCTGGAGCAGCTCGTAGACGATCTCATCCAAAAGTCCCTGGGTCCCTGTGAGCAGGCGCTCAAGGATGCCAAAGTCACCCAGTCCGAGATCGGCGAGGTCATCCTGGTCGGTGGCATGACCCGTATGCCCGCCATCCAGGAGGCAGTGCGCAAGTTCTTTGCCAAGGAACCGCACAAGGGCGTCAACCCCGACGAGGTTGTGGCTCTGGGCGCGGCCATCCAGGCCGGCGTGCTTAGTGGTGAGGTCAAGGATGTGCTCTTGCTCGACGTGACGCCGCTGACCCTGAGCATCGAGACCCTGGGGAGTGTGGCAACGGCCCTCATCGAGCGCAACACCACCATCCCCACCAAAAAGAGCCAGATCTTCTCCACTGCCGCCGACGGGCAAAGCCAGGTTGAGATCCACGTCCTCCAGGGCGAGCGCCCCATGGCCAAGGACAACAAGACCCTGGGCCGCTTTATCCTTGACGGTCTGCCCCCCGCACCGCGGGGCATTCCCCAGATCGAGGTGACCTTTGATATCGATGCCGACGGCATCTTGCACGTCTCGGCTCAGGACAAGGCGACCGGCCGGGCCCAGTCGATCACCATTACCGCCTCCAGCGGGCTGTCCAAGGACGAAGTGGATCGCATGGTGCAGGACGCCGAGCGCCATCGCCAGGATGATGAGGGCCGCAAAGAGGAAGTCGAGACCCGCAACAATGCCGACTCGCTCGTCTACCAGGCCGAGAAACTGCTGAATGAGCAGGGCGAGCAGGTACCCGATGATCTCAAGAGCGAGGTGCAGGAGAAGGTTGCAGCTTGCCGCTCAGCTCTTGAGGGCCAGGACCTGGACCAGATCAAGAGAACGGTGGAAGAGCTTTCTGGCGCGCTGCAAAAGGTCGGCGCTGCTATGTACCAGCAGCCCGACTCGGCACCGCCAGACGGTGAGGAACCGCAACAGCCTCCAGATGATGACGAGGACATCGTCGAGGGCGAGTTTAGCGAAGCATAAGAGGTTTCCCTTGCTCAGGGTTCGGTGTCGTTTGGGCGGGTTGACCCGCAGGCACCGGACCCTGTATAGAAAGTAGCACAGGCATGAGCGCCAGACGAGATTACTATGAAGTACTGGGTGTGAATCGAGACTCCACCCCGGACGAGATCAAGCGAGCCTTCCGCCGGCTGGCCCGTCAGTACCATCCTGACGTCAACAAGGACGCTGAGGCCGAGTCCAGGTTCAAAGAGATCAACGAAGCGTACGAGATCCTGTCTGACCAGGAGAAGCGGGCGGCGTACGACCGCTTTGGCCATGCTGGCCCTCAGGCTGGCTTTGGCGGGACCGGCGGCTTTGGCTTTGAGGACATCTTTGAGAGCGTATTTGGGATGCGCACCGGGCCCGCGCGCCAGGGGCCCACTCGCGGGGCGGACTTGCGCTACGATCTGACCATCGAGTTCGAGGAAGCGGTCTTTGGCTGCGAAAAAGAGATCGTCGTGGCTCGTCACGAGACCTGCCCCCAATGTAACGGCAGCGGCGCCGAGCCGGGCACGCAGCCGATCCGCTGCCCGCAGTGCAATGGCACCGGCGAAGTTCGCCGCCAGCAGCAGACCTTCCTGGGGTCCTTTGTGCAGGTGACCACTTGCCCGCGTTGCCAGGGCGAGCGCGAGATCGTCACCACTCCCTGCACCAAGTGCCGGGGCCGCAAGGTCGTCCAGGCCGAGCGGGCTATCTCGGTCAAGATCCCGGCCGGTGTAGACAGCGGTACCCGCATCCGACTGGCTGGCGAGGGAGAGCCAGGAGCGAGGGGCGGTCCGCCCGGTAATCTCTACGTGGTGCTGCGCGTCAAACCGCATGACTATTTCCATCGTCAGGACACCGACATCCTGCTGCAACTGGACGTCAACGTGGCCCAGGCGGCCCTGGGAGCCAAGTTCAAGGTGCCCACTCTCGATGGAGATCAGGAGTTGGTCATCCCGGCTGGCACCCAGGGCGGTGACGTGTTCAAGATGCGGGGCAAGGGTGTGCCCCACCTGCAGAGGAATGGGCGTGGCGACCAGTTGGTGATGGTGCATGTCCTCACACCTACCAAGCTATCGCAGCAGCAGAAGGATCTGCTCACCGAATTGAGCAAAACCCTCGGCAAAGAGGCCGTGCACCAGCCGGAAAAGGGTCTCTTTGAGAGGGTAAAAGAGGCCATTGGACTGGATTAGTACGTGGCAGAATCTGCGGGAGCGCGATTGGACTGGCTTGAGATCAGCGTTACCACCGACGGCGAGGCAGCCGAGGCTGTGGTCGAGCTCTTTAACCGCTACGGTCACGGGCAGGCCGTGGTGGAGCTCCCGTTGGACCAATTCGAGTACGAACTGGAGCCCGACCTTCAGCCCGATACAGTAATCGTCAAGACCTACCTACCCGCTGGTGGCCCGGCCTCTCAGGCACAGCGGCGCATAGAGGAAGGTCTGTGGCATCTTGGGCAGATCTATCCCCTCCCTGATCCGGTCATCCAGGTGTTGGAGGAGAAGGACTGGGCCGAGGCCTGGAAACGCCAGTATCAGATCCAGCGCGTGGGCCGGCGAACGGTCATCGTCCCTGCCTGGGAAGAGTACGCGCCCGCACCCGGCGAAATCGTCCTGCGTCTCGAGCCTGGCATGGCCTTTGGCACCGGACTCCATCCCACCACCCGTCTCTGCCTGCGGGCCCTGGAGGACCACTGCCCGCCGGGCGGCATCCTCCTCGACGTGGGCACTGGATCTGGCGTGCTGGCTATTGCTGCTGCCAAGCTCGGCGCCCGCTCTGTGTTGGCCCTGGACGCAGACCAGTCCGCAGCATCTGTGGCCCGTGAGAATGTGTCCATGAACGGCGTCGGTGGGCAGGTCACTGTGCAACACGGGACCTTGCCAGGTGGGGACGCTGTGCCGATCCATTTTGTCGCAAATGGCAACCTCGAATTGCTGGAATCCGGACAGTTCGACCTGATCCTCGTCAACATCTTGGCCCACGTGATCATCGACCTTGCCCCGGCGCTGGTTGCCCGCCTGACGCTCGGTGGGGCTGTGATCGCCGCCGGGCTGATCGATACCCAGGAGCATCTCGTTACCGAGTCGCTCGAGGCTGCTGGCCTCAGGGTCGTGGAGCGGGCCCAGGAGAAGGACTGGGTGTCCCTGGTTGCGCGCCGGAGGTGAGCTCGATGCATCGATTCTTCGTACCGCCAGCTTGGATACAGAACAACGAGGTGACGATTACTGGGCCCCAGGCGCGCCAGATCGCCCGTGTGCTGAGGATGCGCCCCGGGGACAGCGTGATTGTGCTCGACAACTCGGGTTGGGAGATCGAGGTGCGCCTGACGTCGGTGGACCAAATGCTGGTCAAAGGGGAGGTCCTGCACCGCCGGCTGGCGGCCCGCGAACCACGCACCAAGATCAGTCTCTACCAGGGTGTCCTGCGGAGCAACCGCTTTGAGTTCATACTGCAAAAGTGCACCGAGCTGGGCGTAGTCCAGTTTGTCCCCGTCATCACCGACCGTTGCGTGGTCTCTGATCTGGACGCTGTGGAGAAAAAGCGGCGGCGATGGGAGTGGATAATCCAGGAGGCCGCAGAGCAGTGCCGGCGCGGAAGAAAGCCGACACTCCGTTCGGCGCTCCTATTCGCGCAGGCCTGTGAAGAGGCCCGGCAGGCCGGTGGTGTTTCGCTCATCCTCTGGGAGGAAGAGCAGCAACTCAGCATGCGTGATCTTCTGAGACAGGCACCCCCCGGACGCGAGGAGGCCCGGCCCCCGTTTACCCTTAACCTTTTCATCGGGCCCGAGGGTGGGTTCACGCACGAGGAGATCGATGTTGCGCAACGCTACAAGCTGGTGCCGGTGACCGTCGGCGCGCGCACACTCCGGGCCGAGACCGCCGCCATTGCTGCCTCAGCCGCCATCCTTTACGAGCTGGGCGACATGGCCTAGCTCGCCCCGCTGTAGCGCACGATAGCCTCGGCAATCAGGGTCGCCAACCTCAGGCGGAACGCCCACCGGGCAGGATCGGCGCTCATCTCGGCCTCCCATGCCTCATAGCTGCCCGCGGCCTCGATCTCGGCCGCGAACCGGTCCGCGGTTTCGAACTCCAGTCCCTCGCAGGCGCGGTAACCCACCGCGTAGCCTTCCTGGCCCAGCAACAGGAGGGGCCATTCGGCATCAATCCCGATCGTAGGCTCTTTCGACAGCTCCAGCAGCTGTTCTGCGCCCCGCCTCGAGAATCCCCGCGAGCCAGCGCCCACATCCCACGGCAGGCCCGTAGTCAGGGCAAAGATCTTGTTGAACAGCGGCTCCGTCTGAGCCTGATAGGGTGGGTGCGTCGCCCATGCACGGTCGGTGCGACCCAGCACCAGGAGATCGAACTCTGCTATACCGTCAATGACCTCCGGTAGCTCCCGGGGATAGTGTGCCATCCAGTGTAGCGCCCGGTCGAAATCGCACATCTGTAGGTGGGACGTGCCCGCCTTCAGGCCAGCCCGGAGCGCCCGTCGTCGCACGTGACCAATTGCGTACACACCAGCTAGGGGCTTGTCGTCCACATGGATTGATGCGCCGTGGGTACGCAAGATGCGCAGGATCCTCTCGTGCGTGCCAGCTGAGCAATAGGCCGTGATCTCCGCGTAACGTGCCGCCAGCGCTGGAACCTGGGCCTCTGCCAGCGTTGCCAGCCGCTCATCTGGCTGGTGGACCGTCACGACCAGGCTCACCCTTGATCCTTCTTCCATAGCTCTTCAGTTCAACCCCTTGTTCTGGTATGGCGTTCCCTCGCGGCGCGGCGCGTGTTGCAGGCCCCGCCAGTCGGCGTTCATAATAACCCGAGCGCCCCGGCCTGTCAAGGGCACGGCAGTCGGTCCTTAGGGCTGCTGCCAAGTCATCGTTAGGAGCAAAGCGACAGCCTCTCGCTCGTGAGAGGCGCAATCTCCAACTCAGCAGAAGGGGATTGCGCCGCTGCGCTTGTGGCCAAAGGCGGGCGCTCGCAAAGACAATAGCGAGTGTGTCAAGCGACAAAGTAACGGCCCTGAGTCGGCCCTGTGCTGGCGCTGGGCAGTTTCCATCGATCTGCACATCTGTGCTATAATGGATGGGCCAGGCATCGTGCTCTGGCTGAATCGAGTCTTCCCGCGAAAAGCGCGCGCACAACGCGCAGGGAGGAAAACCATGACCGTAAACCGATCCAAAGAGATCAGGCACGCAACCAAGGCTGGCACGTGGTACCCCGGCACCAGTCAGGCGCTGGCACGCACGCTGGACGGCTATTTTGCCAACGTCAAAGAACCTCTGCTCGAGGGCGATGTGCTGGGCCTGATCAGCCCGCACGCCGGCTACACCTATTCAGGCCAGACTGCGGCCCACGCCTACCATCAACTGCAGGGCCGCCGGGTCGATACTGTCGTGCTCATGGGACCCAGCCACTATGACTGGGTGGGCGACCACGCCGCCAGCGCCGAGGACGCCTACGAGACGCCTTTGGGACAAGTGCCCGTAGATCAGGCCCTTATCGACGACCTGGCTGCCAGGGTGCGCTTGCCCCGCATCCGCGGTGACAGGGAGCACTCGCTGGAGCTCCAACTCCCGTTCCTCCAGCACCAGTTGGGCAGCTTTGCCGTGGTGCCCATCCTGCTGCAGTCGGATGATCCGGCTGTAGCGCAGGCTCTGGCAGCCGGACTTGCTGTCATCTCGCGCCGGCGCGCCGCTGAGGGCAAGCGCGTGCTTTTCGTCGCCTCCTCTGACCTCCATCACATCGAAAACTATGACGAGGTGGTCCGCCGCGACCGGCAGGTTGTGGAAGCCATAGGTGCCTATGACCTTGAACGTCTCACCGCGCTTCTGACCGCGCCAGGATGCACCGTCTGTGGTCGCATGCCCATCCTGACCGCAATGCACGCTGCCCAGGCCCTGGGTGCAAGTGCCGCCGAGATCCTTCACCAGACCAACTCTGGCAATGTCTCGGGCATTCGATCCCCGGGGCAGTACACCGTAGGCTATGTGGCGGCGGCCCTCTACAGGCCATCGCCCGAGCAGCTTGCCGGGTAATAGGTACGCACCAAGGTGTTCGTCCAGGTTGTCGTCAACCGTCCCACCCACTACCGCCCTCCTCCAGGGAGCGATCCGGTGCGGGATGACCACACGCACGCGGTCACCTATACCTACCGTCTGCCCGAGCATCTGCGCGATCTAACCGGCATTGGCCACCTGGTTCAGGTTCCGCTGGGGACCAGCATGGCGCAGGGCATTGTCGTTGCTCTTACCGACGTGCTCCCGGATGGTCTGCCCCCGGGGACCGAGATACGGGAGGTGATCGAAAATCTCGATCCATTGCCCGTAGTCACGCAGACCCAGATCGAACTGGCCCGCTGGGTCGCCCACCAGTATTTGGCTCCGCTCAACCAATCGATCCGCCTGATGCTCCCACCAGGTCTCGAGTCGCGAACCTTCATCGTGGTCAGCCAGACTGCGAGCGATCGACCGGCGGAGCAACCGGGTGCTGAAGAGGGAGCCGTCCTTCGCCTGCTCAAAAAGCGCGGCGGTCGCATGCGGGCTGACCAACTCCTGGGCCAGGTGCAGGCCGACGATCCGGAAGCGCTGCTGCACACCATGGCCGAACGGGGGCTGGTGGATGCCAACTATACCCTCATCCCGCCGAAACCTGCGCCGCCCCGCGTCCAGTACGTCCGCCTATTGGCCGACGACGTTGCCATCGAGGCTGCCCTTCCGCGGCTGGGCCGGTCATCCAAGCAGGCCGATGCGCTCCTGGTGCTGTCCAACCGGCAGGACACCCCGCAGCCCGACTCGGCCATCATCACCCTCGCTGAACTGTGCGACCTGGCCGACTGTACCGAGGGTCCTATACGTGCCCTGGAGTCACGTGGCTGGGTAGAGATCACTTCCCGCCAGACGCTGGTGGTCCCGCTGCCCGGGGCCGGCGACGTCGAGTTGGAGCGGGCACCCAAGCAGTCTGAGGCTCTATCTGCCCTGCTCCAGCGCGGCGGGCCAGCCGACCAGGACCAATTCTTGGCTGAAACCGGTGTCTCCCGATCGGTCCTCTATGCCCTGGAGAAAAAGGGCTTGGTGCAGCGAGTCGTGCAGGAGCCGGTGGTGCTCCTGGCTTTGCCCTCTGAACAAGTGCTGGATCGGGTCATCGAGCTGCGTGGTGCCGAGAAGGAGCGCGCAGTCCTCCAGTTGCTGCACGGCAGCGTAGATCGTGTCTGGGTCGGCGGTATCTATGCCCAGACCGGCGCGAACCTCGGCACTTTGCGCAAGCTGGCCGACCGTGGCCTGGTGAGCCTGCATCCGACCGAGTTTGAGCGACCGCAGCCTGCCGGGCCCGATGCGCCGCTGCGCTTGACACCCGATCAGGCGGCTGCCTGGCAGATGATCCAGTCGGGCATGGAGGCACAGAGTATCGGTGATCGCGAGCCGTTCGTAGCGTTGCTGCATGGCGTCACCGGATCGGGCAAGACGGAAATCTATCTGCGCGCTGTCCAAGCCACTCTGGCAGCGGGGCGGCGGGCTATCGTCCTTGTGCCTGAGATCAGCCTCACTCCCCAGACTGTGCGGCGCTTTGAGTCGCGTTTCCCCGGACGGGTAGCCGTCATGCACAGCCAGTTGAGCCTGGGCCAGCGCTATGACGTGTGGGACCGGGTGCGTCGTGGCGAGGCTGACGTGGTTGTTGGTGCCAGGCTGGCCCTCTTTGCTCCCATCTCGCGCTTGGGCCTCATTGTGCTGGACGAGGCGCACGATGGCTCCTACAAGCAATCCGAGCCGATTCCCCTGCCTGCCTATCACGCTCGCGAGGCGGCCATCGAATTGGGCCGCCTCACCGGCGCCGCAGTCCTGCTCGGCACCGCGACTCCCAACCTCGAAACCTACTTCCGCGCGCGGCAGGGTGACTACCGCTTGCTCGAGTTGCCTCTTCGTATCTTGCCAGGACTGGACAGTGTGACCTCTGCCACGATGCCGCCGGTGCGTGTTGTGGACCTCCGTCAGGAGCTCCGCGCCGGCAATCGAAGCATCCTCAGCCGCCCCCTTCAGGATGCGCTTCGTGAGACGCTGGACGCGGGCGAGCAGGCCATCATCTTCCTCAACCGGCGCGGGACAGCGACCTTTGTGCTATGCCGTGACTGCGGCCACGTAGTCCTCTGTCCCCGGTGCGACGTGCCGCTGACCTTCCACCGCACCATTCGCCCGGCTGGGGCAGCGCCACCCGGCAGGGATGACCGGCCGGGGATGCTGGTCTGCCACCACTGCAACCGCCGCGAGCCGGACCCTGACAGCTGCCCTGCCTGCGGCAGCAGCCGCATCCGTTATTTTGGCCTGGGCACCGAGCGCGTGGAGGAGACGATCCGCCAGTTTCTTCCCCAGGCACGCCTCATCCGCTGGGATCGGGACACAGCCACCGGCCTCGACCACGAGCGCTTCCTGCAGGCGTTCATCGACCACCGGGCAGACGTGTTGGTCGGCACGCAGATGATCGCCAAGGGGCTTGACCTGCCCCGGGTCACCCTGGTGGGCGTCGCCTCTGCCGACACCGCCCTCCACCTGCCTGATTTCCGCGCTGCGGAGCGCACCTTCCAACTGCTGACCCAGGTGGCGGGGCGTGCTGGGCGCAGCTACCGCGGCGGGCGGGTTATTGTGCAGACCTACAATCCCGACCACTATGCCGTCCAGGCAGCCTCCCATCACGACTATGATGCCTTTTACGAGCGCGAGCTGGCCAATCGCCGCCGCCTGGACTACCCACCCTTCTCCCGACTGGTTGCCTTGCGCTACAGCCACAGTGATTCCCGCCGCTCCCAGGCTGAGGCCACCCGGCTGGGTCGCTGGCTGCAAGCCGAGATCCGCCGCTTGGGTCTCCCTGCCGAGCTGATAGGCCCGGCGCCCTGCTTTTTCAGCCGGATACAGGGCCGCTACCGCTGGCAGATAGTTATCCGGGGGCCCGAACCCACCCTGCTGTTGCAGGATGTGGCCCTGCCCCGTGGTTGGGGTGTGGATGTGGATCCCATCAACTTGCTATGAGGGCCCATCATTGATGAGACTACTTCTCATTCGCCATGGCGAGTCGGTGGCAAATACTGAGGGACGCCTGCAGGGGCAGATGGACTCGCCGCTCACCGAGCAGGGGCGGGAGCAAGTGCATGCTCTGGCTCGGCGCCTTGTGCGCGAGCGCTGGCCCGTGTCCTCGATCTACTCGAGCGATCTTTGCCGGGCAGCCGATACCGCCGGGATCCTTGGGGTAGCCTTCCAGGCACCGGTGTTCCTGGACGAGCGCCTGCGCGAGTACGATGTCGGGGTGCTGGCCGGACTGACGCGTGCCGACATCGAGCAGCAATATCCCGAGCTGTGGCGTATGTCGCGCCAGAGTCCCGTCTGGCCTACTGTACCGGGTGAGGAGGACAATGAAGCCTTTGGCCAGCGGATCGCGTCCGTGCTGGACGATATCCGCAGCACCCATGAGGATGAGCGGGTTGTCGCTGTGGTCTCCCATGGTCGTACCCTGGGCACGATGCTCATGTACCTGCTGGGCATCGAACTGGGCCAGCGGACGCTCTTTCGTTTCGGCAATGCCTCACTCACCGTGGTCGAGATGCGCCCGTATGGGAATGTGCTGGCCTGCCTGAATGACATGTGCCACCTGAAAAATGACCTCCCCAAGTAGTGTCCTCTTAAAGCAGGCGCCACGAAGGCTGGACATATCCTTCATGCTGCTCGCGCTGGGCCACAGTCCGGCGCCGCAACAGTGGACCTATGCCGCGATAGTATGAAAGGTCCAGGCTGAGCAGGTGTCCCTTCTCGAGTAAGGTGTCAGTGACCATGCTTTGCCACGGGACTGGCCAATATCGTTTCGGTTGCCAGCCACAGCAAGAGCTCCAGAGCAATTGCATTTGGATTCGGATAGCGAGCTGAGGCATCCTGAGCCCGTAGAAGGAGCCCTCGCGAGCGCCCTTCGACACGCTCGGGGGGCGCCTCTGGGTGCTCGCTCCGGCTGATAAGGTGGCGCAGGCCGTCTACTGAGGTCAAATGCATTTACCCTAGCAAGAGCTCCGTAGCGGCTTGTCACATCCATGGTCCTATGCTATACTGGCGGCGTCGGGCCCCTGTAGCTCAGAGGACAGAGCAGTGGTTTCCTAAACCATGTGTCGCAGGTTCGAGTCCTGCCAGGGGTACTTGCCCCAGCCGGGGTTCTTTTTTGTTAAGACCACGGCTTGCGTCACGTGTGCGGTTGTAGCGACGGCAAGATGTCTCTTGAGGCTCTCTTACCATTCTGTGCAGGATGGGCGAGCTGTGGTACAATCACTAACCGTAGACGGACCCGCCCGGGCTGCAGCATGCGCTCCCTATGGCGAGGTCTCGAGTACCAAGGAGGAAGCTGAGGATATGAGTCGACAGCCCAAACGCGATCTTCGTCGAAGGCAGCAACGACAGCGCAAGGTGAGGGCTCTCCGCGAGCGCCTGGAGAACACTACCAGCCCCGACAAGCGCCGCAAACTGATTGCCAAGATCAAGAAGATCAGCCCCACTGCGCCAGTTCCCACCGAGTAGCCGGGACCACACGGTCCCTCGCCACCCGTCTGTGGGCACGCTCTACGTCGTTGGGGCGCCAGCGGGTGAGCCCAACGATCTCACCCGCCGTGCGCTGAGGATACTGAAAAAGGTCGCCCTCGTCGTCGCCGATGACGAGGGTGCAGCGCGGCAGTTCTTGGCCGAGCATAGCCTCACGGTGCCGCTAGCACCGTCGCCGTCCGCCGCGCACCTAGAAGCCCTGCTGGAGCGTGATGTAGCGCTCGTCCTTGCAGGGCACGTTCTGGGGCCCTCCGAGTCGGCCCGCCAGCTGATCCGCTGGGCACTGGAGCGCCAGTACCCCGTGGTGCCCATTCCCGGTCCCAGCTTTGTGATCACCGCCCTTGTTCTCTCTGGCTTGCCAGCCGACAGCTTTGTCCACCTGGGCGAGTTGCCTGTAGAGCAGTTCCTGCGCCGCGAGTTGCTGAACCTGGTCACTGCTGAGCAGCGCTCTCTCCTGGCGCTGACAACCGGCACGCTCCTACCCGCTGTACTGGCCGACTTGGATGCTACGCTGGGCGACCGCCCCATCGCATTGGTGACGGCCTCTGCCGGGGGAGCCGAGTTGGTCTGGCGCGGCAGGGTTGCGGCAGCAGCCCGCGACTATGGAGGGGCCCTGTTGCCTGGCGACCATGTACTCGTCGTCGGCGGCGCGCCCGACGAACAGATTCGCTGGGAGGAGGACCGGCTCCGGGCCGAGATTCAGAGCCGGCGGGCCGCGGGTTTAGGGGTCAAGGAGATCAGCCAGGAACTGGCCAGCGATTCGGGATGGTCCAGGCGTGAGATCTACCAGCTGGCATTGGGGCTCACACGCGGGGCCCGCGCCCCGAGAGGAGAAACCGATGCAGTCTGATAACGAGTTGGCGCTCTATCCACTGAAATTCCAGCCTCTGCCCAAGGAAAAGGTCTGGGGTGGCAGCAGGATTGTAGAACGCTTTGACCATGGGTTCCCAGCGGACAGGTCCATAGGGGAGGTCTGGCTCCTTTGGGATCAGTTGGTGGCAATCAACGGCCCGCTCCAGGGACAGATGCTGGCCGACCTCGTCCGCCAGTATCCGCTGAAGCTTCTTGGCGAACAGGCTGGAGCCGTGCCTGACCCTGTCTTTCCGCTGCTCATCAAGATCTTGGATGCCAACGACACCCTGTCAGTTCAGGTACATCCAGATGACCGCTATGCCCAGGAACGCGAGGGGGAGCCCTTTGGGAAGGCTGAAGTATGGCTCGTCCTGGACGCAGATCCGGATGCCAGGCTGATCCATGGTGTCAGGCGGCCCCTGACGCGTGCTGCCGCGAGGAGCGCCATCGAGGCCGGCCGTCTGGAGGATGAGCTGGAGTACATTGAAGCTTCCCCGGGTGATGTGATCATGAACGAGCCCGGCACCATCCACGCGCTGGGAGGAGGATTCCTGCTCTACGAGTTGCAGCAGTCCTCTGATCTTACCTACCGGCTCTATGACTGGGACCGTCGGGACCCCAATAGACCACTCCACATCGAAAAGGCGTTGGATGTAGCCCGGCTGGAGCCATTTGCCAGTCACTGCATCGCCCCTGTTGAGGTGCCCGAGGCCGGTGGTTCGCGGCGCATCCTCTGCACATGTGAGCGCTTTGCCGCCGAACTGCTTCAGGTGCGCTCCTCTGTGACCGAGCGCACTGCTGGTGTCTCTTTCCATGCCCTCACCGTCTTGCAGGGCACAGGAATGCTCTGGGTCGCCGCGCAGGGTGCCCCCCAGATCGAGCTCGCACCTGGCGAATCTGTCCTGATCCCCGCCTGCATCGAGGAATACGAGATCCACGCCGGTGCCAGTGATGAGTCACTTGAGCTCATCAAAGCCTACGTGCCTCACACCTCATAGACGCACCTGTCAGACATTGGCCAATGGCACGCTGCGAGAGATCATCCTTTGAAATGTTCAGGATGATCTCTCGCAGCGTGCCATCTCTATCCGATTGTCTATACGAGTCGCGCTCCTGCCAGTTCCCCGGCTCGCTGCTCCTTGTGCTCAGCGTAGTAGGTATAGTCGCCTGGATACTCGGTCAGCGCGCCATCCTCCAACTCTACGACACGGTCGACCACGCGATCCAGAAAATAGCGGTCGTGGGAGATGACCAGCACGGTGCCCTCAAACTCGTCCAGGGCGTTCTCCAGCACCTCGCGCGAGGACAGGTCCAGGTTGTTGGTTGGCTCGTCGAGAAGTAGGAAATTTGCGTCGGAGAGCATCAGCTTGGCCAACTGCAGCCGGCTGCGCTCGCCTCCGGACAGATCGCGCACCCGCTTCCGGACTATCTCGTAGGGGAACAGAAACCGCCCCAGGTGGCGCACAGCCCGCTCCTCGTACATCGGCCGCACCTGGCGGATCTCCTCGATCAGGGTTTTGTTCGGGTTAAGGGTCTCGTGTTCCTGGGCATAGTAGCCGATCCGCACGCTAGGGCCCACCTTGATGATCCCGCCGCCCGGTTCTAGCTCACCCAGGATGCACCGGAAGAGCACGCTCTTGCCCGCACCATTGGGGCCCAGGAGGCCCGCTCGCTCTCCATGCCACAGCAGCAGCTCCAGCCCGGCGAGGACGATCTGTTCGTCGCCCTGGCCCGACGTATCAACAAATGCCATGTCCAGGTCCACGATTTCCAGGACCTTCTGGGAACCGCGCCACCCATCGAGCGCCAGGCCCATGCGACGGCGCTCCAGCGTCGGCTTTTCCACCCGATCCATGCGCTCCAGCATCTTGTGCCGGCTCCGGGCCTGGCGCGCGTGCCGCTGGTCCACCACCAGGCTAGCCCAATGCTCAAAGCGGGCGATGGCAGCTTCGATGCGGGCAATCTCCTTCTGCTGGGCCTCATACATCTGCTGCTGGCGGAGCATGCGCAGCTGCTTCTCCACGGCATAGGCCGAGTAGTTGCCCTCGTATAGCGTCAGTCGCTGGTCCTCCACCTCGGCGATGTGCGTCACCGTCCGGTCCAGCAAGTAGCGATCGTGGGATACGATGACCACTGTCCCAGGATAGGCAGCGATGATCTGCTCCAGGTACGATTTGCGAGCCAGATCGAGGTGGTTATCCGGCTCATCCAACAGCAACAGGCTATGTCCTGCCCGGTTGTCACCCGAGACGGTCGTTCCAGCAGCCAGTAGCTTGGCCAGACCGACCAGTTTCTTCTCCCCGCCGGAGAGGGCACCGGTGGGCAGCTCAAAATCGCTCTCCTTCAGTCCGAGCGTCTGTAGCGCGTCGCGGGCGCGGCTTTCGTAGCGGTAGCCGTCCAGTTCCTCGAATCTCGCCTGGGCGCGCGCGTGTGCTGCTAGGACGCGGCCCAGCGCTGCCTCATCCGCATACACCCCCGGATCAGCCATCCGCCCCTCGAGCCGCCGCAGTTCGGCCTCTACACGCACCAGGTTCTTGGCGGCGCTCATCATCTCTTCCCAGATGGTACGATCCGGGTCGAGTACGGGGTCTTGGGCCAGGTAGCCGACGTGGGCTTTCTTGTGGCGGTGCACGAAACCGCTGTCCGGCTTGAGCTCTCCTGCCAGTATACGCAGCAGGGTGGACTTGCCGGCGCCGTTGGGTCCCACCAGGCCGATCTTTTGCCCGGACTGGATCTCCCAACTTACGCCGTCCAGTACCGTCTGGACACCGTATCTATGGACGATGTGGCTTAGAGAGGCGACGATCACGGTCTTGCCCTACGGATCCACTTTGGACTAGAATGACGGAGGGGGCGCCAACTCCCCCGTTCCCTCCAACCGCTACTCTTTCTTGTCAAGGAAGCGGCGGATGATCACGATGTTGTCGTGTAGCTGAATGCGGTCACCTGCTTTCAGGTCCGTAAGCGGCTTGCTGGTCCAGCTGCGATTTTCTGTCTGAAAGACAGCCAGCCGGGTGCCGCGGTCTGCGTGCTGCTTTTGCACATAGCCCAGTCCGGTGAGCCAGCCCTCACTGTCGATAGAGCAACTGGTGACCGCGCCAACCACCCGTCCCTTTCGGCTGACGATCACATCGCCCTGTCTGGGCATCCGCGCACGCTCCTCCTCGAACCGGAACCGGACCAGTTGCGCCTGTCGCTTCCGCTCGTGCGCCATGTAGGCCGCCTTGCCGATGAAGAACGGCTTGTACAGCTTGACATACGGGGCGAAACCGGCGTCTGCCGGGTTGAGATCTAGCGGACCGGCAAGTTCGTGCCCGTACAGTGGCAGCCCCGCCTCGATGCGCAGGCTGTCCCGCGCCGCCAGCCCCACCGGGCACAGGCCAAACTCCTCACCAGCTTCCAGCAGGGCGTGCCACAGGGCAGCAGCTGCGGCGGGGTGGACGAAAATTTCATAGGCCATGGGTTCGCCCGTATAGCCCGTGCGCGCGATAGCCAGCTCATATCCAGCCAGGCGCCCGCGGAGAATCTCGTTTCGTTTCATCTCCAGCAGAGACTCCCGCAGCGGATCGGCCAGCCCGTCAGGCGACGGCGCATCGTCCAACATGGCCAACAGGACGTCCTGCGAGCGCGGACCCTGAAGGGCCAGTTGCACGCGTGCGTCGGAACCCTGGGCCGGATCGCCCAGATCGCGGATGGTGACAATCTCTGTACCCAGCGCAAAGGACCAGGGCCGCTCGGGATCGATCATGGCCTTGCCCTCCCGGATGGCGCTGACCCATGCCCAGTCCTTTTCAGTGTTCGCTGCGTTGACCACCATCCAGTACCGGTCCTTTTCCAGCCGGTAGACGTACACGTCGTCAATAACCTTGCCGGCCTCGTCTAGCAGGAAGGAGTATTGGGCCTGTCCCACCTCCAGGAGCGATACATCGTTGCTCGTAATCGTATTGACGAATAGATAGACATTCTCGCCGCTGAACTCAAATAACCCCATGTGGCTGACGTCGAACAGACCGGCAGCCTGGCGCACTGCCAGGTGTTCTTCCTGCACCGAAGTCGTGTAGCGGATAGGCATCTCCCATCCAGCAAATACGGCGAGCTTGGCATCTGCCTTGACGTGCGTGTCATAGAGTACCGTCTGACTGAGCGGAGCCTCGGCTGGCTCCTCCCAGGTAAAGGCCGTCACCGGCTCCAGGCCGCCGGGCGCCTTGGCCCGTGCCCTTTGCCCGATCCAATAGGGCTTGTGGAATGCCCAGCCCGTTTCACTACCTTCACCGTCCTCCTTGCCAAACGAGTTGAGGGCAGGCGGTCTGCATTCCCAGTCGTCAGCCAATTGGTGCAACAGCCTACGCACGATCACCGGGCCGGGTGCCTTGGCGTACCAGTCATCGTCGTCCATGTGCACATAACCGTCAGATAGGGCGCGCAGCCAGTGTGCCACCCGCGATTCGACCGACTTGGGGATCAGCAACTGGAAAAGTGTGGTTGCCTCACCAGGTCGCTTAAGCACGCCGCCGCTTATTGGGCTGCCATCTGGTTTGAGAACCCAGGTAGGCTGGCTCTGGTCTGGACCGAGGGCATATACATCGTTCGTCATCGCCACGTTGCAGAACCCGCGGGCGTGCGTGCCCTCGATCTCGATGATGTCCCAATCGCCACCCGGATCCTTTGTTGGTTTGTACATGAAATAGTGGTGTGGGTAGCCGGTCGGGCAATAATCAGCCTCAAAGCCAGCCCCGCAAGCCAGCTCGACGACGTCCCGCTTGGCTTCTTCCAGCACGTCAAAGTCGACCTTTGCCCGATAGACCGGCCCGTAGCGTCCTGCGTAGGCATAGGGCTTGGTGGATTGTAGTAGCCTGGCAATGATCTCGGCCAAACGCTCGATCTCCGGCTCTCGAAAGCCCC
>Ga0207796_1000429_pt1 | contig 17227 bp, 19 predicted proteins | sample Pon1CUnioCityCA_6_FD_187274 | JGI IMG/M metagenome (GOLD analysis project Ga0207796, IMG submission 187274) | Marine sediment microbial community from Union City, CA, USA - Pond 1C Sediment 1 (SPAdes) | ecosystem: Environmental > Aquatic > Marine > Intertidal zone > Salt pond sediment ...
ATCCCTGATCCAAATTTGATAAAATATAGCTATATTGCCGTTCCGCTAGCTGAGATCGCACCTGATTTCCGACATCCTGCAAGTGGCAAATCAATTAAAGAGATACTCGAAGGGCTTAATGATAAGCAAAAGATCCAAAAATTGAATGAGGTGGAAAATGGACTTGAAAAATAAAACGGCGTTGGTAACAGGGGGTGGTGTCCGATTAGGGCGCGCTTTCGCCCTGGCTTTAGCAAAAGAAGGTGCGAATCTCGTTGTGCACTACAACAGCTCTGAATCACCGGCTGAAAAGACGGCAGAACTTGCCAGGGCACATGGGGTTCAAGCTGTTACGTTGGGTGCAAATTTTAATAATTCAGAGGCAGTAGAAAAAGTTTTCACAAAAATAAAAGAAGATTTCGAGCATGTTGATATATTAATTAATAATGCTGCCCTTTATCTCAAGGGAACTGGACTAGAAACAACCCGGGACATTTGGGAAAAACAATTTCGGGTCAATTTGAAAACACCTTTTTTCCTGATACAATCCTTTGCTCAGCAGCTTCCCATGGAGAAACAAGGTCGTATCATTAATATTGCAGACGCACAAATTCTTCAACACAAACCGGATCATTTTGCTTATCGACTGACAAAATATGCATTGGTGGAAATGACCCGGATGTATGCCCTTGAGCTCGCACCAAGAATTACCGTCAATGCCATTGGCCTCGGCATCATGCTGCCATTAGCAGGCAAAGAAGACGCAGACCTGGAAGCTTATGCCAATAAACACGTTCCTCTCAAGAGGACGGGAAATCCCCAAATCGCTGCAGAAAACGCACTACACTTGATCAAGAGCGATTTCACAACCGGGGCTTTTCTTCGGGTGGATGGGGGACAATATCTTCAATGAGAACTATCCCCCGTAAACAGGAACGGCCGCACCGCTGATAGCATTGGCTGCGGGAGATGAAAGGAAGAGAATCACCTCAGCCAATTTTTCTGGTTCTACCCACTTAGAAAAATCGGCAGTTGGCATAGCTTCCCTGTTTTCAGGGGTGTCAAGAGTGCCCGGTAAAACGCAATTGACTTGAATATTATAATTTTTAAGTTCCTCTGACATACTTTCCGTCAATCGCAGCAGCGCAGCCTTTGCCGCTGCATATGCTCCTGTGGTGGCGCCGCCTTTCAATGCTGCCTTTGCGCCAATTGCTATCACTTTTCCTCGACCTTTCCCAATCATATCTGGGACAATGGCAGATGTTGAGGACAAAAAGGAATGAACATTCAGCGATATCATCCTCTGCCATGCCTCTTCTGAAAGTTCGTGGAGCATTTCACCCATAGTGAAGCCGCCCACTGTATTAACCAGGATATCAATAGTTCCTGCTTGATCATGGATCTTTTGCACAAGTGCAGCCATTTCAGCCTTATCAGTGATATCCACCTCCTCGAAAGCTAGGAATTTTCCATCGTTGGTGGGAAAATTTTTCAGGTCGTTCATTCTTCCTTTTCGATGATCAATACCGCAGACTGTCCCTTTTTGTGTCAAGAAACTTTTTGCAACAGCATTTCCTAAATTTCCGGCAGCCCCTGTGACAATAACAATCTGATCCTTAAAATTGTACATATGTAAACACCTTTCATTCTAATGATGGAATAATCCAGGTTTTCTCAACCCACTGTTCCCAGGTCTCACCACTGACGCCAGCCTTGAAAGCTTCTTCCTTAGTAAATAGATTGGCGGCTCCAGATAAAGAAACCAATTGTGAAGCATTTTCAAATCGTCCTCGAAAATCATGATAAATAAATTCATCTTTGAAGTAACACCAGGGAGGCACTTTAAAGGCTTGTTGATCGCCAAAGGTGGGTGATGAAAAGCGCAAACGTTCTCGTTTCTGACAATCAAGAATGATCCTACCGTAGGATTTGACCTGCTGTTGCAAATCCATTTTAATTTTCATAATTTCAACAACCTGCTCGTAGTTAAAACGTTTTCCCTGCTTGATTTCTAAAATTCTATTTACAGCGGCATCAATATCTCCAAAATGGACTTTATCAATCACATCATCTGGCAGCAGCGTTCGGTGAACCCCTACCTTGCTGACAATGCTGGGCGTCCCACAGGCAAGGGACTCATAAGCAACATTGCCAAATGCCTCAACAATGTTGCCAAGACAAAGGGTGACATCTCCCAAGCTGTAAAGTTCAGGCATACGTTCAATGGGCATCCAGGGAACAAAGATAAAATTCTTATCAACATCAAGATCCTGCATCAAGCGCATCATCTGATTATAGAAATCAGAGTCCATGTTAGATACCATTGACCCAATCCATTCGGGAATTAAAGCTTTCACCTCCATTAATCCATGTCGGTGTACCAATCGGTGAACGACTCGTATCGTTTCCGCCAATCCCTTTCCCTCTTCTGGGCGGTGGGGGTGCAGTAGAATGAAATCCTCTTTCAAATCAAGGCCAAGACGATTTGCCAGATCTGATGGGTCAACCAGCTTAAAAAATTCAAAATCAATGCCGTTTATCACCGTATGCATACGCTCACGGAGTGAAGGGAAGAACAATCCTGCTGTATTTTTGATCACAGCACCAGAGTAATCAGAAACACTGATGATCTCATCCGGTTTCCCCACAAAAGTGCCCAAGATTGATTCAGGATAGATATTATCTCGAAAGGAGGCAGCGGTCGGAACATGATCATAAACATCAGGTATCAACCACTCTCCATCATGGATATAAAAACGATCCGCATCCTGTAATCTACGGCTAATGCGCCGGGTGATTAATGAGAGATCAGATGCGCTTATCCCATAGGGTTGTGGAAATGGTAGGCTGAAATTTAACTCTGGATAGACTTTCACCTTATCATTAAAAGAAAAAGGAGCATCTAAATCCTGTGTTCTTGGACACATCACCTCAACCTGGTGACCCAAACGCCCCAAGTGTTTTATAATATAATAAAGATGCTTGGAGGCACCGCCGGTAACCTTATCCGGAAATATCGGGTTGATCGTAAACACAATGATTTTCATAGAACCTCGATTCAGGCATTGACCATATTCAAATTATATGAGAAAGAGGGACAAATGGCCAAAATTTTTATTGACAACCTCATCGTGTTTGGAATCCTGGGCATTCACCCACACGAACAACGCAAAAAGCAGTTGATCCGAGTTAGTGTAGAGGTCGAGGCGGATATCACAGAGGCAGCACAGCATGATGACGTGCATAAGACCATCGATTATTCAAATCTCTCAGAGGAGATCATCCGATTTATCGACGAAAGCAATTATGGAACAATTGAAGCCCTGATCGAAGCGCTGGCTGATAGAATTCTCAATAACTTTGATATTGATAGCGTTTGGCTGCGAATCGAAAAACCAAATGCTGTTCCACAGGCTGACTCTGTCGGTGTTGAGATCGAACGGATAAAATAGGGCTAAATAAGCAATTCACGTGAACCCCTGGAGATATTGTCCAGGAATTCCATTCTTGTGCTCATATCCTCTCTGAAGACGCCCAACATGGCGGATGTAGTCATGCGTGCATCTTTCTTTTTCACCCCTCGCAGCATCATACACATGTGTAAACCTTCTGCTACAACAGCAACGCCCTGGGGTTTCAAAACCACATCAATGTAATTTGCAATTTGTGTAGTCATGCGTTCCTGGACTTGAAGCCGGCGGGAGAATAAGTCTACGATCCTGGGGATTTTGGACAATCCAATCACCTTATCGGAAGGGATATAAGCTACATGAACTCTACCCATAAAAGGCAGCATATGGTGTTCACACATGCTGTAAAATTCGATGTCCCGGACAATCACCATTTCATCATAAGCAACATCAAAAACCGCCTCATTGATCAAGGCTTGGGGATCCATACGATAGCCTGCTAACAATTCCTGATAGCTCTTCGCAACTCTATGGGGTGTTTTGATCAATCCTTCACGGTCTGGATCCTCACCAATTGCTTCTAATATTTTTTCAACAGATGATTCAATTGTCTCTAAATCCATTTCATCTTCACAAAATAAATCCGCAGCTACTGCTAATGAATCATTACAATCGTTAACCATATATAAACCTCCAAAACTAATTCATGTATCTATTCTTTATTTAACCAGAACATAAACAAAAATAAAACGGCTTGTACAGGGTATGCTGTACAAGCCGTTTGTGATTAATAAATATTTACCCAATTTCAGGAATGATTATCCCATAGGTGCCATCCCGGCGTTTATAAAGGACATTGAATTCACTGGTATTCGCATTATAAAATACAAAGAAATCCTCATGACCAAGTAATTTCATCTGCTCAACGGCTTCCAATTCATTCATTGGTGCCAGCATAAACCTTTTTCTCCGAGCAATAATTGGTTCTTCCGGAACTTCCGGCTCCACCTCTTCCGGGTAACTCATGTCTATGGCTTCTGCAATTGTTTGACCATCCCCACGGCCTCGGGCTCTTTTCCCTTTGTAACGCCTGATTTGGCGCTTCATCTTATCCAATGCTGCATCTACCGCTGAGAACATACTGTCGGAGCGCTCTTCTGATCGTAAAATGAAGCCCTTACCGCGCAATGTTAATTGGGCAACCTGGCGATCATTGGCGTTCCTGGCTGTCTTAATATACGAAAGGTCTACTCGACACTCATCCACTTCGTCCAAAAATTTCTCTAATTTCTCAACTTTCTTTACAACATAATCATTCAGGCGATCACTCAACTCGAGATTCTTGGTAAAAATATCAATTTTGACAGTCATTTTTTGCCTCCGTTTAATATTTGATAAACAAATTATACTTGATACGAGTATCCCCTTGATGGTCAAATTATCCTGAAAATCGGGCAATTGTCGCACAATAAACCTTTTCAGCTCCGGCTTTCTTTAATTCAACAGAACAAGCATTTAATGTTGCACCAGTGGTCATCACATCATCGACCAATAAAATATTCCTGTTACGAATTAATTCTGGTACTGCTTTGAAAGCATCAATTACATTTTCCCGTCTTTCTTCTGCTGACAAGCCAACCTGAGATCTGGTATCCCGCACTTGCTCCAGACAATAGGTTTGATAGGGTAAATCAAGGAATAGTGCCAATGGCCTGGCAATCGAGGCTGCCTGATTATAGCCGCGTTCTTTCATTCTTTCATAGCTGAGAGGGACTGGGACTACTACATCGAAAGGCCATGGTTCCCGTTTCATAATTGGATGTAACAATCCCGCAAAATACTTACCCAGAGTTCTGTTATTTTCATATTTCAAAGCATGAATACAATCTCGCACAACACCCCCATAATATGCAAGGCTGCGCACCCCGTCAAAGTTGTTTATCCCCTTTCTACAATCATTACAAAAATTCTTTTTAGGATCTACGGATTTACCGCAATTTTGGCAAATCTTGCCTGTAATAAACTTGATTTCGGCTTGACAGTTGCCACACAGCGAATATCCAGGCATACCACACACAGCACAGGATGGCGGATAAACCCAATCCAATATCTGCCAAAACCCTATTTTAATTGTCTTTTTCACCTGGAATTTCAACAACGAGATTCCTCTAAGTAAGTATTAAGACTGTAGTGATTGAAAAAAGTTTTGAAGCATCGTCGACAATGCAGGCCGCAGTAATAAATAGGAGGTAATCAGTACCATCAATGCCAAAATGATGATCAGGATCCATTCCAACCAACCTTGCCCCCGGTTATCGGGTTTATTATCCATAAAGCCTCCTTGAAATTGAATATTAAATATTATATACCAAATCAAATATACTTTATAATAATTCTAAGTGATGTTCACTAAACACCCTATATTTTCTATTGCCTGAAGAATTGAGATTTTATATAATAATAATGAAAACAAAAATGGGTAAAAACCCAAATTAATCCAATTTGTTCAAATATGGAGGAACAATGAGTGATATATTAGGAAAAGTAACCGCTGATCAAGATTTTTTCAAAAAAATCTTAGCAAAGATCCCAGGCTTCAAAGGTTATATCGAAAGAGGAGACCGAAGGCTGTCAGATAAGATTTTACGTGAGAAAATTGCCGATGAATTTGAAATACACTATCAACGAGTATCAAGCCTTCAACGTGATTTGATTGACCAGGGTGAACTTCAATACATTGATGACCTGGAGGCAAGCGCATTGAAACTCAGGCAATTTATCGATCGAGTCCGTACTGCGTCTTATGGTTATGCAGGACTATTTGATGCCATAAAAATTAAGAACGATGAGCTTGATCAGGTTTACCAATACGATTATGCCCTATTAGCACTTTCAGATGAAGTCCGGGCAGCGATTGACAATATTGAAACCTCAATCGGAACAGAGGGTCTGGATGCTGCGCTTCGCCACCTGAAAACTGTCAGCCAACAATGTGTGGATGCGTTCAATAAGCGATCGGAGGTTATGCAAGGGATAACATCTGAATCTTAATATAATTGCGTAGAATCGAAATATTATAAAAGAAATTGGAGTAGAAAACATGGCTAGAATTTTTGATGTTGTTGAATATCCTAAAGAAATGAAAGACGAGATCGTGCATCGATTTCCCGAAACCGGCGTTGCCGATTTACGGATCGGTTCTCAGGTCATCGTCCGAGAAGCTCAAAACGTTGTGTTCATGCGGGATGGTCGTGCCCTGGATGTTTTCGGTCCCGGACGACATACCATAACCACCGCGAATATCCCACTGCTGACCGGCCTGATTGGTAAAGCTTTTGGCGATCGCACACCCTTCACTGCGGAAGTGTTCTTTGTATCCATGAGAGAATTTGCGGATCGAAAATGGGGAACACCCCAGCCTATCATCGTCCGTAATCCAGGTGTGGGCCTTGGGGTTGCCCTCTTGCAGGGATTTGGTACATACAGCTTCCAGGTCAGCGATCCTCAACAGTTTGTAAACCAAATTGTTGGTGCTCAGGGTTATTACCGCTCAAGTGATATTGAAAACCGTCTGCGAACAATGCTGCTTTCCAAGCTGCAGGATTTACTCGGTGAGACAACGGCTAAAAACAATGTGCTGGAGTTAATTGGTCTCACGGATGAGATTTCAGCCGGCGTTCGGGCCAAAGCACAGGATGATTTCCTTGCGATAGGCTTGCAGCTTAAGTCTTTCTATATTGGAAACCTCAAACCCTCTGATAAATCTGCTGAGGAACTTCGGGCAATGGGTATGCTTGATATGCAAACCTATACCCAACTGCAGGCTGCAGACGCGATGCGGGATGCTGCGCAAAACCCCTCTGGTGGTGCGGGATTAACAGCCGGCATTGGTGCTGGCATGGGGATCGGTGATGCCTTGAGTTCAGCCCTCCGAGATCGTGGACAACAAGGCACATCAGGAACAGGTGCTGCACCAGCTGGAATGCCTGATGTCATGACCCCGGCAGAAGCTGCACAATTCCTCAAAGTTGCTGCCGAGGATGTGGTGGCTGCGATTGAAGCCGGTGACTTAAAAGCACGGAAGATCGGCAGTGCTTACCGGATCAGCAAAGAGTCATTGGAAGACTTCCTCAAAGGATAATCTTCGAAAGAGCATAAATTAGAATGAAGAGGATGCCATTTTTTTGACTGGCATCCTCTTTCTTTTTTTTCAAATTTCATAAAAAATTTCGCAACCTTCAGGGAACCGCATGGTATAATTTTCTTAACAATTTATTAATAACAAAACAAAAAAATGAGACTTCACGAATACCAATCAAAAAAGATTTTTTCCGAACATAACATACCTATACCTAGGGGTCGATTAGCTTCCTCACAAGAGGAAGCTAAATTAATTGCTGACGAATTGAACCAACCTGTTGTTCTCAAAGCCCAGGTGCTGGTTGGGGGCAGGGGAAAAGCAGGTGGGATACGCCTGGTAAAATCGCCCAATGAGGCTGGTGATGAAGCCTCAAAAATCCTGGGCAGCACTATCAAGGGGATCCCGGTCAGACGTTTGCTGGTAGAAGAAGCGGTCAGTATCCAACAGGAGATTTATCTTGGGGTGACAATTGACCGTGGTTCGGGATCCTCCGTCCTGATTGCAAGTGGTGAAGGTGGGGTCGACATTGAGGAAATTGCAAAGACTGCACCGGGGAAAATAGCACGGATCATGGTGAACCCATTACTGGGTTTGAGAGATTACCAATGTCGAAATCTGGCAACCGAGATAGAAGTTCCAAGAGCTTTATGGCGATTATTTATTAGCGTAACCCAGGGTTTATTCAAATCCTATCAGGATTTAGATGCCACTTTAGCAGAAATCAATCCACTTGTGATAACCACAAATGGACGCCTAATTGCCCTTGACGGGAAAATGATCATCGATGACAATGCCCTTTTCCGTCACCCTGATTTGATCGAAAAAAGGGATATCTCTGCTGAGGAACCAGAAGAAATTGAGGCACGTAAATTTTGCTTGGAGTACATTAAGCTCTCAGGAAATATTGGCTGTCTTGTCAATGGTGCTGGTTTAGCAATGGCAACAATGGACATCATAAAACATAATGGCGGAGAACCAGCTAATTTTCTTGATATTGGCGGCGGCGCAAGTGCTGAAAAGGTTTCTGCCGCATTGAGGATCATCCTTCAAGATCCACAGGTAAAAACTGTGCTGATCAATATCTTTGGAGGGATCACCCGCTGTGATGAAGTTGCAACCGGGATAAAAAATACCCTTGAAAAATTTACTACAAACATCCCTTTTGTCATTCGCCTGGTTGGAACAAATGAGAAATCTGGCAGGGAAATCCTGGCAACTGCTAATTTGGAGACTGCTGAAACTTTGCAGGAAGCCGCAAAAATGGCGGTTAATTATTCCCTGGAGCATGGATCATGAGCATATTAATCAATAAAGATACCCGACTGCTCGTCCAAGGGATAACCGGACACGAAGGCAACTTCCATTCAGAGCACATGCGATTTTACGGGACAAACATTGTGGCAGGTGTGACCCCGGGTAAGGGCGGAGAATGGGTCCTGGATGGTAAAGTGCCTGTTTTCGATTCCGTCCATACCGCGGTTGAGGTCACAGGAGCAAACACCAGTGTGATCTTCGTACCAGCCATGTTCGCCGGTGATGCAATTTTAGAAGCAGCTGATTCAGATATTCCTTTGATTGTTTGTATCACTGAGGGGGTTCCCGTAAAAGAGATGCTTCAAATAAAGGAAGCGATCAAACACAAAGATGTCCGCTTGATCGGTCCGAACTCTCCCGGGATTATTACCCCACCTACCACAAAGGTTGGTATTATTCCTGGCAGTATCACAATGCCGGGTTCAGTTGGTGTTGTCTCACGCTCGGGGACCCTTACCTATGAAGTTGTTTATGCACTCAAGCAGAAAGGGATTGGGACGAGCACCTGTGTTGGCATCGGCGGTGACCCCATTGTTGGATCAAATTTTATTGAGATCCTCTCCCATTTTGAGGGCGATTCTCAAACTGAGGTCGTAGTGATGATCGGTGAAATTGGCGGGCAGGATGAAGAAAAAGCCGCAGCTTATATTGCCAACAATATGACAAAACCAGTGATCGGGTTTGTTGCTGGACAAGCTGCCCCACCCAACAAGCGCATGGGGCATGCCGGCGCGATCATTGAAGGGGGAGTTGGGACGGCTGAAGCAAAAATCAAAGCATTAAAAAATGCTGGAATCCAGGTTGCCAATTACCCTGAGGAGATACCAAAAATAATACAGAAACTATAAACAAAAAGAAAAAATTCAACAACATAATCAACAAAAAACAAAGTCCACCACTTTCATGGGCTTTGTTTTTTTCAAATAAACTATTTATGTTGATTTTCTTAAAAAGATGATTCTGTTGATGTGTGTAAATTCTTAAGATTTAGTCATCATCGTCGTCGTCATCATCATCGTCGTCGTGATCATCCTCATCATCGTTGTCATCTCCATCGTCATCATCGTCGTCCATGTTGGTGTCATCATCGTCGTACATGTCATCGTCATCATCGTCGTCGTCATCACCGTCATCGTACATGTCGTCGTCATCACCGTCGTCGTACATATCGTCATCATCATCGTCGTTCATGTCGTCATCATCATCACCGTACATGTCGTCGTCATCATCATCGTACATGTCGTCATCATCATCGTACATGTCGTCGTCATCATCATCGTACATGTCGTCGTCATCATCATCGTACATGTCGTCGTCATCATCGAAAAGGTCGTCTTCAAAATTAATTTCTTCAATTAAAAATCCACCATCACCCATCATCCGAGCTTCGATCTCTACCTTATCTCCGACCTGGATCTCATCAAAATCGTCATCGAGTTCTGTCTCTGGACCAAATTCAAATCTAAGCCCATTGACTATCAGGTAACCTTCTCCTAATTCACTTACTATGCCAGCGATCTCAAATTCGTTATCAAAATCATCATCGTCTTCGGATGTCTTTTCGACTTCAATAACATATATCATACCTTCTGTATCAATCCAAGCTTCTACTTTTACAATATCGTTGATTGCGATATTTCCTTCAATTTCAGTTGCAGCTGTCACAATCAAGAGGTATCCACTAACAACCCACTCCTCTTCAGAAATCTCAGAAACCACACCGGTAAATTCTAATTTTCCACTGTATGCCCCTGCCGATTGTGAGAAGCGGATTACATCGTCAAATGAGGGTACACGAGAGTCATTCCCTGAGACATTTTCGAATGCCAATGCAAAGGATTGCAAAGATCCAGCAATCTGGTTGAACAACAATTGGGCGCGATCAGGATCATTTGCGCTGATTCCTGCTAACTCTGAAAGAGCTCTCTGAATATATTGTTCATAATCTCTCACTGCTCCACCAATATCATTAAACCTTCCTTCTGCAATCAGGGATTCAATTTCATTTAAGCGTTCCTGTGCGTATTGGAGGTTGAGTAATACTCTTTCTTCCGAACTACTTGTCAGTTGGATCCTGGTCTGTTCCATTCTTGCTTTGATGGGGTAAATACCATCCCCAGGGAGAGAATTTGCAGCAACGGCTGCGGTGATTCCCGCACCGCCAAACAAGAGTGCAATGATAAAAATTGCAATTGCTGCTGTTTGATATACTTTTTTCATTCTTGGTGTTGCCATTTTAAAATACTCCTTTATTTGTCTAACAAAATTCGTTTGATTATCACGGGTCATTTTGGACTCCGTGTTTTTCACATTATCAATTGCTGCCAAAAACTTAGATTTTGTTTTTTCAGCTTTTTCCGGATCCCGAGGAGGAACATGACGCAATTCCAAGAGAATTTCATCAAGTTCCGGATCTATCTTATTATGGTCATACTCTTTGTAATTCATTTTTCCACATCCCAATATCATCTAATATCTTTCTAAGTCGACGTAATCCCCGATATTGAAGAGCTCTACTCGCTTCTACTGTTTTACCGAGATACTCAGCCACTTCCTCATGCGTCCAATCCTCCATAATATGCAGTTCAATCACCATTCTTTGTTCCTCGGAAAGCTTTAACAAAGCTCTGCGTAATTTTTCGTGGATTTGAGCCTTTGAAAAGTTCAGCTCCAGGTTTGCATTTTTGTCATGGATTGGCTCTTCGGAGATGTTTTCTTCAGGCTTTCTCTTGCGATAGTAATCCACAATCCAATTATGGGCTATTCGATAAAGGTATGCTTTTGGATTTTCTTTCGGGTTTCTACCTTTTTTCAAAACCTGTAAATATCTGGTAAACACTTCGGAAACACATTCCTCAGACAAATCCTGGTCACTCAAATAACGATATGCATATCTATATAACGCATCATTGTTTTCTTCGTAAAATTTGACGAGCTTATTCTTATCAAGCCGTACGATTTTGTTTTGATTTTCTGTCATATTTGCCTTTTCACTAATTACAACGTAATACTACCCAAAACGTGACGCAAAAATTTATAATTTTTCATCGATGAAGATTTGTCATTTGTTTTGTAACAGTAATTAATAGAACCATTATTACCTACAATTACAATTTTATTTGCAACAAGTAGGAGTATATAACCCTTGTTTAACCTATTAAAATTACGGAGAGATTTTTTCAGTGAAAAAATTTTTGAAAGATCGGCAGAAAAAAAGATAGAGCCTGCTAACGTTTCAGACTCTACCCTTTTCCTTGCTTGTAAACTTTTGCTGTGTTATTTTTTACTTTCGACAAATTCTACCGCGTCACCAACAGTTTGAATCTGTCGGGCTTCCTCATCGGTAATTGTAATGTCGAATTTCTCGCAAAAACCATCGATTAGAAAGAACTGATCCATTGAATCTGCTTTCAAATCTTCAATGAAACGGGTTTCTGCGGTAATATTATCATCATCAACCTTCAAAACATCAACAATGACCTCTTTTACCTGTTCTAATGTATCTGACATAACGCCTCCTGTCTGGAAAATGATTACTCACATTCTAACGCGCCTTGAAAAACTGTCAAGGCTTTTGAATGAATTCACTTATAATTAACCCAAATTTATGGCAAAAGATACGATGATTTCAAGCCGAAAAGGCGAACATATCAGGATCAATCTTGAAGAGGATGTAACCTCCGGGATAACGACCGGTTTGGAAAATTACCGGTTGGTCCACCAGGCTTTACCCGAAATGGCGCTTGCTGAGGTGGATTTGAGCCAAAATCTTTTTGGTAAAACCCTCCTGGCTCCCCTGATGATTTCATCCATGACGGGTGGTACAGAAAAATCAGCACAGATCAACCGCGTCCTCGCAACTTCAGCCCAGGAAGTTGGTTGCTGCATGGGGGTCGGTTCACAACGTGCGGCTGTAGAAAACCCTTCGCTAGAAGAATCCTTTAATGTCCGAAAATACGCACCGGACATATTGTTATTTGCCAATTTGGGGGCGGTTCAACTGAATTATGGTTATGGTCTTGATCAATGTCAACGAGCTGTTGAAATGATCGAAGCAGATGCCTTGATTCTCCATCTAAATCCTTTACAGGAGGCACTGCAGCCTGAAGGAGATTCCAATTTCAAGAATCTCCTCAATAAAATTTCCGAAATCAAAAAAGGTCTTGCTGTTCCTCTAATTATCAAAGAAGTCGGTTGGGGGATATCTGAGCAAACAGCTCAAAACCTCTTTGATGCTGGTATAGATGCAATCGATGTTGCCGGGGCTGGGGGAACTTCCTGGTCGCAGGTTGAGATGCATCGGATGGATGATCCCATTAAGGCAAGGACAGCCGGCGCTTTTGTTGATTGGGGAATCCCCACAGCAGCCGCCATCCAAAATGCTCGATCTGTAAGCAATGACTGGCATATTTTTGCATCAGGTGGACTGCGAAATGGAATCGATGTTGCAAAAAGCATCGCCCTGGGTGCGAACCTTGGGGGAATGGCTGGCATCTTTTTACGGGCCGCTGACAAATCATTAGAAGAAACTGTCAGCATGATGAAAATGATTGTAGAACAAATTCAGATTGCGATGTTCGCCAGCGGTTCAAGAACCTTAAAGGATCTGACCCGCGAAAAACTACAAAGAATCAGGCAAAGGCAGGATTAATGAGTCTGGCAACGTTACAAAGAGAACTCATTCCGATAATTGAAGAACAATTGAAATCTTTTTATTATTCTCTTGATTTTGGACAAAGCCAGGAACTACAGGATATGATAGCTTATCATATGGGCTGGGGAGAAGAAGGTGGCAATCATGGAAAAAGAATTCGCCCTCTACTCGTCTTACTGACAACAGGAGCCTACGGCAGAAAGATTGAAGACGCCTTACAAGCAGCAATCGCCATTGAATACCTCCATAATTTCACGCTGATCCATGATGACATCGAAGACGACGCCTCAATCCGCCACGGCAGGAAAACATTATGGAAAAAATGGGGTTTAGCCCAGGGCATAAATGCCGGAGACGCCCTTTTCAGCATCGCCCAGCTGGCCATGCTGGAGCTTGAGCACACCTCCAGCCAACCCACTGCCCTTCAGGCGATGAAGGAATTCAATTGCACCTGTCTTCACCTGACGCGAGGACAATATTTGGACATTGCCTTCGAATCATCAAAGAATATCAGTGTTGAAGCCTATTTTGCCATGATCCAGGGAAAGACTGCGGCCTTGATCAGCCTTGCAATCCGCCTGGGTGGATTGATTGCAGATCAAGATGAAAATCGCTTGCAGTTGCTTGCCAAATTTGGTGAAGCTCTTGGGATGGCTTTCCAGGTTCAAGATGATTATCTCGGTGTTTGGGGGGATCCACAGGTTACGGGCAAGTCAGCAGCAAGCGACCTGATTGCCAGGAAAAAGACACTGCCAATCATATATGGACTGCAGCACAGCGATGATTTTAGAAATATCTGGGGGGATATAGCAATATCCATTGAGAATGTAGATGAATTTGCGAACCTTCTCGTCTCTGTCGGAGCCCAGAGTTACACAAGAACAAAAGCCGAAGGCTTTACAAACCAGGCGTTTTCAATCCTGGAAGGACTATTCCCCAGTAAAAACCCTTACAGTGATGCCCTTTTTGAGCTCACAGAAACACTTTTATCCAGAAAGTATTGACAAATTTTAGATTTTATTAGCTATTTGCCAGGTTGCGCCGTTGTTTTCGACTGCGAAACAGCAGCCAGAGTGCTTGTGCAAGGTGTGCCGCAGAGAAAGCACCAGAAGCAATATAAACCCCTTTTGAAAAACCCGTGACCACACCGGTGATCAATATCCCACTGAGGGTGATCAGGAACAGGATCACAGCTTCAGCAACTGGACCAGTTTTTTCTCGGTTCACGATGATCCCCTGGAAAAAACTAATATAAACACTCAACACACCTAAGGGAAGCCCCAAAAGAAGTGTTAACCTGGCAATATCAACATCCCCAGGTTTCAAGTTCGCACCTGCTGTCAACCAAAATTGGGATAAGGGTGTCAGGACAAAAATAGCTGCAATCCCGGTTGTGACCAAGGAGGCAATCCATGAAAATTTTCTTAATTTCGGATATGAACCTGGTTCCTCAAGCAAAGCAACAACGGCTTCATTGTAAGCAACACCGGGGCTCCTGAACATAAACAACAAACCGGTCACAACGGACCAAATTGCCAGGGACTCAATTGGATCTGGCATCCGTGAAACAGAGCCGCTGATCAGAGGCTGCCACAGTAGCCATAATGAGGATGTCAATGCCAATGGAACGTAGAAATCGATAAACCTTTTAATTGTCAGCTCCTGGTCGGTTTTGGAGGCTTTTTTGATGTCAGGATAGAATTTTCTAATTCTTAATCCCGAGAATATAGCCTCGGAAGTTACTCCCAAACCTTGTGCTAAGCCAGCAAGGATCGCACCTGGGATTGCTTTCGTCGAAATCCCAATGGTCAAAATAATCGATACTGTAATCAAACGAACAAGGGTTGTCTCTCCCACAGCATGAGAATGACCAAAGCGGATCATCGCACCCTGCTGGAATCGCCGAAATGCAATCGCAGGCGTCCAGGGAAGCATCACCAAAAAAGCCCGTCTTCCTGGTTCCACAAGTTCAGTAGGTACCTGGAGAATTACATTTGCGATGAAATCAAACATCGGTGTGATGGCAATGACCAGATGCAGCAAACCCAGGATACCACCCATCCATAATGTGATTTTCCGTAATCTCCGATATGAATCCCAATCTCGGCTCAGAGCGGTCGACCCTGCAAGCAGCATGATGATCGGGGCTTCAATGGTCAGGGCTATTGGAAAGACAAATCCGCCGTAGGCAGCCAGGTTAATTTCCGGGTTTGATAAACGTGCAACGATGGCATTGATGGCAGGCAGTTCCATACTCATCAAAGTCCAACTCGCAACCAGCGGCAGCCAGGTCGTAAGAATTTTCCGATAATTCAATTTATGGATGCTTGTTGATACATTCTCTGCAGTATCCAATAGATAATTCCTAATAATTCGTTATTGATATTCTGGCAAAAATCTTCAAAACTTCTACTGCCAAAACAGTTTAACAAGTTTACATAAGGCTTGATTATACCCTGCTGAAAAATAAGAAAAGGCCTGGCGATTTCATTCAAGCCAGGCCAGATTAATCAAATAAAAAGATTCAAATAGATTTTGGATCCTTCTGGAGTATTTCCACAGCACCCTGGGCAAGGATTGCCACGGCATATGGCAAACAACTTTCATCAATATTAAATTTTGGATGATGATGTCCGTAATTAAGCCCCTTTTCCGGGTTGGATGAACCAACCATCAGGAAACATCCCGGAATGTTATGCATCATGAAAGAAAAATCCTCTGAGCCCATCGTCTGCAGATTGTGATCCACCCTGCCCTTGCTGTCGACATCTTTAACAACATCGGTCATCAATTCCACAAGATCCTGATCATTGATCACCGGATATGTAACCCGCTGGATCTTTATTTCCGCTTCACAATCAAATGCATGGGCAATATCATTCACGATTTTCTCAAAACGCTCTTTGACTTTTGAAAATACTGTCGGTTTGAATGTCCGAATGGTACCGGATAGAACCGATTCCTGAGGAACGATGTTGAAAGCTGTGCCGGTGTGCACCTGGCATACCGAAACAACTGCGCTCTCCAATGGCGGCACATTTCTTGAGGTTATGGTCTGTAATGCCGTGATGATTTGTGCTGAGGCCACCACAGGATCAATGCCCTGGTGCGGTGAGGCAGCATGGGCACCCTTACCGGTAATTTTCACATCGAAAATCTCTGCGCCTGCCATCGCTGGACCATCTGTCAGCCCATACCAGCCTACCGGCATATCGTTCCAAACATGAACTCCCATCGAGTAATCCGGTTTGGGATTTTCCAGAACGCCTGCCTCAACCATCCTTTCTGCACCGCCGCCGCCTTCCTCAGCAGGTTGAAAGACGAATTTGATCGTCCCTTTAAGGGACTCCTGCTTCGCTGATAGAAGTTTGGCGACACCCAGACCAATAGCAACATGGCTGTCATGTCCGCAGGCATGCATTAAACCCGGAGTCTTTGAGGCATAATCAACGCCTGTGTCTTCCGTGATTGGCAGGGCGTCCATATCAAACCGAAGAAGCACAACAGGAGACTCTTTTGAGCCCTCCAAAATGCCCACAACACCGGTCTCGGAAACACCCTTTGTTACTGACAAACCCAGGGATTCCAAAGTTTCAGCCACAATATTTGAAGTCCTTTTCTCTTCAAAACCCAACTCCGGGTGGCTGTGGAAATCCCGCCTAAGGGCAATTGTTTGATCCTTTATTTTCATGGCATCATCTAAGAAGGTCATTTGTCTTTTCTCCTGAA
>Ga0207796_1000430_pt1 | contig 17168 bp, 17 predicted proteins | sample Pon1CUnioCityCA_6_FD_187274 | JGI IMG/M metagenome (GOLD analysis project Ga0207796, IMG submission 187274) | Marine sediment microbial community from Union City, CA, USA - Pond 1C Sediment 1 (SPAdes) | ecosystem: Environmental > Aquatic > Marine > Intertidal zone > Salt pond sediment ...
AGAAATACTCCTTTCTACTGCAAATGTTTCACTGGCCATGACATTGGAAGCTGTAATGGGGTGTTCCGCAGCCTTTGATGAACGCCTCCATCTCGCCCGTGGTCATCAGGGACAATTACGAGTGGCAAAAGCCGTTCGACGAATCACAAAGGGCAGTACCTTGATTGATTGTTTTGGTAGGATCCAGGATGCTTACTCCCTTCGGTGCGGACCACAAGTCCAGGGAATTGGATGGGATACAGTGGCTTTTGCAAGAAAAATAGTTGATGCGGAAATCAACGCTGCCACAGATAATCCCTTGTTGTTTGAACCGGGTATTGCCTTATCTGGTGGAAATTTTCACGGTGAGCCTGTGGGCGTTGTGATGGATTATTTGGGGATTGCCATGGCAGAAATAGCAGCCATCTCTGAAAGGCGTGTGTTTCGTCTCACCGATGGTCATTTAAATGCCGATCTACCTCCCATGCTGGTGGACAAATTGTCGGAGATTGGGTTGAATTCGGGATTGATGATGCCTCAATACACAGCAGCCTCCTTAGTTCTGGAAAATCAAACCCTGGCAAATCCCGATTCGGTTCATTCTTTGCCGACATCTGCAGAACAAGAGGACCATAATGCCAACTCAATGACCGCAGCCAGGCATGCACGGGAGATCTTGAAAAACACCGCTCACGTGCTTGCCATTGAAATATATACTGCAGCCCGGGCACTCGACCTGCGTTTAAGGCAGAATCCGAAGGCTATCTTGGGTGAGGGGACAAGGCAGATTTATCAGAGGATCAGAGAACGTGTAGCCTACAAAGCGGGAGATGCTTGGTGGGGACCAGAAATTGATCATGTAAGGGAAATGATTGTTGAGAGATTATTAACAATTCTCGATTAATATTGACAATAAAGACAATTTGGATTATTTTAATCATATTATGCCCCGTAAATCTAGACTTACTCGACGTGAATTTTTCAAGCTTTCAACCATCGCACTGGGTGGTTTGGCGATGAGTCACCTGAAATTTGATGGTGTTTCAGCCAAGATCGGAAACTTCCAGGGTGATGAGCCACAAACGCCTGATTTCCCATCCAATGTGCAGTTAGGAAGAATGTGCGCTGGGGAACCCGGCACCCGTGTGGATATTTTAAGTGAGCCGTTTCTAAATGCCCCTTCTGTGGGTACAGCCTGGTACGATGATGTTTTGGAGTGGAAGCAAGAAGTTATTGCCAAACAACTGGATCCTATCCGTGTCAACCAACGATGGGTTGAAACGCCGGAAGGCTATATCTATGCAGATTATTTGCAAAAGGTATGGCATATCCCCCAGGAACCATTGACAGAATTACCGGAGACGCCCAGCGGTGAACGTGGCATGTGGGTAGAAATCGTCACTCCTTATTCAGGCCTTGATTTTGCAAAACCCCCATCGCAACACTGGGTCAGAACCGCGGTTCGACCACGCATTTATTTTTCTCAAGTCTTTTGGGCTTTTGATCTCCGGCAAAATCCAGCGACTGGAAAAACGCAGTATTGTCTTCGGCAGCTTTATGGCGCATTTGATGATGCTTATTGGGTGGATGCTGAAGTTTGCAGGCATATCACACCTGAAGAGGTTGCACCAATCCACCCGGGGGTAGAAGATAAATTCATCATTGTTGACCTAAACTATCAAACCCTCACCTGTTATGAAGGTGACCAGGAAGTATTTTTCACCAAGGTTACCACAGGCGGCTATAACTACGAGGAAGAAAAATGGTTAACCCCGATTGGCAAACATACCATCTGGCGCAAAATGGTCTCTACCCACATGAGCGCTGGACCGGCTGTGGGGAATTATGATATCTCCGGGGTAGCCTGGACGACGCTATTTGACAATCAGGGTGCTGCCATTCACTCAACTTACTGGCATAATTACTATGGCACTGCTCGCTCACATGGTTGCGTTAATGCCCAACCAGAAGATGCAAAATGGGTATGGCGCTGGACAGAACCAGCCGTTTCATATTATCCAGGAGAATTAACCATTCAGGGAATTAACCAGTCCACCATTGTCGATGTTGTCGTTGCATAACTGGGAAATGTTCTTATGATTAATGTTTCGGTTGGTTTAGCCTTCCTGGCTGGATTAGCTTCGTTTTTCTCACCCTGTGTCTTTTCACTCGTGCCTGCTTATGTGGGTTATCTTGGAGGGCGCTCTTTCACTTCAACAGGTGAAGAACTACCCAACCAAAGTCGCAGGATTTTCTTCCATGGTTTAGCATTTGTCCTTGGTTTTTCATTTGTATTCATCTCACTTGGCATCGCTTTCTCGGCGTTAAGTCAATTTTTTTATCAAACTCGTGATTTACTGGCTAAGATAGGCGGTATCGTCATCATCTTATTCGGTTTGCATTTAACTGGCGTGCTTAGAATCCCTTTTTTGGATTTTGATTTTCGGGTCCAATCAAAAATTAGCAAGGGAGGAAGCCTGTTTTCATCGTTCCTTATGGGAGTCTTTTTTTCTGCAGGATGGTCCCCTTGTGTTGGCCCCACATTGGGTTTGATTTTGACACTTGCAATTGAGCAGGCGAATATCGCCCAGGGGATTGTTTTATTGAGTTTTTATTCTTTGGGCATGGGGATCCCTTTTCTGGCGGCAGCCCTTGGAATTGGTTGGGTTGTTCACATCTTACAGAGATATAGCAAAGCGATGCGTGTCATACAGACAGCAATGGGTGTGTTGTTGATAATTGTCGGTGTCTTACTTTTCCTGGGGGTCTATCAACAATTGATTACTTTTGAATCACTAATAGATTTTGGGATATAAATTCCATGGAGTGGTGTACGCTTGAGCGCAAATAAACGTATTATTAACATTGGCGTGATCGTCATTATTATCGCCATGTCTGCGTTTGTATATTTTGAGATTGACCGAATATTTGATTTTATTCGGTTGAACTTCTTCCCATCAGAAAGGTGGAGAACGCCAAACTCAGCAACACCCATGGTATCCAATGAGATTAAGGAAATAAAAAACCCTGAACAACCTAAAAAGATGGCACCGGATTTTGAGTTAGAAGACCTGGAGGGAAGGAACAGAAGCCTTTCTGAGTTTCGGGGCCAATCGGTGATGATCAATTTTTGGGCGATTTGGTGTCCACCCTGTCGTGCAGAATTACCATTAATTCAAGCCTATGCTGACAAATTTAATGACAAGCTCGTTGTTTTAGCAATCAATGCTGGTGAAGAAAAATCGAATGTTCAGCATTTTGTCAATGAATTTGATTACAATCTAGTTTTCCTTTTAGATCCAGAAAATATCGCTGCAAATCATTACAAGATTCGGGGACTTCCCACCTCCGTTTTTATTGATGAACAGGGCTATTGGCTGTCGACACATATTGGTGAATTAGATAACAACTTATTATCTAACTACCTTGAGAAGATTGGTGTAACACAATGATCCAAGCAACCCTGTTTATCTCGGTAAATGATCCCGGGCGTGAAGGCATAATCTCTGATCTCACATCCATTCAGGAGGTTTTTCCTCATCAATTGCATGTTGTTAATATTGATCAGAACGAAATCCTGAAAGAAGAATTTGGTGATAAAGCACCCATTCTTGATATTGGCATGTACCGGTTGATCGCCCCCTTTGATATAAAAGAGATGAAATTCGCCTTTTCAAAAACAGTTACTCGTTTGGAGGAAGCCAAAGCCAAGGGGAATGATGTTCTGGTTCGGAGAATAACCCAACCAATCAAGATGACCCGGTCGGATCGGTTTTCCCGCTGGTTTTCAAATCATTACATGGTACTGCTCAACCTATTTTCATTCTTGTATGTATTTATTGCGATCTTAGCACCGATATTTATGAAAATTGGTCTGGAAACACCCGCTAGGGTCATATATAAGGTCTATAGCCCACTTTGCCACCAATTAGCCTTTCGTTCGTTCTTTATTTTTGGCGAGCAAGCTTATTACCCCCGGGAGCTTGCCGGTGTAGAAGGTGTGATCACTTATGGTCAAGCAACTGGATTGAGTGAAAGTGATATTGTTGCGGCAAGGAACTTTCTTGGCGACGAAACAATGGGTTATAAATTCGCTCTCTGTCAAAGGGATATTGCAATTTATGGAGCGATTTTGATTTTTGGTCTTATTTTCTCCTTAACCGGCAAGAAAATCAAACCACTGCCATGGTTTTTATGGGTGATCATAGGCCTGGGTCCCATCGGTTTGGATGGATTTTCTCAACTGCTGAGCCAATTAGGATTCTCAATTTTCAATTGGCTGCCCTTGCGTGAGAGCACTCCTTTGCTCCGTTCCTTGACTGGAACTCTTTTTGGATTAGCAACTGCCTGGTTTGGATTCCCTTATTTGGAGGAATCTGTTAGCGATAATCGGCGTGAAATGCGCCTGAAATCCGCCATTGCTGAGCAAATTAAGAATAGTAGAGAACATTAGGTTATGGGATTTATAGAAAAACAGGGGTTGAGGTTTTACCAATTTGATCTATTCACTGGTTATCCTCTTTTCCATGCGGTGCTAACCCGGCATGGTGGTTTCAGTCAAAAACCATTTGATCAGTTGAATACTGGGGGCACAGTTGGCGATAATCCAGAAGCAGTTATCAGGAATCATAAAAAAATCTATGAAGTTTTAGGGTACGATTATTATTCTCGATTTGATGTTTGGCAGGTGCATGGAACAAAGATTATCTGCACTGATGAGGCTCGGGGAGCAGGTGAACCTCATGTAAAAGCAGATGGTATCCTGACGGCTAATGAAGACCTTACTTTGTTTATGCGATTTGCCGACTGCGTTCCCATTTTGATATACGATCCAATCCAGAATGTGATTGGGATCATCCACGCTGGTTGGCAAGGAACAGCCAAGAAAATTGCCTTAAATGCTGTCGAAAAAATGGCTAAATGCTTTGGTTCCCTTCCCCGGGACATTTTGGTTGGGATTGGTCCATCGATTTGCCAGGATTGTTATGAGGTGGGTGAGAATGTTTATCAGCAATTCTGTTACTATTTTGGGGCGGAGGCAGAAAATTTTTTCAAGAATGTGAATCTAAGGCGATCCCTTGATTTATGGGAGGCAAATGAATATACGCTTCGAGAGGCTGGCGTCGAGAAAATTGAGTTTTCAAGATTGTGCACTGCCTGTAACCTGGAGGATTGGTATTCCCATCGAGCAGAAAAAGGCAGAACGGGTCGCTTTGGTGTTTTAATGTCGCTTAGATCCTAGTAATTTCATAAGCACAGGAATTTACGCTTGAATTTTCTAATTTTTCAGAAAAGAATTCCGCATATTTACGCATAGGACTGCAATAGGAGTTGAGAAATCTTTTTGAATGGATAGAATAATTCAAAGGTTTTTTTCATCTTGGTAATCAAAAAAAGAAACTTTTAATACTGGAGGATTTATGGGCATTATCCTATCAATCATCAACACGATCATATCTTTACTAGTATTTTTGATTTTTATTTATTCTTTGTTGGGGTATTTTCTTTCTCCCTATCACCCTATAAGACGAATTTTAGGTCAGGTCATTGAGCCATTGCTGAATCCAATACGACGAAGAATCCCGCCTATCAATGGGCTTGACCTGAGTCCATTAATCCTTATCATCATTTTATATGTTTTCAGGGCTTTGATCACTGCCATTTTTCGAAGCCTAAGATGAGATGCCTACCCCTCAAATAAAATCCTGCCGCAGGATGGGCAAAACACAAGCCGATTGGATGCACGAACAGCCTGTTGATCGGCAGGCGTGAGTGCCTGGCCGCAAATACTACAGCCGCCATCGGAAACAGTCGCTACGGCAGTCCCATGTTTCAGTTTCCTTAGCTTTTGATAAAGTTTTAGATTTTCTGGGGGTATCGCTTGAAGCACAGCCTCTTTTTCTCGTATTAATCGCTCCAATTCGTTTTCAAGATTTTCTTTTTCCCCCAGTAATTCTGCATTCTCTTCAACAGTAGTTCCTCTAGCCTGAGCCAGGTTTTTCTTTGCTACAATTTCAGCCTGTTCGGCAGCTTCATTGGCAATCATGGCATCCAATTGCTCATCCTCCAGTTGGGAGATATAGCGCTTGAGGGCTTCTGATTCCATCTGCAAATCTTCTAATTCCTTTGGATTCATTACCTTTCCACCAAATAATGCTTCTTGGGTGGATTTTCTCTTGATTCTTTGTGCTTCGACCTTGTCTTCAATCATGCGCAATTTTATTCGGATCTCTTTTGCTTTTTTTTGCGCTTTCATATAGGCTTTTTCTGCTTTTATGACGCGTTGATCATCACTCAACGCCTTTTTGATTTCGATTAAACGTTTTTCTATTTGATCAATTCGAGTATCCAATGTCTGAAGACGATATAGATTTAATGTACCGCTCATATGAAAACGCCTTTCGTATCATGAGGCTTTAGAATTAATTTTATGCAATAATTATCGTTCTCTTCGCTACGTTACCATGCTCCTTATTTTATCATGAGTGAATTTCTCTATGACGGATTCAGCGGTTAATGACACACAATTTCCACTTTCAAAGTTTTTAGTAGATAGCGTACTTTGTCTTTTGCTGTATCATGGGTGCGAAAATCGTAGGATTGAGATAAAATAAGGTGAAAAATTTATGGCTGTACAATTCTGAATGTCAGGAGCGCACTAAATGACGGTTGATATCACGAATGTCCAGAGCCTGGGCACAAAGTTAAAAGACAATTTAGGGAAAGTGATCATTGGTAAAGATGACACCCTAGAATTGACGATCATGGCTTTTTTGTGCCAGGGTCACATCCTGATCGAAGATGTGCCCGGTGTTGGCAAGACAATGCTAGCAAGAAGTATGGCGAAATCCCTTGGTTGCAGTTTCAAACGGATTCAATTTACGCCAGATATGCTGCCCAGCGATGTTACAGGTGTTTCTATCTATAATCAGAGCACTAAAGATTTTGAATTTCGACCGGGTCCATTGATGGCACAAATAATCCTGGGAGATGAGATTAACCGGGCAACACCGAAAACTCAATCTGCCCTCTTGGAAGCGATGGAAGAACGACAAATGACGGTGGATGGAACCACCTATTCATTGCCTGTACCGTTTATGGTCATGGCTACACAAAACCCGATCGAGTATGAAGGGACGTTTCCTCTCCCAGAGGCTCAATTAGACCGCTTTCTCATGCGGATTGATTTAGGATATACCTCTCTCAGTAATGAAATCAAAATCTTAGAGAAACAGCAGCTTGTCCACCCCATTGTGGAGTTGCGACCGGTGGTGACGATTGAGGAAATTTTACAGGCACAAGAAACAGTCAAACAAATCCACGTCTCTGAACCAGTCAAACAATATATTGTTCGAATGGTTCGTGAAACGCGAGAACATCCAGACGTTTACCTGGGTTCTAGTCCACGAGGAAGTTTAGGGTTGTTCAGATCGGGTCAAGCTCGTGCCGCATTGGATGGAAGAAATTATGTCTTACCTGAGGACGTTAAGTATTTAGCCCCGAACGTTCTCCCGCATCGGTTGGTTATCAGCCCTGCTGCAAGGTTGACAGATGTCACCTCGGAAAAGGTCTTAAGAGAAATATTAGACTCCCTGCCTGTACCGGGTGGTGATCTTGGTGGTGGTTCAATGTGATCAAGCTTGGGAAGTCCTTTTGGTGGATCCTCATCCTGTTGGGGGTAAGCCTATTGCTGTCACGTTTACCAGGATTATCTGAAAATCTGATTTACAGCCGATTATTTATCGTTTTCTTAATTCTTTTGTTGGCTAACACAATCTGGTCTGCCTTATCCATAATAGGGGTAGACCTCATCAGGACCACCCGGACGACGCGGAAACAAGTTGGAGAGATTTTCACAGAAAACTTTGAGGTAATTAATTCCTCAATTATTCCTAAAGTTTGGTTGAAGGTTACCGATCAATCGGAACTGCCTGGAGGTTCGGGTTCTCGGGTGCTCACCTGGATTGGCGGCAGACAGTCACGCACTTATATCGCCTATTCCTTTTTAGAAAAACGGGGTTGGTTTGAACTAAGCCCTACAATGGTTGAAACAGGGGATCTGTTTGGGTCCTATATCTTTCGGAAGCAATTTGATTCAGCTATTCATCTCTTGGTGATCCCTTATACGGTCGATATTCGTGAATTCCCTGCACCATATGGTGTTTTGCCCGGCGGTAGGGCTTTGCGACAAAAGACGCTGGAAGTGACCCCCTATGCAGCAGGTGTTCGAGAATTTGTCCATGGTGATCCTTTGAAGCGCATTCACTGGCCAACATCCGCAAGAAAGCAGAAATTAATCGTAAAAGAATTCGAAAAGGATCCTTTGGCAGAGGTTTGGATCTTCTTAGATGCTCGTGCATCGGTTCATGTCCATTCTGAAGATTTTTCTAGTTCACACAAAAAGGAAATGTTATGGGTTAAGCAGAAACAAGCCTTTAGGTTACCTGCTGATACCGAGGAGTATGCTATATGCATCGCTGCGTCTATTGCTAGATACTATATCCGTGAAAAAAGAGAAGTAGGATTGGTTTCTGCCGGGCAGGGGTATTCTATCCTTCCGGCAGAGCGCGGCGAACGTCAATTAGGCAAAATTTTGGAGACTTTAGCTGTTTTAAGAGCTCAAGGTGAAATGCCAATGTGGGGTTTGATCAGTTCTCAATTGGCGCATTTAGCGAGGGGGAGCACCATTATTCTTATTACACCGTCCTCGGAAGAAAAAATCATGACTGTGGTTATGGAACTCATTCAGCGGGGATTAATTCCAGTTGTTATCTTGATCGATCAGACCAGCTTTGGCCATAAGTTGTCTTCTTTTGATTTGGAATCAGCATTGGTCAGCCATGGAATCCTGACTTTTATTATCAAGGAGGGGGATGATATCAAACAAGTGTTGGAATCACCACAATTTGCTTTTAACCGGAAATTTATATATTCTTAGCGTATCTTCTGATCAATAAAAGTCCCAGCCTCTTAAGGGGTTCATTTGGTATTTCCAATAATTTCGTATAGCTGCTTTGAATAATTAGTTGGATATTCCTGTGTTTTATTCTTTCAACGATTAAGATCAGAAATGTCCGTGCACATTCATGATTTTTTTGAATTGATTAACATGACCTTTCATTTCACCATGATTGACAGGTGACACCCTGAAAGGTAAACTGGTTTTTGCTGCCAACAGTACTGGAATTTTCCCCTGTGGTATAATTTCGTCGGATTATTGGTAATGTTTTCATTACCAATCTTGCTTAAAGGAGAGATACATTGGCTTTTTCCCCGCTGAATTGGTTATGGGGATTATTTTCCCTTGACATTGGAATCGATTTAGGTACCGCGAATACGATCATCAATATACGCGGCAAAGGGATAGTCATCAATGAACCATCCTGGGTCGCAATAGAAAAACGGACAAAAGAGCCGATTGCCATAGGTTCACAAGCCAAAGCGATGGTTGGGCGAACACCGGCGAATGTCGTCGCCCTTCGTCCAATGCGTGATGGGGTCATAGCAGATTACGAAATAACCCAGGCGATGCTGGAATATTTTATTGGTAAAGCACATCAACAAAGTATTGTTCCCTTACCCAAACCTAGGGTGGTTGTGGGTATTCCATCTGGTGCGACTGAAGTTGAAAAACGTGCGGTTTTTGATGCAGCCATGGCGGCAGGTGCGAGAGAGGTACTGTTAATCCATGAGCCTTCTGCAGCGGCAATTGGTGCTGGGCTTCCAGTTAATGAAGCTCAGGGTACGATGATTGTTGATATCGGCGGCGGTACTACAGAAGTAGCTGCAATTGCTATGGGGGGGACGGTTGTCTCACGTTCCTTGCGAGTGGCAGGAGATGAACTCGACCAGGATATTATTAATTACATTCGTAACAAATATAATCTATTTATTGGTGAAAGGATGGCTGAGAAAGTCAAGATCGCGATTGGTTCCGCCTATCCTCTTAAAGAAGAACAAACAGTCTCTGTTAGAGGGCGAAACCTGATTACAGGTTTACCTGAGGCGATTGACGTTTCATCTATTGAAATCAGGGAAGCCATCTCAAGTTCGATTGGTGTTATTGTAAAGACCATTCGTGATGCCCTGGACGAGTCTCCTCCAGAGGTCTTAGCTGATTTGATTGATAATGGGATTTGTTTAGCAGGAGGAAGCTCCCAGCTAAAAAATCTTTCTGATCGGTTGTCTTCTGATTTGCATGTTCGAGTTTGGGTTGCTGAAGATCCAATGACCTGTGTCGCACGTGGATGCGGTCTTGTGTTGGAAAATAAAAACACTTTTTCGAGCTTTTTGGTCAGTTTGGAAAGAGAACCTGTCAGAAGAACGTTAATCTGAGGTTCTTATAACGAAAACTATCCATGCCTTCCTGTCATCAAATTAAGAGCTGCAGATCTGATCTGATTAACACATGTGTTGAGAAAAACTATCGCATTTATCTCGGTTGTTTTTTATTGTTGTTATTTACTGTATGTTCCTCGATCTACTTTTTGACTCGGGGATTCTTATTATGAAATTCCTAAATTCAAAGAACATTCAGACAATCGTAATTATTCTCACCGTTAGTGGTTTGTTGTTTCTTGCTTTGAGCGGTTACCTGACTCCGATCTTCAATTTATCTTTAAATCCTTTAATTGCACTTCAGCGTTGGCTTTCAGTCAGGTATATTTCAGCAAGAGATTTTCTGACAACCCCCAGGGATGTTGTTGAGTTGAGGGAACAAAATGCGGCATTAGAAGTACAAGTTAACCAACTTCAAACGGAATTGATTGTGATGGAGGAGCGACTGGGAGAAGCACAGGTATGTTTTGCGCTGTTAGATTTTGGTCGCACGAATCCCGAATATGATTACATTGCTGCTACAGTCATCGGTCGAGAAATCAGCCCGTTTTTGCAGTACATCATTATCGACAAGGGAACAGAAGATGGCGTCAGGTTCGGCATGCCTGTTGTCACCCAACAAGGATTGGTGGGACGCGTAGATGCGATTATCGCCAGAGCCTCACGGATAAAATTAATCAGTGATTCTACATCTGTTGTAAATATCCGTCTCCAATCAGCCGGTATTGAAGCCCAATTGGAAGGCTCATTGACCGGGGATGTATTTTTAGATATGATCCCATTGGACGCAAATGTTGAGCCTGGGGATGTTGTTCTAACATCTGGGTTAGGCGGTAATTTCCCCCCCAATATTTTTGTTGGCCAGGTTCTTTCCACTCAAAGCCGCGAAAACGCACTATTCCAAACAGCATCTGTTCAACCCATTGTGGATTTTTCAAGTATCAATGCCGTTCTGGTTGTCAGTAATTTTGAAGCGGTTGATATTTCTCCATTAATCCCGGAAGAGTAACGTGATTTCGCATCTTGTGTGTGCCCTATCACTTGTGGTATTTTATATTCTGCAGACAACAGTTTTTTCACGAATGCCATTGATCGCTGGGTCTGCAGATCTCATTTTGCTGTTTTTTGCTGCCTGGTCTCTCCAGGAAAAAGTAAAAAATAGCTGGCTGTGGGCTGCAATTGCTGGGATTCTTATTAGTATTGTGTCGGCAATGCCTTTTTTTGCTCCTCTTATCGGTTATATGGGAGTAGTAGGAATTTCTAAATTATTACAAAAACGAGTTTGGCGGATACCGATCATAGCGATGTTTATTGTGACTTTACTTGGTACTTTTTTTCAGCAGGCTTTATATCTCCTTGTTTTGCAAATAAGCGGTGCCCCGCTGACATGGGGTGAGAGTTTTGATACCGTAATGCTGCCAAGTGTGTTGTTAAACCTGATATTCGCATTACCAATCTACGCTGTTGCCAGCGAATTGGTGGGGCGAATATATCCATTGGAGGCAGATGTATGAATGTTATCCCCCAGAGAAATCGAAACTTTGATAATTGGCGCTATCTTGTGTTATTTATCTTGATTGGCACAATTTTCGGTTTTTATCTGTTAAGACTTTTTGACATCCAAATACTGCAGGGTGCTCGTTTTATTGCCCAGGCGAATGATAATCGCACACAGTTGATCAATACACCCGCCATTCGCGGGACAATTTATGATCGAAATGGTGTTGTTTTAGCCCAAAATGTTCCCTCTTACAATGTCGTAGTAATCCCAGGTTACTTACCCGAAGATGACGGCGACACTCAGGCGATATTTCGTGAATTGTCGGAATTGATTGATATCCCGGTTAACCGGGGAGATACCGACGAGGAGACCGTTCGAAACTTTACACCTTGCTACAATGATCTTGGAATTTCTGAAATTGTTTTTATCGCCACGACCAACTGGCCTTACCAGGCAACAGCGATAAAGTGCAATGTTTCAAAAGATGTTGCAATGATCGTTATGGAGAATGGAGATAGCTGGCCAGGTATTGAAGTTGAGACAACTTCGGTCAGACAATACCCGACCGGTGCATTAACCTCAGAGATTATAGGATTTTTAGGTCCTATTCCCCAGATATTGGAAGATTACTATGTTGATTTGGGTTTTATCGCCAACCGGGATAAGGTTGGCTATGCCGGTGTTGAACAATCGCTAAATGATACGTTGGCTGGAAGAAATGGCACCCAAACGGTAGAGGTTAACGTAGCAGGCGAAATTATTCGCAATCTATCTGAACCGGTTGAGCCGACTCCGGGAAATGATGTTTACCTGACAATTGACACACGACTGCAGGCGATTGCCAGGGAGGCGTTAATCAGCGAGATTGAATACTGGAATAATTATTCCAACAGGATCATTTCAAACAACGGGGTCGTCATCGCCATGAATCCCAAAACAGGTGAGGTATTAGCACTTGTCTCCTACCCAAATTTTGAGAATAATCGCATGGAACGTGTGATTCCAGGTTATTACTATGAGCAGTTAAGTAATGATCCTCAGAGACCTCTTTTCAATCATGCCATATCAGCAGAACACCCACCAGGTTCAGTCTTCAAGATGACATCTGCTCTAGGTGTGTTAAACGAGGGTGTGGTAACTCCAGAATATGAGATTGAGGATCCCGGCTCGATTACTGTGATCCAACGGTTTTATGAAAATGACCCTGGCACACCTCGGGAATTTGTCTGTTGGGATCGTAACGGTCATGGCATGGTCAATTATGAAAAGGCAATTGCCCTTTCATGCAACGTCTACTGGCATAAGGTCGCTGGCGGGTATCAAAACGAGGTAACTGGTGGTGGGCTTGGACCTTGGCTGATGAGTGAATATTCACAAGCACTTGGTTATGGTTCACTTACAGGCATTGAACTGCCCGGAGAGTCTGATGGACTTGTTCCAAATCCAACGTGGAAACGCATTAATTTAGGTGAGAACTGGGCTACAGGCGATACATATACCGCGGCAATTGGCCAGGGATATGTGCTTGCCACACCCCTCCAGGTCTTAAACTCTATATCCACAATTGCCAATGGAGGCAAATTGATGGATGTGACCCTTGTGAGTAAGGTCATATCGGAAGCGGGAAATATCTTGCAGGAATTGTCTCCCAGCTATCGCTGGGATATCACTGAAGATCCTGTGATTAATGTCTATGATGGTAATGTTGAAACTGGTGTTACGAAATCCATCGAACCCTGGGTGCTGGAACTTGCTAACCAGGGAATGCGAAAGGTAGTCACGGAAGGGACAGCCGCGGATTATACAGGGGAACGTCATGAAGAGTTGTTCCGAAACGATTCCAGTAAATCTGGAGGAAAAACAGGAACAGCAGAGTACTGTGACAATGTTGCTCAAGAAAAGGGTTTATGCCAATTTGGATCTTGGCCTTCCCATGCCTGGTATGTTGGCTATGCCCCTTGGGATGATGCTGAGATCGCAGTCGTTGCCTTTGTATATAACGGCACCGAGGGTGCCACATTGTCAGCGCCAGTTGTCCGTCGTGTGATCGATGCCTATTTTGAATTAAAGGCGATCGACTCAGCTGAAAATCCCTAATCAACCTCAACTGCGATTGATATCGTATAATTCAAAACAGTATGCAAATTCTGAATGCCAACGCGAGTCATGGACTTGAGTGAGATGGAAATTAAAGGTATTAAAGATGGAATCCTTGTCCATCTTGATAAAGCGGAATGGGATAGGGCTAAGCCTGAACTTATTAAGCAGATCAAGCAAAACCAATCCTTTTTCCAAGGTGCAAGGTTGTTCATTGATGTGGGTGATACGATCCTGAAAGCAAAAGAACTCGGTGAACTTCGAGATAATTTATCTGATCAAGGTATTGTGCTTACTGGTGTGTTATCTTTATCCAATGTAACCCGGGAAACAGCCCAACTTTTAGGATTGAAAATAACCATTGATAAGCCTAAACCTCAAAAACCAAGCAGCATAGCCCCTTTGGATACCCTCTTGAAAGGAGAATCGGCTGTATTGCTTCACCGCACGATGCGTTCGGGACATAAGGTGTCTTATCATGGGCATGTGGTTGTTTTAGGTGATGTTAATCCTGGGGCAGAAATCATTGCCTCTGGTTGTATCGTGGTTTGGGGTAGACTGCGCGGGACGGTTCATGCTGGCGCAGAGGGTGATGAAGATGTAGTGGTTTGTGCCTTAGATCTTTCACCGATGCAGCTTCGAATTGGGTCAAAAATTGCCATCACACCTCAAGATCAGGAGAAACCACAACCAGAAATAGCAAGGATCAAAGGCAATCAAATCATCGCTGAAACATGGCAGCATCATAGAGGAGATTTATGAATGGGACAGTAATTACCATAACCTCCGGCAAAGGAGGTGTGGGAAAAACGACAGCAACAGCTAATTTGGGTATTGCCCTAGCATCCCTGGGACAAAAGGTGGTTTGTATCGATGCGGATATTGGTCTTCGCAATTTAGATGTGGTTATGGGCCTTGAGAATCGGATTGTTTATGATTTGGTTGACGCTGTTGAGGGAAGGTGTCGACTTTCACAAGCGATGATCCGTGACAAACGGCACCCTTCTCTTTTCCTAATCCCGGCAGCCCAAAGTCGAGACAAAACGGCGATTGCACCCAGTGATATGGTATTTTTATGCAACGAGTTGCGATCAGAAGTTGATTGGATCATCATTGATTCTCCTGCAGGGATTGAACGAGGTTTTCGAAATGCCATCGCGCCGGCGAATGAAGTACTTGTGGTAACAAACCCAGAAGTATCTGCTGTGAGAGATGCGGACCGAATCATCGGATTAATTGAAGCAGAGGAAAAAGGAACTGCCAAGCTGGTTATCAACCGGTTGAACCCAGAAAAAGTGAAAAAAGGCGATATGCTTTCAGCCTCTGATGTTGTTGAGTTACTGGCAATCCCCTTAATTGGGATTGTTCCTGAGGATGAGGCTGTCTTGGTCAGTATTAACCACGGATATCCTGTAGTTCTTAATGAGCGAAGTGAGGCTGGCAAAGCTTTTATGAATATCGGCAGAAGGCTTTTAGGCGAGGAGGTTCCCTGGATGGAACTTGACAGCAGGAAGGGCTTGTTCAATCGTATAGGGAAACTCTTCTCTGGAGGAAATTGACATGACCTCATTGATTGATCGACTTTTTGGAAAATCAAAAACCAGTGCCAATCATGCCAAAGAAAGATTACATCTGGTATTAATCCACGACAGAACGGATCTCACGCCTGAGGATTTGCAGAGTCTTAAAAATCGCCTTATTGCTGTAATCTCAGAATTTGTGGAAATCAACGCAGAGGACACAGAGATCCAAATTGAGGTTGAAGGACGAGAACAAACCCTGATCGCCAATATTCCGTTGAAGAGCCCACGGACAAGAAGGTCTTGATATTTCATTGCTTTTATGAACAATTCTAGAAACATTTGGCAGAAATTCGATTTTTGGCTGTTTGGCGCCGCCCTGATCCTTTCGATTCTAGGGATTGCACTCATCAGGAGTTCAATCGCTGGAAATATCGAGCTTGTTGATCACCCTCAACGCCAGACAACTTTCTTATTTATCAGTTTAGCGGTTCTTTTTGTTGTCTCCGCTGTCGATTATAAGTATTGGATCACGCTCATCCAGCCCATGTACCTTGTCACTATGGGATTTTTGCTTTTTGTGTTCACAGCTGAGGCAAGGTTTGGTGCAGTTAGATGGCTGGAAGTGGGACAAATTCTCATCCAACCTGCGGAATTAGCAAAAATTGTGATTATCCTAACCTTGGCAAATTTCTTTGCAAATCATGATAGAAAACCACTTAATTTCAAGACCATTCTCCAGAGCGGCTTACTGGTAGGGGGCCTCGTCATTTGGATTTTCTTGCAGCCAAATTTGAGTACCACGATTGTGCTTCTGATTATTTGGGCAGCCATTCTTTGGATTGTCGGAATAAGAATAAAGTTTATCTTGATCGCCTTTGGTATTGTGATTCTTGTCCTGATTATTGGCGCTGCAACCGGATTTTCCTTTTTGGAAGAATACCAAAAAGACCGAATTACCAACTTCCTTTTTCCAGATCCAGATGCTAGGTATGGTGAGACCTATAATGTGGATCAAGCCCTAATCACTATTGGCACCGGCGGTTGGTTTGGTCAGGGTTATAATCAATCAACACAGGTTCAACTGAGGTTCTTGAAAGTCAGGCACACTGACTTTATATTTTCTGTTTTGGCTGCGGAATTTGGCTTTGTTGGTTCAGTATTGGTGATCCTTTTATTGGTCTTGGTAATTTGGCGTTGTATGAAGATCTCTAAGAACGCATCTGACACATTTGGATCGGTCATTGCATATGGTTTTGGGTTTCTCATTTTCTTCCAGACGGTGGTCAACATTGGTGTGAATATCAATGTCATCCCTGTGACTGGTTTGACCTTGCCGTTTGTAAGCTATGGGGGCAGCTCATTGCTGTCGTTAATGTTGGGGATTGGCATGGTTGAAAGCGTAGCTATGCGATCACAATCGGAAAATGCCCTTAAGGACTGAGTTTGTAAATCAATTTCATCAGTACACTTCGGGGGATCGTATCAACAAAATGGGAAGTGTAACCTCTTCTAAGCATTTTTCAATAATTTGATTTAATGGAGAGCGAAGGTTATGAGGCAGGATAAATAGACCTGTTTTTAAGCCTTTGATTCTTTGTAATAAATGGTGAAATGTCCGCTGTTGGAATGTATTTGCTTTGATATCAACCCGATTGTCTTTAGCCCATTTTCGGAGGTATTCCTGATGCTTGATCATATCTTCTGGATCCTCCGCATTCAATAAAACATTC
>Ga0207796_1000431_pt1 | contig 17166 bp, 10 predicted proteins | sample Pon1CUnioCityCA_6_FD_187274 | JGI IMG/M metagenome (GOLD analysis project Ga0207796, IMG submission 187274) | Marine sediment microbial community from Union City, CA, USA - Pond 1C Sediment 1 (SPAdes) | ecosystem: Environmental > Aquatic > Marine > Intertidal zone > Salt pond sediment ...
AGACGGGACCCTCAGCAGCAACCTCTTCGTTGATGATGTTCAATTCGCATCCAGCGCGCAAGCGGAGAGCGATTCTCAAAATCCTCGGAACCGCGCTGAATCCATGCTAAGGATCGACGGGACCATGCTCAATCGTCATGTAGACGGCGTGATCCTCGGCGATGAGTAGCCAACAGACGCGTCGATGCGGCCACTTCTCGTTCCTTGCTGATCGTTAGGATCACGCTTAGTGCTAGCCTCTGGACAGGGATCACTCCTTGAAACGCTGCCACCCCGGATCGAGGTGTGATCCTCGTTACCCTCTCGGGATGTTGACAACCCTCTGATCCCGGATAGAATCCGTGCCGGGGGAGTGGAGAGCAGGAATCGTCACATCTCGAAGGTCTTTTGCTCCTGGTCTTTCTCAAAGAATGACCAAAGGCCCCACGTTGTGTTCCGTGCACAGTCAACTCTGTTACCGCCGATAGGCCGATGCCTAGGGAGGATTCCAGGTGCGAACAAAATCGAAACGAATTTCATTGGTCGTGGTGCTCTGCATAGCGCTGCTTATGGCCTCTTCGGCAGGCGCGGCGCCGGATGCACCACGGCTGGAATACGACGAGTCGACCGGCGCGCTTCCCACCTCAGAGCCTGACCTGCCTCAAGCAGGGCCCCTGAGATCCGACGCTGCTGCGCCCGGCTCTTCGGGCGGTGGTGCTCGGCCGCCTGCCATGGATCTCTCACACCTGGACGGTCAGGCGAGCCCCGAATGGGCCGCGGCCGCGGCATTGCCCTCAGCCTTTGACTGGCGGGATTCAGGCAAGGTCTCCTCGGTGAAGCACCAGTATGACTGCGGCGCCTGCTACTCTTTCGCTGCCATCGGCAATATCGAGTCCAAATTGCTGATAGACGATGCTGGAGCTTACGATTTCTCGGAAAACCATGCCAAGGAGTGCAATTGGCGTGAAATAACCGGCTACGAGAATCCGCCCGGCAATCCGTTGGGAAGCTGCGACGGGGGGAACTACAGTATGCTGGCGAGCCTCTTCTCGCAGGCAGGCCTGATGCTGGAGGCCGACGACCCCTATGACGATGAAGATGTGGCCTGTAGCTGCACTTCCGGGTGTGCGTATGTGAAGTCGTTGCTCGACTGGCGCATCATCTCCGGGAATGCAATCGCCAGCACCGATGTGCTCAAACAGTATATCCTCAGCCACGGTCCCATCTTTACGATGATGGACACGGTCGCCAGCGAGGGCTTCGATTCGTCCTACGATGGATCGTATACGTTCGACTATACGATGCCAGGTCTGACTACTGACCACTGCGTCCTGATCGTGGGGTGGAGCGACGATCTGCCGCCCGTGCCAGGAGGTGACGAGCGCGCCGACGGCTGGATCGTGAAGAACAGCTGGGGTGCCAGCTGGGGCGCTGACGGCTATTTCTACGCCACCTACGGGTCTGCCAATCTTGGCATGTATTCGTCCTACATGTACGACTGGCAGGACTACGATCCAAGCGGCGACGTCTGGTTCTATGACGAGGATGGATGGACAGGCCGATACGGCTACGGCGACGCGATAGCGTGGGGATTGGCTCGATTCACGCCAGACGTGAATACAGAGGTCGTGCGAGTTGAATTCTGGACAACAGATGCGACGACCGATGTCGACGTCTTCCTCTACGACAGCTTCGATGGATCGACGCCAGGCAACCTGCTGGGACAGGTTCTCAATCAATCCTTCAGTGAAGCGGGCTATCATTCGGTTCCGCTTGGTTCCCCGATTCCGGTCTACCCGGACGATGACGTGTTTGCCGTCATCGCAATCACAAACGCAAGCGACAAAAACCCCATAGCGGTTGATGCCAATGGCCCGTTCGAGACGGGCACCACCTACCTGAGTCATCACGGGACATCCTGGTCGGATCTGGGGATTAATCACAGCGTGGACGCTGCGATCCGCCTGCGCACCCGTCCAGCCGCCCCTGCGGCGCCCGGGCTGGTCGGCATCGTGCCCTCGAGCGGCAGCAACACTGGCATCGTGCACATCACCGATCTGAATGGCAGCAACTTCCAATCGGGAGCCACGGTGAAGCTGACCAGGCCGGGTCAGTCGCCGATTGGTGGATCGAGCGTGTCTCGGGTCAGTGCCTCCAGGATCACCTGTGACTTCGACCTGACAGGGGCTGACACGGGCCTCTGGAACGTTGTGGTCACGAATCCTGACCTCCAGAGTGCCACCTTGCTCAACGGATTCACCGTAACGGCGCCCAGTGGCGAAGAACACACAGTCTATCTACCGTCTGTGCTGAAACACTATCCGCCGGTGCCTGGTACGCCGTTCTTGAACACCATCAGCAACCCGGACGGTGATGGGAACTACAGTGTAAGTTGGACCCCAGCCTATCTGGCCAACACGTATACGTTAGAGGAGGACGACCACTCAGCTTTTTCCAGTCCCTCTATTGCGTATGCCGGTCCTGGCACATCTGTCGCCATTTCTGGCAAGTCACCGGGAACGTATTTCTACCGGGTCAAGGCCACCAACACGTGGGGCGATAGCGGCTGGAGCAATCAGCAACAGGTCAGAGTTTCTCCGTCTTTGACGCAGGTATACGTGAATAATGAGACAGGTGACACACTCTGCTATGAGGTCTATGGGACTGGTATCGGCGAGAAGTGCTTCTCGTCGGGAGAGCACCATTACGGCAACTTCGAATCCGGCACGTACACGTGGCACGTGTCAGCCTGGTGCGGGTCGGCAACTGAGAGCTCGTTCTACCCCGTGGGGGAGTTCATTCACCGGTTCTGGTGCGACTGAGGGCCATTCTGAGTAGCCCGGTGGCGGGGGCAGGCGCGAAAGATCTATCCGCTGCCGTGCCGCTCTTCCCAGTACGTTCGCAGGGCGGTGAACGGCACCGCCGGGCCCTGATCCCCGCGCCTACCCGAGTTCCACGTCATGATCAGCTCCTTCCTGGCGCGGGTAATGCCCACGTACAGCAGCCGCATCCGCTCCGCGGCATAATCGAGGCGGGCCTGCTGTGTGGCCTGGCCCTCCTCGTAAGGCGTGTCTGCCTGACCGGCGGCGGTCCTCAGTTGCTCCAGTGCTTCTGCCTCTAGATTCAGGCTGTCCCGCACGAACCACTTTTCCCCGATGAAAGCGTCGTGGGGCAAACCTGAGGGGAAGTTGTAGTTGTTCAGCGACATGAGGTAGACGCGATCCCACTCCAGGCCCTTGGCCTTGTGTATCGTAGCCACGACCACGGTCCCTCTGTGGCGTTCAGGGTCGAAGCGCATATCTTCATCGCTCAAACCCAGGAAGCGGCGCTCGTTCCGAGCGATCACCGCCAGCTCGTCAGTCAAAGCCGGCAGCCGCCAATCAGGATGCCTTTCGCCTACCCGCCCCAGCATGGCGGCGAGCTTGTGAGCAATGGCCAGGTCGGCTGGTCTCGCGAACAGGTCCTGAGCCAGGGTTAGGATTAGTTGATCGATGGGCAGCAGAGTTGCCTCCTGCCAGCGCTGAACCAACTGCCGGAAGGACTCAAGATGCTCCCGGAGTCCGACATAGGAGTCGGTAAACTGCACTTCGTCCAGCCAATCACGCCCCAGCCGGGGCCAGAGGAAATCCTCCACCTGGTGGCACTTTCGCAGCGCTTTGGCGATCATCTCGACCCGCTCGTGCTTCTCGACATCCTCGCGATCCGCCCGTCGCCACACCCGATAGACGCGCGCCAGCTTGGTCGGCGAGACCGGATCGGCCAGGTACTGAATCACATTTCCCAGCGCGCCTGCGGTCTCCCGCGTGGCGGGGGTGCTGCGCAGTAGTTCAAGCACATTGATGTCCCGTCGCTTCAGTTCGGAGGCGATCTGAAAACCCCGCCGGTTGCGGGGCACCAGCACAGCCACTGTCGCCTCCGCATGCGCTGGCAGCCACCGCTCCAATGAGTCAGCGACGGCGTCGATTTCCCCCTGGGGGGTGAACTTCTTACCCACAATGTGGATTTCAGCGGGATCGTCAGGAGGATTCGATTGTGGATCGTCCTCCGCCGTTGGCTCGATGTGGGGTGGGGTCAGCGCGCCGCGGACTGACTCTACGGGATGCTTGTCCCGCGTCCAATCGACCAGGTAGTTTGCCAGGTCGATGATGCTGGCTGTCGAGCGCCCCGACTTGGGCAACTCATGCCGCCGGACATCGGGCTGATCGAGGAAGTCCAGCAAGAACCGGGGGCTGGCGGTGGTGAAGGTCTCGTAAATTGCCTGGTTGGGATCGCCGACGCGTACCCAGTTCTCCCCTGGGGTTGCCTTGTTACGGGACGCGTTCGCGCGACCCTGTCCTGCGCCCGTCGAACGAGCTGTGGACGGTGCTGTCGGACGACCGCTGCCAGTCAGGAGCTGCAGGATCTCCTGCTGGAGACGGCTGCTATCCTGAGCCTCATCCTCCAGGATGTAGGGCCACTTATGGCGCAGCCGGGCCAGGAGTTCCTCGTCAAGCTGCAAGGCCGCCAGGGCCAGGCGTATCAGGTCATCGAAGTCTACGGCTCCGCGGTAGGCCAGAGCTCGCTGGTAGTCGGCGTAGATCGCCCATCCCATCTCGCCCAGAGGCAGCGGACGGGGATGCTGATCCAGATGACGCCGTATCACGGTTGGCGTAACCTGAAGATCCTTTGCTTGCTTGATGAAGCTGTATGCGATGTCGTTCACCAGGTCGGGCCAGTGATCCCGGCGCACCCACTGCTGCTGCCGCTCGTCCAGGTCGGCAGCCAGGACGGCATCGACGGCGTCCGGATGACCGGAGAGCCACGTCTCTGCTGCATCCTGGCGAATGCGGTTGGCTTCGCGCTCGTCGACGATCTGGAAGTCGTCGGAGAGGCCCACCAGCCCTGGCCGCTCTCGCACGATATCGTGAGCCAGTCCGTGCAGTGTGCGGACGCGATAGCCGATGTGGGGAAGGAGTCCCCGTTCCCTAACAAAGCGGGCCACCTGCCCGGCGAAGTTGTCAACGGCCGAGTTGACCAGGGTCACCACCAGGACTTCTTGATCGTCAGCCAGCCGCCCTGAGGCAACCAGCTTGGCGGCGAGAGCCGAGAGGGTGACCGTCTTACCGCTGCCGGGCACGGCGGACACCCCCATCTTCCCGCCGGCATATTCCAGGATCTTCTTCTGACTGGGTCGTGGTCGAAAGGGCATAGTTCTCAAGAGGGCTTGTGTGCTAGATGTCGAACGTTATTCAGTGCCCACAGAGACAAGGTCTGCGTTCTCGGGTTCGCGTCAATCGACCGGCTCGGGGGGCAGCGTCCGGAGCACGCGCTGGATTGCCTGCAGCAAGGGGCCCTTTTGCTCGAACCCTTCCTCACCGAGCTCGCTCAAGCCCAGGAAGACCTTGCGGCGGCAGCGGCGGATGAGGCCCTGTGCCAGGCGGTGCAGTGCCTCCTGCCGGACCTCAACCTCATCGCTGTCGGTCCACGTCGCGTTTTCTCTGTCGGCTGGAGGCCAGTGCCGGCTGAGCACGTAGGGATGGGTTAAGGGTTGGTAGAGCCGCTCCCACCACCCTCGACCACCAGTATTGAGCCAGAACTGGTAATCGACCGGCCGATTGCGGATAATGAAGGTGTAGGCCGGTGCCAGCAGTACAGCATCGTCCGACTCGATCTGCCAACTACGAATGTACTGGGCCGCGATGACGCCCTCTTCCACCATGTCAATGTACTCCTGGCCCAATGAGACCTGGTTCCCTCTCTGGCCTTGGTTTGGATAGCCTGCCTCCTCCGTCACCCAGCGGAACTTGCGCACGGATTCGATCAAGTTGGCAGCCACCTCGGCGGCGTCAAAGTCACGATGGAAACCATACCCCGCCTGAGAGAGTACCTCGCCAAATAGCCGAGACAAGAAGTGGTCCAGAGGCGGTTGCTGAAGGGTGCCGGACCGGTCTTCGGATTGCGACCGGCTGCCCGAACTGGTCTCTGAGACCAGAGAGGACCCAGCCCGGGCTCCCGTGGGGTGAGCATATTCCTCGATCCATTGTCGCAGGCCCTCGTATCTCTCGCCGAGCACGAAGGTGAGCCGCTCCTGCATCTGAGGCTTGATGCGGTCGAATGAACTCAGTGTGGGAGATCCATCTCGGAAGCGATAGACAATCTCGGCCAGAAGTTGAGCCCGCACCAGGTCCATCCCCTCAATAGCCTGCATCAGTGCGTAGGCCACATCGAAGCTCGTCGGTGTGATGCACCACTGCGGATGAGCGATGGCCGACAGCGTGAGCAAGCAGTGCGTCGCCGATTCCTCCCGTAAGGCCCGTGACGGACGGTGGGACCGGATGGGGATGCCGCGGTTCTCCAGGCGATTCGTCAGGGAGAAACGAAGCGCATCACTCAGAAAGGGGGCGAGCACCACGATTTCGCGCGGCGGCACCGCTTCTTCCCGGACGAGGGTTTCGATGTGATCAGTGACCCAGTCCAGCATCTGAGGGTAGTAGCGGTGAGGGTGATAGTTCAATGCCTGGCGCGCGTTTACTGCTCGTGTCGATGATACGGGCAGGCGGTCCAGGCTTCGGGTGAGCGATTGCCCAAGAGCCTCCATCTCCGGGAGCATGACGAATGACTGGTTGAACTCGACGTGCTCGTCACACAGCTCCCGAAGTGCGTAGGCGCTCCGCGGGTCCGCGCCCAGGAAGCGGCGGTATCCTGCTGCGCGGTCATAGATTAGCAGCGCGGATGCGGCTGACGGGATCCAGTCCCGTAACAGGTCATGGGCGACTGGAACGTCCTCCTCAACGTTGTCCGCGATGATATGACGGTATCGTCCCAGGAGGTAATCGCGGCAGATCGGTCGGGTCCAGAGATGCTCCAGGAAGACCTCGATCTGGAGGGAGAAGTCGAGCAGGTTGTGATCCAGGCAATAACGGCGGAAGCGATTGGCGCAGTGTTGAGCTTCCTCATATATGCGCTCACGAGACCGTTCGCCTCCCCAGGCGGCCTTGAGCCGGTCGCCAATCTCCGTGTAGGGAAAGCCGACGACGGCGGCCTTGTTCAAGTTGTCGATAATCTGGCTGTAAAGCCGGTTGCGGTCGATGGTCACGCTTTCGAAGGCCCCGTCGTTCAGTAGCGGGGCGACGATCCGAGCCATGTAGTACTGGGCCGTCTCCAGGGTGAGGAATGTCGGCGGGCGCTCGGGCAGCGAGAAACCGGCTTGCTCCGCGATCAGTGGCCAGAAGAGATCGACCATCCGCTGTGCCAGCCCGCCGATAGTGAGTAGCGTGACCTGGCCCCCGGGAGGGACCGCCGGATCTTGAAGCACGTCGTGGTATCGGGCACCGAGCGTGCGCTGTGGGGTGAACACCAGAATGGTGCGAGCTGACACGCCCGTCTCAAGCAATTGCAGCAGACGGGCTACGCCGATCGTGGTTTTGCCCGTGCCAGCGGCGCCTTCGAGGAACACCTTCCTGTGGGCGGGTTGTTGCAAGAGGGCCTGCTGTTGGGACGACAAGCCATCAGCGCTCAACAGGCGGAGGGCCTCTCCTGGCATCGTCATATTGCTGTTATGGATTGGTTTTTCCTTAATCTGTCGGCTCTCCGCGCCCCTTCATGACCAGGTAGCCGACCAAGGAGACCACGACGGTTGCTCCGGCCAGAAGCCACGTTGAGCCGGGCACCCGCTTCAGCGCCCGCCACTTCGTGCCCAGCGACCGTTCCATCAGGAAGTGTGTCAGCGATCCCGGGTCTGCACGTGACATCTCGATCCGTTCTGTCAGGATGTCCTTGACTTCGCCGGAGGGCAGCGTGGAGACGAGGTCCAAGAGCATCGCTCCCTCTTCCTCAGTGATTGAGGCTTTCTCATGCAGCAGCTCTCGATACGCGTCCACGGTCTGATCGATGACGTTGGACCAGTCCAGATGGGTGACGCGATGTCGGGCGTTCTTGCACAGGGTTTCATACTCAGACCTGGATAGAGAGCAGACACGTTCTACACTGTCCGCGAACTGTTCCGGCGTGGCCTCTTTCGAGAGTCGGCAACCGACCTCATCATCGACTAGCTCGCTGATCGTCTCATTGGCCAGCCCGACAACCGGTGTGCCCGAGGCTAGCGCCTCGATGACGACCAGACTTTGCACCTCCATTTTTGAGGCCGAGACAAAGACGTGGCTTCGTTCGAGGTACGACGGGATCTCCTCGTGCGGCACCTGACCGGCGAAATCGACATTGTCCAGGCCATAAGTCCTGCAGCGGCGCTCAAGCTGTTCCCTATACCCTGGCTTCAATGCCTTTCCCAGCAGCACCAACACGTAGTCTTCGGGGAGATGTCGTTGGGCGTCGATCAGATACACCTGATTCTTTCGTTCGCTCAGGTACCCAATGAAGGACAAAACCTTCTCTTTCGCACTGATATCCGCACTGGCGCGGCCCGCATACCTGTCCAAATCTCTCCCATTGGGAATCACATAGATCTTGCCCCGATAACCGAACGCGCGCAGCGAGGTCAGCGCCGGCTCATTCAGAGCGATGATTGCATCACAGTTGCTATAGAAGTCCGTCAGCAGGCGACGAGAGATAGTCTCGCTCAAGGACCCTTGAAGGAGTTTCATATCGAGAGCGTCGGTCGCGCCGAATTCGAGTACTTTGGCGGGGAGAACGTGGCTGGTATGTACGAAGGGCACTCGGTTCATCTTGGCCCATACCTGGCCGATCAAGCCCATCAGTGCCGGCTCGTGAGCATGAACCACGTCCGGGTTGAAGGCGTCGAGGAAGTCGAACACTGCTCGCACTGTCTTGGCCGAGAGCGCTGGCATCTGGAATTCGCCGTCGCCCGCGCTTCTTACGCCGAAGACCCGCAATCCTGTGTCGTCTTCCGGGAACAACCCTGTCCTGTCCGATGGACAGATCATCACGACGTCGTGGCGCTTCGCGAAACTGCGCGCCAGTTCATGGGCGACACGCCCCTCTCCGCCTCCGTGGCCTCTTCTGAATAACGATATGAAAGCGACTTTCATGGTAGTCTCCGGACCTCTCGACTCGATGATGCATGAACGATCGGCATCTCCGACGTCATTCTCGTAGCCTGGATGTCACTCGCCCCTGGCGTCAAAGCGGAAGCGCTCAAAGATCTCCCGATATTCGCTGACGATCTGTTCCCGCGTCAAATCTATCTCTTCGAGCGAATACTCGTGCTCGCTCTCGTGGTTGCGCGCTTTCTCGGTGGCTTGTCGCAGGATCTCGTCGAATTCAGGAGTGAGCTGCAAGCCGAAGCGATCGTAGATTTCCGTCACTACACCTCTTGCATCCTTGACCATGTCGTTGAAGTTCACCACGATAGCGCTGTTCTGCGGAGCTCGATCCAGGCGACGCAAGGGGTACGTGTACCAGTGCTTGGCCATGTCGAGGATATAATCGCGGCTACCGTATGCCTCCACCGGATTGCCCAGCAGTTGCCATTCGTCTTCCTTGAGGCTGACGTAGGAAGGAATCATGTCCATTGGGTTACGCGCTAGATAGATGATCCTGACATCAGGGTAGAACTTGTAGAGTGTTTCGACCATGGGAGAGAAATGTGGGTTCTTGGCCAGATAGTGCTTCTCGCGTTCTCCGTGAGCGTAAAGGTGCCTCTGGAGGCAACGTGTGTAAAACGTCATGATGCGTTCCTTCTCCTCCTCAGGCATCTGGCTGTCGAAATATGTGTACGGTTCGGCCTCGTCCAGCATGGCTACGTACAGCCATATTTTCAGCGTAGAGAAGATATGGATCAATAGGTACTCATCCTCCTCAGGTGCGCGCAGCGCAATCCTGTGGACGACGTTGTCCTCTTGCCAGCCTTCTTCCAGCATGCCCAGAAGCTTCGCCAGCGGGCGCCCCAGGCGGTCATCCAGTGCCGACAAGGCCCAGAACACCTTCCGCATCGTAATGGAGGGGGCGAGTATCATCTCCCACATGCGCATCGAGACGAAGGTTGCCTCATCTCTTGCCAGAAGGCGCTGGAGAAACGTCGTACCACTCCGCGGGTTGCCTATGATGTAGACCGGCTCCTTGATCTGCACCTCCCGGTATGCTCTGAAGAAGATCTCATCCAGCAGGAACCCCAGCCAAGTCACCAGTTCGACCGACGAATAGAGGATGAAGGCGATCAACAACACGGCTGCCCGCTTGAGCGTCAGGCGATAGTTGGTGCCCTTGCTCTTAAAGAGCGATTTGTACAGCAACCTAGCGAAGCTTCGGAAGTCGAATGTCACCTTGCCCCTTCGATGATCGATCTATGAGTGGCAGCGCCAACCGGGGTGGCGTGGGCCTCACCCAGCTGCATCTCCGAGGAGATCGCCCTCCAATAGGATGGCCTCGAGCGCTTGCCTGTCCTGGCTGTCTAGTACTTGCAGGGGTGAGCGTGGCGGCCCGCCGTAGTACCCGAACATGTCCAAAGCTGCCTTTAACCCGGGGACGCCGAGACCGCTCGTGACCGCTGTGTTGACCGGTACCAGTCTCTGTTGTAGGGCGGCAGCTCTGTCCCAGTCTCCGGCCTTGAACCAGTTGTGGAGATCGATCAACCTCTGCGGCGCGACGTTTGCCAGAGCCATCACCCCACCTGCAGCGCCCAGTGTCAGCGCAGGAAAGAAGAAGCTGGCCGATCCGGCTAGCACCTGAAAACTATCGTCCGCCCTGCTGATGATCTCGGCCAGTTTTCCCAGGTCGCCTCCGCTATCCTTGATCCCGATGACGTTCGGGTGGCGGGAGAGCTGGGCGACGGTAGTAGCGCTTAGGTTCACCTGGGTGAGGCGAGGCATGTTGTACAGCAACATGGGCACCGGGACGCGATCAGCCACAGTCCGGAAATGATGACTCAAGGCCTGCTGTGTCATCTGACCGCCATAGTAATGAGGCGTCAACACCAACACGGCATCCGCCCCTGCCTCTGTGGCTTTCAGGCTCAATCCCGCTGTCTCACGTGTGGACTCGGCCCCAGTGCCAGCGATGAGCAGCTTGTCTGCGGGAATGGCACGGCGCGCTGTCTCCCACACCCGGACCTTCTCTGCGGCCGTGAGATAGACTCCCTCTCCGTTGGAGCCTAACACCACGTAGCCTGCTAGATCGTACTGGTTCCAGCGTTGCAGGTTGCCAATCAGCGCCTCGAACGCAATGTCACCGTTATCGTCGAACGGCGTGGGGATGGGGGGGAAGACCCCGCTCAGTGAGAGGGAAGGCCTATGCATTAGCTGTTGTTTCCTCCTGCTCATCCTGTCTAAGATTCTGTGTCGTGTGTCCTACTAGAGGAAAATCTTTCCTGGATTCAGGATGTGGTTGGGATCGAACGCTTCCCTGATCTGGCGCATGACCTCAATCTGGGCGGCATCCAGCGCCATCGGCAAATACCGGCGACGTGTTGCACCGATGCCGTGTTCACCTGTGATCATGCCTCCCAAAGAGAGAGCAAGCCGGTAGATCTCCTCCGTCACCAGCGGCAGGAGGCCATCCCACCGCCGATCCGGCACGTCATCCTTGAGCACATTGACGTGCACGTTTCCATCCCCAGCGTGGCCGAAGTTGATGATCCGCACGCCATGCCGCGCAGCGATGTCCTTGATGCCCTTGAGCAGGTTCGGTATCTCAGCGCGTGGCACTACCACGTCCTCCATGTGGTTGATCGGGCTGGCGTGGTTGAGGGCGTCAATGATCGATCTGCGAGCCAACCACAGGCGGTCTCGGTTGCGGCTGTCTTTGGCCACCAGTACATCCCGTGCACCATGCTGCAGACACAGAGCACCAACCACGTCTAGGTCTGCGTCCACTTCCTCCCATCGATTCCCATCGAGCTGGATCAGCAGGTGGGCTGCGGCACTGTCGTGCGGCAATTCCTTCTGGAGAAGCTCTTCAACCGCCAGGATGCTGTCTCGTTCCATGAACTCCATCGTGGTCGGCACAATGCGGTGAGCGATGACATCGGAGACGGTGTCGGCCGCTGCTTGAAAGTGGTCGAAGGGCACCAGCAGGTCGATCTGCACTTTGGGCAGCGGGATGACGCGCAGGATGATCTTCGTTACGATCGCCAGCGTCCCTTCGGACCCGGTCAGTAGCTGGATTAAGTCATAGCCAGTGACGTTCTTTACCAGCTTACCGCCACACGTAATTAGATCTCCCGAGGGGAGCACCGCCTCCAGGCCACAGACAAAATGCCTGGTCACGCCGTATTTTACGGCTCTGGGGCCGCCAGCATTCTCTGCGACGTTTCCGCCGATAGAACACGAATCCAGACTGGCTGGGTCTGGTGGATAGAAAAGTCCCTTCGCCTCGACCGCGCGGTGCAGGTCCCCCGTGATCACGCCGGGCTCGACAGTGACCATCAGGTTCTCCGTGTCAATCTCCAGTATCTGGTTCATCTTTTCGGTTGAGACCACAATGCCGCCGCATACGGGCACCGCGCCTCCGCTGAGTCCGTAGCCCGCGCCTCGGGGTGTCACCGGCACCCGCTCCCGCTGAGCCAGGCGGAGGATGTCTGCAATCTGAGCCGCCGATGTCACCCGCACGACGACCTCGGGTTCGCCCCGAAGGCCCACGGTCTCATCCTGAGCGTAGCTCTCGAGCGTCTTGGCATCGGCGAAGACCGCTTCCGGGCCTACGATCTGGCAGAGTGCATCCACAATTTCCGCCGTGACCTTGGCGTACGCATCGCAGGCTTCGTTCTGTCCGGATAGAGGGCTCGATTCCCTCAACTCAGGGGGCCTCAGGTCATGAGTGGTCGGGCGCTCCGGAAGTTCGTTCCCCTGCTCTGCCTGAATCATGGGGAGAAGCAGCTGGATGATTCTCGTCAGAAGCTGAGCCCGATGGGTGGTGACTTCTTCTGACAGCACGCGGCGGCCTTGATAGTACCAGCCGCGTGCTTCACGGGCAGAGCCTATCGCGCACTCGTAGAAGTGTGCTTGCTCCTTGCCGGAGCGGCGGCTTTCCCCCTCGGCGATGTTGGCGCTGACAGAGCCGACGGCTCGGAACAGCCGACCCGCCGCGCCCAGCGTGCGATCATCCTGACCCAGCTTGGATGCATCATCCCAAGCCAGGTCACCGCAGAAGACGGCGAGCCGATAGACCTCCCTGCGCCAGAGAGGATCCTGGGTTAGGCAGGGAGGAACGCCGTCAAGCCACTCTTCGAAACTCACAATCCTCCGTTGCTTACCATGAGGCACGATAGGCATCAGCGAGTATGCGGGCGATGTCGCAGGATTCGTCCTACGCGCCAGGTTTCAAGTCCTGCTCCATAGCTTCCTGCGCCGCGGTCAGGCCCATGCCGACGTCGAAATCGTAGCCTGCCTGTCGCAGTCCCGTTTCTATGGCCCCGACGGTTGCCAGAACATCTGACTCGTTCACCACCCCCATGTGACCGATACGGAAGTAGCGGGCCTTGATCTCCGGATGAAGTCCCCCGGCCAGGATTACGCCTGCTTCTTTGATATAGCCCAATACTGAGCGATCAACGCCATCAGGGAAATACGGCGCGGTCAAAGTACTGGCTGCCACGTGGTCACCGATCGGCACCTGCGCCATTCCCAGGGCGGTGATAGCTGCCTTGATACCCGTGCTGACCCGCCGATGACGCTCGAACCGCGCTCCCATGCCCTCCTCGAGGATTTCACCCAGACTGACATTGAGGGCCCAGATTAGGTTGACGGGGGGAGTGCCGAAGTACCCAGTCTGGCGTGCTTCGTAGGCCTCCATGATGGGCAGCCATTTTGTCCAATCGGCGTAGTAGCTCATCACCGGGGACTTGCGCTGTCGGAATGACTCCATCGCGCGTGGCCCGGCCACCACCAGGGCCAGCCCCGGGGGTACACCAATGGCTTTCTGAGAGGCAGTCAGTGCCAGGTCGATTCCCCAGGCCTCTTGACGCAACTCCTCGCCAGCCACCGAGCACACGCCGTCAACCACTACCAATACGTTGTGCTCGCGACCCATTGCGGCGAGTGCCTCGACGTTCGCAGCGACAGCGGTGGACGTATCGACCTGGGTGATGGTCATCAGCTTGTAGCCCTGTCCGGCGCTGGTGGAGGGTGCCCCCAATTCTGCGCGGACCTCCTCTAGCGGCGGCGCATCGCCGATGACCGGGGCCCGGACGTGCGTCACTTCTGCGCCATAGCGCTGAAGAATCTCCCCGAATCGGTCACCGAAGACGCCGGTATTGACGACCAGGGCCGCATCTCCCGGCTCTATCAGGTTTGCCGCGGCCATGTCCATGGCTAGCGTCCCCGATCCGGCGACGACGAATGGCTGACCGCCGGGGTCGAGAAAGACCTCGCGCAGCCGCTCTAGAGCTGTGCCAAACACCTCGACGAAGTTCGAGGCCACGTGGCTCGTGGTGGGCATCCCCATCGCCCGCAGGACCTTTGGCGTGAACTCGATGGGTCCGGGGATCATAAGCAGTTGACGATCCTTCACTATTTGGACCTCCCTACGGCGATCTAGGAACGTCTCTGACGAGGGCGAGTGTCTGATCTATGAGCCCTTCCATGTTCCGCGGCGCATCACGGAACAACACGTGGGGTCGGCCCTTGTCAGGCATTCCGGAAAGAACGAAATCCGAGCGCTCCTCCCACTGCACGATGCTGACTCGGGACGGACAGGAGCACGTTGGGCATAGTGTATCCTATGCGGAGAAACTGGACAAGTCCTCGGCTCACAGAGGTGCCGCAACCTTGCATCCGGGTGGATAGCCTGGTACAATCTACGTTGGACGCCGAGTACTCGGCGTTCTTTTTTGTACGGGTCAACACAGCGTGGACTGGCCCGAGTAGGTGAGGGCTTAGAAGCCTCCTGTATGAATTGGGCCATCGAAGTCACCGGAACACAATGATGGATAGAGAGCATCCGCTAATAGCGTTAGAGAAGAAGACAGTCGAGGCCATGATCCGCATTAGCTGCAGCGGGCGGCATGAAAAGCACGATGGGCTATGCGAGGGCTGCCAGGAGCTCCTTGAGTATGCCTTGGCTCGACTCGACCACTGTCCGTTTCACGGCGAAAAGCCTACGTGTGCCCGGTGTCCCATCCACTGCTATCGACCGGAGATGCGAGATCAGATCCGCTCGGTGATGAGATACGCCGGCCCCCGTATGATCCTGCGGCATCCACTCCTGGTTCTTGGGCACGCCATTGACTGGCTGCGCAGAAGACCTGCTGCTGTGTTCACGAGGGAGAGACAAGCACGTGACGCATAGAAATGGAGCTAGCGTGAAGAAGGGTGATAGAAACTGATGTCCTCGCTCGTAGAGAGCATGCCTCTGGATCGTTTCCCCCTGGAGCAACTCGTTGCACTCCGCAATATCCTGCGCACTCGCGCATACCGGCGGATGACACAAGCGTTTCAGGCTGCCAAGACTCTTCTGTTCGACGACGACTCACGATTGGTCTTCTTCAGTGATCTCCATCGCGGGGACAGCTCTCGTGCCGATGCTTTCGCGCAGAATGAGGCCCTCTTCGTTCAAGCCCTGCGCCACTACTACCAGCGTGGCTTCACGTACATAGAGGTCGGTGACGGCGACGAGCTGTGGCAGAACCGCCGCCTTCGCGACATCAAGCGTGCCCACCGGGAAACGTTCGACTTGCTTCATACCTTCGACGCTGAGGACCGTCTGCACCTGATCTTTGGCAACCATGACGTTCAGGGCTTTCAGCGCCGAACGATGAAGAAAGACGGTATGATGGCACACGAGGCGCTGCTCCTGCGGCATGCCCGAAAGAAACAGCAGATCTTTGCAGTGCACGGACACCAGGTCGATTTCAAGAGTGATGGCTTGTATCGCGTGTCCCGACTCATAATACGTCATATCTGGCGGCACATACAGAACTTGGGCTTCACAGACGTGGCATCATCGATAGAAGAGTCGCGCAACCGGGGCACACTGCGCCAACGGGTTTCTGAGTGGATCGAAGCGCACAAGCAAATCGTGATTTGCGGTCACACGCATACGCCGAACTTTCCAGCCTCCGGTGCTCTGTCCTACTTCAACGTTGGGAGCGGTGTCTTCGATGGGTACATCACTGGCCTGGAGATACAGAGCGGGGAGATCAGTCTCGTCAAGTGGCTGCGATCAGAATGGGGAAGAGCGGAGCGGTGGCTCCTTGCGCCGCCACGGAGGCTCAGCACTGTCGCTTAGCCTCGGCCGCGGGGCGAGAAGCGCATTCGATCATCAGCTTTGACGATTGTCGCACCGAGACCCGCAATGGTGTACGCCTGGGGTCCGCCATCAACAGTTATCGCTGCACCCCGGTCCGCTGCCCAGGTGCCGCTGTACGATGTCTACCAGCACTGGAATCTCCACATTCCCACCGCTAACGATAACCGCGACGTGTTTGCCCAATCCCTTCACCTTGCCGCAGAGAACTGCGGCTAGGGCTACGGCACCCCCGCCCTCCACCACGACGTGATGGTGTTCCAGGGCAAAGACCATGGCATTGGCGATGTCATCTTCCGACACCAGGAGGGTGTCGTCGACGTACTGGCGGATCAAGTCGAACGTGTACTTGTTTTCCAGACCAATCCCGCCCATCAGCGCATCGGCCAGGGTAGATTCCTCCTCCATTTCGATGGGATGGCCTGCCCTGAGGCTGTGATACATCACCGGCGCACGTGCCATCGAGACGCCTATAGTGCGGATTGATGGATCAGCTGATTTCATGGTCAGGGCAACTCCCGAAAGTAAGCCTCCGCCAGAGAGCGGCACGATGACTGTATCCAGCTCCGGGTGTTCCTCGAGGAGCTCCAGCGCGATCGTACCCTGTCCGGCGATGACGTGCGGGTCATCAAACGGCGGGATCATCGTGAGGCCGTGCCGCAGTTGCAGTTTCGTCGCAAAGTCTTCGGCTTCGTCGTAGCTCTTGCCGTGGCGCACAACCTCTGCGCCCAGCTTCTGTATGGCGTCTACTTTGTTTGGCGGTACGCCCATCGACACGCAGACCACAGCCCTTATTCCCAGCTCCTGCGCCACGTATGCGACGGCACGACCGTGATTCCCGCTCGACACGGTGACCACGCCTCGGTTGCGTTCCGCAGAGGATAGGTTCCGCAGTCTGTTGGCAGCGCCGCGAATCTTGAAGGCGCCGGTTCGTTGCACGTTTTCCAGCTTCAGATAGATGGCGCTGCCGGTTCGGTTTGTCAGCTCGGCGGAGTCGAAAAAGGGGGTTCTGACCGCGATGCCACTGATACGTGCTCTGGCAGCATAGACATC
>Ga0207796_1000432_pt1 | contig 17141 bp, 12 predicted proteins | sample Pon1CUnioCityCA_6_FD_187274 | JGI IMG/M metagenome (GOLD analysis project Ga0207796, IMG submission 187274) | Marine sediment microbial community from Union City, CA, USA - Pond 1C Sediment 1 (SPAdes) | ecosystem: Environmental > Aquatic > Marine > Intertidal zone > Salt pond sediment ...
TGGCCACTACCGGCGTGCCGCAGGCCATCGCCTCGATCAAAGGCAGGCCAAACCCTTCGTGCAGACTAGCGGTCACATAGACGTCCGCAAGCCGAAGAAACGGGGGCAGCTTGTCTACCCGACCAGTCCACGTCACATCGTCAGTCAGGCCCAGCTCATCGGCCAGACGCCGGGCGCTGGCCACGATGGGTCGAAAAGCCGGGTTGCTCTCATGATCACCGACCAGGAGGAGCTGCGTGTTCGGGACGCGTTTCTTGACGCGGGCCAGCCCATCGATCAGAAGGTCAATCCGCTTGTTACCAGCCATGCGCCCCACGAAGAGCAACACCCTTTCTCCTTCCAGCCCATGGCGCATCAGTAGCTCGTGCGGCTTGTCACCGGGCGTGAAGTGATCCAGAGATACAGGCAGCGGTAGGACGTTGACCCGATCAGCAGCATAACCGAACCGCTCGACGAGGATCTCCTTGTTGAACGGGCTCGGTGTGATACACAAATCCGCATAATGAACAAGCGTGCTTCCCTCGATGTCCCGGTGCAGGTCACTGCGCCCGATATCGGTTCCCCACAGTTCAGGAGGCGTGACATTGTGATAGTAGAAGATCACGGTTCCACGATCTCGATCGCGGATCGACTCCATCAGGTCGTAGCGGCCCGGATAATGATAGATGTATAAATCCGAGAGACGAAAATGCTCCCGTCGTCCTTCTTTGAGATCCGCCAGCTTCACAACGCGCGTGAGTGCTTCAACGTCTGCGGGCACGCGCTCGGGCGGATGCAACGTGTAGATGCGCACGTCGTCCCCCCGCCGAAGAAAAAGGCGGACCTGATTGACAATGCACGCGCCAACGGCATCCTCAGCCACAAGATTCAGATTGATCAAGCTGACTTTCATGATAATTCCTCACCCAATCCGGACTCGGGTCGGCGCCACGCGTGTTCGCATGTCTCTCGCGTCCCGAGCGCCCGTCGGTTAGTCTCGTGATAGCAGGTCCAATTGACGCACACGAGCTTAGATGGTCAGTGCCTCGTCGTACACTGTCTGCAGTCGATCCAAGTGCTTGTCCAGCACCATGTTGCTCCGTGCGCGTTCAACACAGTTGCGCCGCATCTCGCGTCGCTCGTGGGCAGGCCGCGCAAAATGCTGAGCAGCTTGCTCGACCAAGGCCGCAGCATCTCCAGGGGGGAAGAGGTAGCCGGTCTTGCCCGGCTCGATCAACTCTGGAATCCCGCCTATCCTGGACCCCAGAACTGGCGTGCCCGCCAACAGACTCTCATAGATCACCATAGGCGAATTCTCATACCAGAGCGAGGGGATGACGGTAAGGTCTGCGCCAGCATAAAGCGCCCGCATCTCCTGGAAAGGCACCCGGCCCAGAGCTCTCACGACCGAAGGGCTCGAGTTTCGCCAGACTGACATGAACCGCTCTTCACCGGCGCCGGCGATGACCAACCGAAAACCATCCACGCGTTCCGAGAGCATAGGCACGGCCTGAATCAGAGTCACCATCCCTTTGGTCTCAACGACTGATCCGGCGAACAAGAGCGTGTGGAATAGGCCGGTCTCTCGCACAACCTGTCTCACGATCGGATCTGAGGGAGTCTGGTACAGCCCGGGCTTGATGGCATTGCGCACCACGCGGAACCGCGATCGGTCGTATCCGCCCGCCACGTGTAGATCGACCAGCTTCTGGCTCGGCGAGATAAAGAGGCGCACGTTCCGAACGAAGGAAGCGAAGACCTGCCGTCGCCAAGGAATGTTGGCCCAAAAATCTTGCCGCCGAAAGCAGCTACTACAGTCACGCGAGGCTTCGGCTGGATCGCAGAGCGACCCATCGGCCTTGTACAGCATATTGTTGGGGCAGAGCAGCCAGTGGTCATGAAGTGTAAGCACCGTCGGCATGTCCAGTCGCCTGCAGGCCAGAAATGGAGCCATTGTCGCCCCGGAGACGTTGTGGATGTGAACCAGATCAGGCTGGAGGCGATGCAGCTCAGCAATCACGGCACGATATACACGGTGGTCAAAGGTTTGCGCGAGAGCGTTTGTCAACGCGTAAGGGCGATAGGTTACCTCGTGGGCCGGAACACCCTGCACCAGGTGATGCTCATCCCTGGCCTGGGGAATCCGGGCATTGACCATAAGTACGGAGGCATCAACACCGCGCTCCAACAAACCGTGACAGTTGTTGTAGACCACCACCTCAGCTCCCCCCACATAGTGAGGAGGGAAGTAGTTCGTAATCAGGAGCACGCGCATCAGTGACTTAACACTCCCTCGGCCAACCTCCGTAGCCTATTCAAGTGCTTCCCGCCGACGGTGCGCACGCAACGTGCGCAGATAGACCCCCTCGATGACATCGGCGATACGGTCACTGGTGTACCGTTCCAAGACGCGGTCACGCCCACTCTGTCCCATCTGGCGAACCAGGGCGGGCGAGTTGATCCAACGCTTCAAGGCTGCTGCAATGGCATCTGAATCGTCAGTGGGCACCAGCCAGCCGTCCTGACCATCGCGAATCACTGTGGAGACTGCCACTGTTCGTGGTCCGATCACGGGTTTGCCCATGATCCATGCCTCAAGGAACACGATGCCAAAAGCCTCTCCCTCGGAGGGCAGCACCATGCAGTCGCAAGCATTCAAGGCGTCCAATCGCACGTCGTCCGAAACAAATCCCAGGTTGGTTACCCCCGGCAGCCGCCCCTCAAAACGGGCGAACAGCTTGCGAGAGAAATCCGTCTCTGGACCGACAACCAAGAAGTGCGCCTGTGGATGACGTCCATGGACACGGATGAACGCCTCCAGCGCTGTTGCCAGCCCTTTGTACTCGACCTGTCGGCCAAGAAACAAGATCACAAATGATTCTTCCGGCAATCCCAGGCGCTGGCGGCAAGCTCTCGTCTCCCTCAGCGGGTATTCCTCCGGGCGCAGGCCAATCCCCGCAGTGGTCACCCGCCGCGGATCCAGCCCCAACTCCAACAGGAAGTCCCGCTCACCGTCTGTGTCGGCGATGATGTGGTCACTCCCGCGCAGAGCGTCTAGCTGATAGCCGATATTATACGTTACTTCCTGTTCAGGGTGAATGTGTGGCGTAACCACTATCGGAAGGTCACGGCAACGAGCTGCAAGGTACCCATAGATGACATGACTGTATACCAGGCAGTTGAGATGTACAAGTTCATAGCGAGGCAACCTCAGCAACATGGTAGCCAGCATACCAGGGCACAGGGGGCCACCACCAAACAAGATCAATGGTTCATAGAGCCGAGAGCCGCTTTGCCAGTACCTACCCTGGCTCCAGTGCAGCACACGCCAGACGAAGTCAGTCCGCTTCATACTCCAGAATCGGTGGATATCGACGCCGTTCCTCTTTTCCCGAGCGGGCAACTCGTTCTTCCACGTGTGATAGTCCAGCGAGCGGCTGGTGAACACGTCCACCTGGTGCCCCCGCTCAGCCAGCTCTTCTGACAGGTCAGCGATGTACTTCTCCGACCCACCGATCGCCGGTGGATACTGATGGGTCACGTGGAGAACACGCATGTCCGCTACCCCGTCCCGTCGTCGCCAGGTGAGACCGTGGACATCGCCGCTAATCGTCCAGCCAACTCGTTGATCTCTCGTATGTTCTCCGCGACGTCGCGCTCAAGCTCCTCGTTCCACCTTCGGGTACGCATCAGCTCCTGGTATGTGCGATGGAGCTCCTGGCGAGTGCGCCTTAGCTCCTGATCGCCGTACTGCAGTGCCATCCGCAGCTGGTCGTCCATCTGCATCAACAGGCCAAGTAAATCACTCAGCTCAGCATTGAACTCAGACTGTTGGTGCAGCAGCGGCAGGAGACTCCACCGCACTGCGAAATCGTGCCATACCTGGCGCAGCCCTGCGATCAAAGGACCGACAACCGGCACGTCAGACGTGAAGCGTCGCTCGCGAATCTCTTGACGAGCCTGCAGCGCAGCAAACTGACTGGTGCGCCTGGGGATGAGCGCGCTCTGCTCCTCAATCTTATCCGCCACGGCAGATCGGCTCGCCCTCGGGCCAAATTCCTGTTGTATACCCGTCTCATTCAACCCGGACTCGCGGGGCACACAAGCTCCACGCAGCTCATCCAGCAAGGACAGCAGTTCGACTACCTCCTGATTAGGATCGACATCGGAGGCCACTCCGTCGGGCCGCGTCCGGAAAGATGCGATTGCCTCCGTATCCAGCATCGCCACCAGGTAAGCACGCCGGGCGCTCATCATCTCCACCGTCCGCCCCAGGCTGCTCGCCCATGCCCGTTCAGCGGGGATGAACTCCTTCACCAGACGTTCCGCCCCCCAATGTTTGAAAACAAAGCGAAGTCGGCCCTTATGGAGAGCATGCTTGTGCGCATGGCCCTCGCGCTGGGCCGTCGGGGTCTCGAGATGGATCAGCCGAGCTGAGAGGTTGTAGACGACGCGCAGACCCGCTTCGCGAGTGGTGTAGCACCAGTCCACATCTTCATAGTAAGCTGGACAGAACCCCTCATCGAGCAAGCCGACCTTTGACAGAGCGTCCCGAGAGATGCCCAGCGCTGCTCCTGTGACGAAATCCACATCGCCGAGCTCATCGAAGTGCGCATCGTCAGGGTCGTAACGGCCAATATGGTCCGTCTCGGCACGCGGTCCATAGACAAAACCACCCGCATGCTGGATGGTGCCATCAGGATAGAGAGCCTTGCAGCCAGCAATGCCAACTGTAGGATCCTCGAACGTCTGGGCCAACGCCCCGAGCCAGCCTGGCTGCACCACCGTGTCCTGATTGAGCAAGACCAGCACATCACCCCTCGCTGCACGGAGACCGACATTGTTGCCCGCCGAAAACCCCAAGTTCCGCTGGTTCCGGATCAGTCGCACATCTGGATAGCGGGCCTGCACGAAATCTGCCGAGCCATCACTAGATCCATTGTCGACGACGATGATCTCAAGATCAGCGTAATCCTGGGACAGGACGGCGTCCAGGCAGTCCTCGAGGAATTCCATGCCGTTCCAGGAAAGCACTATCACCGAGGCGTTCATGCGCTCACCTTCCACGGCCACACGTTCTGTAGCCATTTCATCAGGCGGATGAATCGACCGCGCTCATAGCCCGACACCCGTTCCTGAAGTCGGGCGATTTCTGCTTGTTGATCAGCAATCGTCGTGCGGAGACTACGCAACTCCGCCCCCTGGGGGTGGTCCACTGTCCCCGGGGAGACTGCTCGCCTCCCCTCCTTCACTCTGTCCGGCGCAAGGCGCGGATTCCTACAGAATGCCGCCAGGGGGTTGGCTGCGGTTTCCCAACTCAACTTGGTCCGCGCTTCCTCGAACCGTCCATCAAGGCGGGAGCGGGGCATCTCCAACAGCCGAAGCATAGCATCTGCCAGTTCACCTTCTTCTCCGTAGCCGATCACCTCGCCCAGCCCATAGCGAGCGACGACCTCGCTGATGGCGTCACCCTGGGTGACCACCATCGGCAATCCAGCCCAAACGTAATCCAACACACGGCTGCGAAAGGCCAGCCGTGACTCGACTGTATTGTGGTGCAGCGAAAGGCCTACATCGGCCTCCAACAAGTAGTTGGGCCATTGACGGTACGCAACCCAGTCACCAAAAAACACGTGCTCGGGCAATAGTCGCAAGTCCCTGGCTAGTTTGGCGGCGTCATGACGCACTGCCATGTCGGGGATTGCTGGATTCGGGTGCCGCGTCCCGGGGAAAACCAGCCTCACGTCATCCCGTTTCTCACAAATCAGGCCCATCGCTCGGACTGCGGTCAACGGATCAAGCCACTGCCACAGCCCTCCTCCCCATAGCACCACTTTGTCTTCCGGTCCGATGACCGGATGGACTCCCTTTAGCACCTGCTGCGTTTGGAGCGGCGGAGACGAACGCAACCCGAAGGGCACAACATCTATTAGGCTTCGAAGCGATGGGTCTTCACCGTACGTGCGGGCATTAATCCTCCCCGCAGCCTCCAACAAGCCCAGCCACCAGTCCCGCTGCCGCTCGCTGGCGCAGATGAAGAAATCCCCAGCTTGACACTGCATCCGGAGGATGCGCTCACGCTCCCGGTGTCTATCTTCCTGTTCCGCAGTCCCGGCGAATAGCGCCAATGTCTCCAACGTGTGCGGATCGTAGCCATCCACGATAAGAGGAATCCCGGTCTCCCCCAACTGCGGGAACCCGGCCAACACGTCTCCGCAGAGCAAGACCACATCCGCACGTTCCACCGCCGGTGCCAGGGAGTCCCACTGACGGAGCTCGTAGGGCCACAAGCGGACGGCATCACGCGAGCCAAGAGATGCATCATGGGGCACTGCCAAGACAACCTGGAGATGCTGAGCAAGCACGCGAGCGAGCTCCCAATACCGTATCCCGGGGCCCGCCATCTCGGTCCCCACCACGTCGTGGCTGATCACCAGCACAGAGGAAGAATGTATCAGCTTCGGCTCCTCTCCGCCCAGCTCCATTCACCCTTCAGGGCAATCACGCCGCTCCCCTCAGAGCGCTTGAATTGACACACCCGGAACGCGTACAAGCGATCGTGGTAATCGTACATCACCGTGTCCGCTCGGTTGTGGGCGGACACCGATAAGAGATAGCTGCCCTCAAGCAGCGGGAGGTGATCCACCCTGTAGAGCATCTCTCCAGGACCTTCCACGAGCGGGATGTCCAGGTCCCCGAAGAGTGTATTGGGACCGCATACGTGCACGCCATCATCTCGATGGATTGCCAGCCCAAAAATGGGCTCTGCAACCGGCCGGTGAGCTTGATAGCGCAGCCTCACTGCCCAGGATTCGCCTGTCTCAAAAACTCGACGCGGCGTACCATCGCCATCGACAAATGAAACGTCTATGACCTGCACATCGCCGGCTCCCCAGCGGCGATCTGCTCTGCCTGGACCTTCGTCGTCCCGTCCCGACGTTGCTACACTCTTCGATGAAAGATCATCCAACACATCAGATTGTTCCCCTTTCCATTCCCAACTCCCTTGCAGGCTGACCAATCCATACCGTTCGCCCGTGCCCACCTGCCTGACTCTGAATGTGCTGGGACGACCACCATCCTCGAGTGTAGCCATGTCGCGTTGGTCACGGAATGAGAGCGACAGTGAATACGTGCCCTCCATCAGAGGGAGCGAGCCCACGCGGTAGACGATGGTCCCTTCCCCTTCAACGACGGGAACCCCGAGATCACTCGAATGGGCGCTGGACTCCCAAACGCAAAGGCCATCGTTGCGTTGGATCGCCAGCCCGAGACCGGGATCCTCAATCGCCCGATGGGATCGATACTGAACCTGCACGGCCCACGGCTCTCCTACTCGAAAGATGTGCTGCTCGCCCCCCGTTTCATCCACCAAGGAGAGATGGTCAATCTCCAGCTGCTTGTCGTCTTCGGACCCTGTGGGGCGGAAGCCTCCACCTTTCTCGGATTCCGTAGATTCGTCGCCGTGGCGAACGGCTGCACGCAGCCTGCCCTCCTCCTCTTCCGCTGCGTGGCGCAGATATGCAGAGATGACATCGTCGACCCCGCCCTCTGCCCAGACGACTCCGTCATTGAGCCAGATAGCGCGCGAGCACAACCTGCGGACGGAGCCCAGACCATGCGATACAAAGCAGATCGTCACGCCCTGCTGCCGCATCTCCATGATGCGATCGAGGCATTTGTGCTGGAAGTTCTCATCACCCACCGCCAGGACCTCGTCCACCAGGAGAATCTCGGGATCCATGTGGGCCGCGACGGAGAATCCCAGGCGCATGCGCATGCCGGACGAATAGTGCCGGATCGGCATATCGATGAAACGCTCCAGCTCCGCGAAGGTGATGATGTCGCGCAGCTTCTTGTGGATCTCCTTCCGACCCAAGCCCAGTATGGACCCGTTTAGGTAGATGTTCTCCCGCCCCGACAGATCCGGGTGGAATCCGGCGCCCAACTCCAGCAGAGCACCCACGCGCCCATTCACCTCAATCTCGCCGGACGTGGGTTCGATGATGCGCGAGATCAGCTTCAGGGCGGTGCTCTTGCCTGCCCCATTAGGACCAATGATCCCTACCGTCTCGCCGTGATCGACGGCAAATGTGACGTCGCGCAGCGCCCAGAACTCCTCTTGCCCTGGGGCATCTCCTCGGCCCAAAGGTTTGTCCAGGGACCCTCCGTCTCGCTCAAAGAACCGGATCACCAGATCCTGAAATGAGCGAGGACGTTGATGGTGGAGCGTGAATCTCTTGGAGACGTGCTCGAAGCGGACGGCCGTGCTCAAAAGGCCCTCTCCTGTCTATGAAAAGGCGAACAGCCGGGAGCTGTGTGTGACCTGGCCCAGTCTATGATAGCATATCCCAGTTGACCCGCAACACCGCTGCCTCTGTGAATTCGGTCGACAGAACCGAACAGGCTGTCTGGACAGAGAGATCATGGGCCTCTTCATAGGCCCTCGCGGTGCGCCCGCCGTGCTCGACTGCCTGTCTGCTCCAGCTGGACCTGTCCTTCCTCTGATCGGGTTGCCACACCCACTGAGATCAGCTTCTCATCGTTGCTGTCTGTCGCTCTGATCGGGGTGCGCGACGGTTCCCGGGACGATCCTCTCGACGATGTCATGGACGCTGGTGAATATCTCGGTCGGCCCACACGCTTTGAGGGCCTCTACCGTGTTGTAGCCCCAGGCGACGGCCCCTGACGCCACGTGGGCCGCACGGGCTGCCTCGATGTCCCTCACCTCGTCGCCGATGTAGATCGCCTGGCTTCGCGGGACACCGCACCTGGCAAGCACGCCTCGCAGCTTGGAGGCCTTCCCAAAGAGTGAGACGCCGCAGGAAAACGTGTGTACCAGGGCCACGTTCTCCGGGCCCAGGGTCTGAGAGACATTCTCGAGGGAGTTGGAGCTGACGACCGCCACCAACACCCCCGCCCGTGACAGCGTCTGAAGCAGCATATCGACCCCCTCGAACAGCGAGATTTGATCGATGTCTCGGGCCATCAACGTCCTCAGATGATACGCGATCCGCGGGATCTTCCACAGGGGCACGCCGAGAGCCTCGAGTACTCGTCTGGGGCCATAGCTCCTCAGCGTGTCATGGTGGCGCTCTTCGACGCGCCTGAACCCGTAGCGGTCGGCGACCTGGTTCACCACGGTCGCGAACCAGGGTACCGAGTCAGCCAGGGTCCCGTCGAAATCAAAGATGGTGAGATTGTACTTCATGGCACAATGCGTCCTGAATTCGATATGTCGCCATCAATTGCCGCGTCAGGGCGGCGTCTTCATGATCAGCTCGTTGATCTCCCACCCCAGAGTACCAGCGCACCAGCTCTGATTCCCCAGGATAGCCACATCCAGATCGTCCCCCGGATAGTGGTACAGGCGGCAGCTGACCCCATCCTCCTCCCCGGTGTGTCCCCAGCGGACGACACGCCCACCTTGCCCGAGGATGAAACTGTTTCCGTACCCGTACCTCCAGGTGTAACCGCGGTGTCGCTCCTCGCACTGCAGAACCTGAGGCGTCAGCATGGCCTCCGTGAGCGCGGGTGAGAGCAACAGTCCCTCTCTCAATGCCTGTGAAAACCGCACCAGATCGCCAGCCGTCGAGGTTGCTCCACCATCCGCAGCGGCCTCTGGCGTCGTCGAGTAGATGTTCTTCTGCCACGCGACGACCTGCCCGCACGGATCCTTGACCGGTACGTACCCCTCAGCGACCTCGGGCGCGACGTCGTCAAGGGCGACGAAGTCCGACCGGGCCATCCGCGCCCGGTCAAAGACGTTGCGTCGCACGTAATCAGCGTACGACATGCCTGACACGTGCTCGATGATCAGCCCCAGCAGGATGTACCCGGCGCCGTTGTACTGATATTTCTCGCCGACTCGCGCTACGGGCGGTTCGTGGAGAAAGAGAGGGAGGTAATCCTCATTCCGTCTGAACAAGTAGATGGGATGGTCGCGGCATAGCGCTGCCCAGTCCTCTTTCCAATCTCCCGATTCCTCAAACCAATCGGCAATCCCCGATGTCATTGTCAGCATGTGATAGACTGTCGCCTCCCGGGGAATACTCGTCTGCTCCAGGCCCAGGCAGTCGACGACGCTGGCGTCCATCCTCAGCTCCCCGTCATCAATCAACTGCAGCACAGCGACGGCAGTGAACATCTTAGAGATGGAGGCGATCCGAAACCGGGTGCCGACGGCATTGGGCACGTTCCAGGGGCGGTTCGCGTACCCGCAGGCCCCTTCAAAGCGCATATCGTCCCCTCGCTGCACCACGACCACCCCGGAAAACGCCTCCGCAGCGCTCTTGTCGCGCAGCAGCCGGGCCAATCGGTCACTGAAGGACACTGGTTCTTCTCTCCGTAACAGTCATCTTCCTCGGGAAATTTCATGGTAGCACGATATGCTGTCGCGCATAGAGCAGATGTCGATGTCCATCGCCATAGGCGAGCCAGCGGATGGTCGATCGCAAAGGCCACTCGCGTCCCGACAGGCGAAGAGTGGCCATCCAACGCCCCTCAGGAGTCCGCCCAACCGTCCCACTGGAAGGTTTTCTCGCCCGGCCCATCCGGGCAGTCGAACCGGACCGACCGATCTCCAGACATATGCGAGTGCCGAGCAGAAGCAAACCGATCGCAAACCGCCCTCACGGATGCGGCGCCGTTCTCTCGTCCCCTATCATACCACGATGGCGGCCTCCGACCACCCAGGCCCCTTTGGACTTCGGCTGTGGCGGCCCAAGAGGAATGCCCGCAGGCGCCGGATCGCCCAACACTCCCGGAGCAGGACTCCCACTCAGCGCCGTGCCCGAGGAGTAACAAGCCCGTTCAGGCAGGAACCTAAGACGAGCACGAAGCGGACCCGGCAGGCGACGTCCGATCATCGGAGGTGATTCATCCCGGTCGGACGGGGCCAATAGGGAAATCGGCATTCGAGCCCGAAGACACCAACGGTCCGGCGGAAACTGCCTCGATTAGGCAGCGGTCCTCTTGCTTGCCCGTCCTGACCGGCATGGCCGTGCTAGTCCACAGCGAGCCGCGGTAGCGGTGCCCTACGGCACCATCGGGGTGAGGGCCGGATGGGCTCGTTCTGACATCGTCTTCAGGAACGCGTGGTAGAGAAGAGAGGAGGGTCTGACCTCTGTGGCTTAGGCCCAGTTAGGCACGGGGCGGAGTCCTGGAGAGTGCCGCCGGAACTTTTCCAGACCGCCGGATTCGAGCCGGATCCGAGAAGCAGGCCGTCAGGCGACCCGTCCAAAGGGTCCATGGGCCAGATCGATCATCCACCCCCCGCCGAGCGACCAGCGACCCATCCCGTTGAGAAAGCGGCCTGCAGATTGTAGCCCCCTGTCTCACCATCTACGTCAAGAACCTCACCGGCAAAATAGAGACCCTCAATGATGCGGGAAGCCATCGTATGGGGGTCGACGTCTGCCGTGTCCACGCCGCCCGCCGTTACGATCGCCTCTTTGAGAGGCCGATGGTCCGTCACCTCCAGCCGAAAATCCTTCAGCCAGACTCGAAGACGCTTTCTCCCCTCCGCCGTGATCCGATGGGCAGGTTCATGGGCCGCAATGGGTGCCAAATCAAGGCACACGGGTATCAGGCTACTGGGCAGCAACCCCTTGAGCATCGTCTGGACATGGCGTTTGGGGCTTTCGTCTATGTCTGCCAGGATCCGTGCATCCAACGTCGGATGATCAAGCGCAGGCTTCAGATCAATGGATAACGCCACCACATGCCCGTCGCGAAGCGCATCGACGATCCCTCGACTCAGGGTCAGAATGATGGGCCCCGAGACGCCGAAACCAGTAAAAAGCATCTCGCCGAACGCCTCGTCTGTCTTGCCCCCGTCAATCCAGACCGAGACATTGACATTGCGCAGGCTCAACCCCTCAAGTCGCGGGGCGATGTTCCCGCCTGTCTCAAGGGGAACCAACGCGGGGCGGATGGGCACTATCGTATGCCCTGCCGATTCGGCCAGGCGGTAGCCGTCCCCGGAAGAGCCGGTGGCAGGATAGGAGGCCCCGCCCGTGGCGATGACGACGCCATCAGCGCGGTATGCGCGTCCGTCAGCGACTCGAACGCCGCTGACTCGTCCACCCTCCATAATGAGTTGCTTCACGCCGGACCCGGTGCAGAGCGTCACCCCTTGCTCGTGGATCCATTTCGTGAGCGCATCGACCACGTCCCGAGCGTCCTCACTTACGGGAAAGACTCGTCCGCCGCGTTGGACCTCCGTGGGGACGCCTCGCTCTGCAAAGAAGGCTCGCAAGTCAGCGTTGGAGAAGCTGTAGAGCGCAGGACGAACGAAGTAGCCGCCGGCCGGAAAGTGCTGGATTGCCTCGCGAATCGGATCTACGTTGGTGAGGTTGCAGCGACCCTGGCCCGTGATACGCAGCTTGACGCCAGGGCGATCCATCTTCTCCAAGAGGATCGTCTCAGCGCCCTCGGAAGCGCTCTGCCCAGCGGCCATGAGGCCAGCGGGACCGCCCCCCACCACGATCACTTGACGTTTCGCCATGGTAGTAGACTCAGACCAGTGAACCTGACCCTACTCGCTGCTCGCGCTCTGCTCACGATATGCCTCAATGAAACGGAGCCCTTGTTCGTCCTTGCCGAGGACCACGTCAACACCCATGATGAACCGACGGTCCTGCCGCACATCCACGATTGGGCAGTTCACCCCATTCTGAATTGCCATCCCCATGAAGGCCCAATCGAGCTTCTCTCGTTCCGGCAGACCATAGGAGACGTTCCTCGGCCCCAGGGTCATGTTGACGCCCAATTCTTCGCGCACGCTGCGGATTGCCTCGAGTGTCACACGCCCGGCCTCAGGATCAGTGCTCACCGAAAGCGCCATACAGTCGACGACCACATCCTCGTGGGGAATCCCCCGGGCCTCAGCACGCTCGAGGATCTTCTGCGCCACGGCCAACCGAGCGGCTGGTGTCTGCGGGATCCCGTCATCGTCGAGCGTCATCCCGATGACCGCCGCTCCGTATTCCGCCGCAAGCGGGAGGACGCCCTCCAGATAGCGCTCCTCACCATTCACTGAGTTGATAAGTGGCTTCCCGTCCGGCGCCAGCTCCCTATGAACGGAAAGCGCCCCCTTCAGGGCCTCAAAGTCAGCGGTGTCGATGGACAGGGGAACATCCACCGTCTCCAGTACCAGACGCACAGCCCGGGGCAGCCACTCGACTTCATCGACACCGGGGGCCCCGACATTGACCTCCAGTACATCCGCTCCTGCAGCCACCTGATCCTCGGCTTCCTGACGTATCGGCGCCAGGTCGCCTTGCCGCAGGGCCTTCGCTAGATCCTTTCGAGCCGCAGCGCTGATCTTCTCACCGATAAGCACGGTGGGGCGCTCAGGGCTGATGGCGACCGTTCGTTCTCTACTCCGCAGAATCGTCTCCACGGGCTTCCTCCTCCCTTCCCTTTCCGTCCAGGCGATCCGGGCGCTTATGGGCTTGCCAGTTGGGTAGCTGCCGCACCGGGCATCAAGGGCAGCGCGCCCTCAGACAAGAGCCGGCGCCTACTCATCTTCGCAGGCGCCGGGAAGCGTGGCATGTTGAACCACGGGCACACGACGTGGATCGGCTTCGACAGTTACTGTTTGAAGCCGTGGCATTCGCTAGAATTGGCCCGCGTACCGCGGCGATACAGTCCACCCGGTCCCAGGTTGTAGGGGCCATGTGGCCGAGCGGGCCAGGGCCGTCGACATCGACCGATCCAGCGAGACGCTGGTCTTTAGCGCCCTCTGAGGAGAGAGCCCGCCGCCCCCATGCCGATGGCCCCGACACCTAGCACTGCGGTAATCACGGCCGTGATGATCAATACGATGACCCATCCGATGACCACAGTGATGAGGGTCTTCGTTGTGTCCAGATCCAGTGCCTCACGAACACCAATGAAGCCTGCGACGAGAGACCAGATCCCGCCGGCAAGGGCCACCAGCCACCCAACGCAGGGGATAAAGCTCAGGATGCTCAACGCGCGGGGACCGCTGGCATAGCCCAGCACGCGCAACAACTCACCTGCATCAGCGGTGGCGTTGAAGAGTTTCGTGCCTACGAAATAGGTCACGTAGGCCCATATGTAGTAGGTCGCCACGCCCGTAATCAGGGCCACAATCAGGGCCACAAAGGCCGATCCGATGCTCCCGCTGATGAGCCCACCAATGAAACTCCCGATGCTGCCAGCCAGCGATACCAGGATGACGACGATCAGCGCTTCCTGAGTCAGGCTGGTGTCGGCTTCCGCCGTTTTGAAGAACTCGTTGTCAAGCATTGCTGCACGGATAACACGGTTAATCATAGATATGATCCTCCATTCTCTGTCACTCCACGGGGTTTCGCGGCCTGGAAGGGTGAACACTACCTGAGGCCGTGTCGACTTCCAGTTTACATCAAGCTGCCCGTTCGTGCAACCTGAGCAGACGTGGAGTCACGCGACCGGCAGATTCCAATCTGGAAACAGGCTCATTGCACTCGCATGGACTATCAGGTACAATGCCAGAGAATTCGCTGATACACGCCCCGGGGAGGCAGCTATGACGCAAATCGATTGCAGGGCGGAGGCCGAAGCGCTTGGAGAGCAACTCGTCTCCTGGCGCAGAGACTTCCACAGACACCCTGAACTGGCTCTCCAGGAACACCGCTCGGCTGGAGTCATCGCCGAGACGCTGCGCCAGCTGGGCTACGACGTCGAGACAGGTGTCGCCAAGACCGGAGTGGTGGCGCTGCTGAATGCGAATGCACAGGGACCGACGGTAATGGCGCGCTTCGACATGGACGCGCTCCCTATCGTCGAGGCAAACCAGACGGATTACGCGTCCCAGAATCACGGCGTGATGCATGCCTGCGGACACGACGGGCACATGGCGATCGGGCTGGGCGTGGCGGCGGTTCTGGCCCGGCATCGAGACGCCCTGACGGGCACGGTCAAGCTCGTCTTCCAACCGGGGGAAGAGGGGGCAGATGGGGCCAAGCGCATGGTCAGCGAGGGAGTCCTGGACAATCCTCGTCCCGACATCGTATTGATCTCCCACCTCTGGAACGAGAAGCCAGTGGGCACGGTCGATGTGACACCGGGCGCCGTCATGGCCGCGGCCGAGAAGTGGACCTGCACGATCCACGGCAAGGGCGGGCACGGCGCGCTCCCTCATCAGACAGTGGATCCCATCGTCGCCGCCGCCCAGATCGTCACGGCGCTCCAGACCGTCGTTAGTCGCAGCGTCAGTCCATTGGAGACAGCGGTGGTGACGGTGGGCTCGTTTCATGGCGGTGACGCCTTCAACGTCATCCCCGACCACGTCGATCTGACTGGGACCATTCGGACGTTTGATGCCGAGGTGCGAGAGCGCGTCTTGCGCCGAGTGGAAGCGGTGGTTGAGAACACAGCGGTCGGGTGCGGCGCATCTGCCGATCTGCAGATCACGCATCTTACGCCGGCGGTCGTCAACGATCCGGAGGTCACGGAGGTGGTACGGCAAGCAGCACAGTCCGTTGTCGGGACCGCGCATGTGCGATCGGGCGAGCGCACCATGGGAAGCGAGGACGCCGCCTATTTCACCCGGGAAGTACCCGGCTGCTACTTCTTCGTCGGCTCGGCAAACTCGGAGAAGGGTCTTGATGCCTCCCATCACAATCCGCACTTTGACTTCGACGAAGCCGCGCTGCCCATTGGCGTCGCCGTAATGACAGAGGCAATCATTCACTACCTATGACTCGAGACGATGATGGAGCGTCAATGACACGGGCTGGCCCCCTCCAGTGGCGCGCTGGCACCGGATGGTTGGTCCTGGCCGGCGGTAGTTCCTCGCAGGAGACTGATATGGGCGATGTGGATGCGGCCGCCCTGGGCTGGGCTGACCTGGACAAACCAATGGCTGTGTTGCCGACAGCGGGCACTTCGACCATCGAAACCGAAGCATTACTCGAATACTACGCTGACCTGGGTGGACCGAATGGCTACGTCTTGCCCATCTTCGACGCTGTGGGGGCCCAGCTTGCCGAGAACTATCGCCTGCTGGAGGGTGCCGGCCTCGTGTACATCAGCGACGGACCGGAGCCATTGACGCTCGTTCGAGCGTTGCGCGCCAGCCCTGCCCTGGAGGCGCTGACTCGGGCGTTTGAACGGGGAGCGGTGATCCTGGGCGTCGGCGCCGGCGCTGCTGCCCTGGGTGCGTGGATTGCGGATCCCGAGCCGCGCGGTGGCAGAGCGACGCGTGCTGAGCCAGCGCTGGGCTGGCTGAATAACGTCGTGGTTGCCCCTCATTTTGAAGGAACTGAGGCCGCCCACCTGCTTCGCCAGCTCTTGAACCGAAAACCTAACTGCCTTGGCCTCGGTATTCCAGATGGCGTGGCCCTCGGCCTGGGGCCGGCTGGTGAAGTGGAGAACGTCGGGTCGGGGCAGGTCACGGTCGTGGTGAGTGGCCTGGAAGTGGAGGTATAGACGGTGCAGGATCAGACGACCTCCTCGTTTCTCGACCTGCTAAAAGACAAGATCGATATCACCCAGGTTCCCTTCAGCGATCGTGGATCGCGTCTGCTCGTCTATCAAGTCCCCGGGCAGAGCCGACTGCTTGTGAAACTGGCCGAGCGCCTGACTGAACTCCAGCCCGGTCTGGATACATACCGTCACCGACCTCCGTTCATCCAGGGCTTCTCCCTGGTGGACGAAGCCGGAGAACAACTCGACTTCAAGGAGGTCGTGACATATCCTCACAGCCTCTGCTTTCACACGCGTCTGGGCGACTTCCGACTCGTCTTCCAGGGTGAACGTGTCCTGGCACTCGGGTTGCCGCCCGACGTGACCGCCGGGGTTCGATTCCACGTCTCGCCACAGTTCTGGGAAGAGACAGCGAGCGGCGGCGTCTTTAAGGCTGTCCGCAACCTGGGATACGCGAGCAATGACCCTTACGTCCGAAACAAGATCACGCCGAAGCGAGGGGGCTACGTCGTCGACTTCGTGGTCGAGTCTGGCGACGACTGCGCCATTACAATCACCATCGGTGGCCCGCTGGAGCTCCAGCAGCGCGTCGTGCCATTCTCCACATCCCACGCCGATGCGGAGGCGCGCTGGCGCCGGTGGTTTGCGCGCGTCCCCCAGGTCTCCGAGCGATATCGCCCCATGTACGCTTACGCCTGGTGGATCATGGCCAGCAACCTCAT
>Ga0207796_1000433_pt1 | contig 17138 bp, 14 predicted proteins | sample Pon1CUnioCityCA_6_FD_187274 | JGI IMG/M metagenome (GOLD analysis project Ga0207796, IMG submission 187274) | Marine sediment microbial community from Union City, CA, USA - Pond 1C Sediment 1 (SPAdes) | ecosystem: Environmental > Aquatic > Marine > Intertidal zone > Salt pond sediment ...
GGGCTGTTGATTGGCCTTGCAGGGGATTTGAGACTTGTCAATGGGGAGTTTAACTGGGTCCTGCGGGGGGCATTGCTGGGCCTGGTGGTCAGCGCGGCCTATTTCCTTACCGCCGGAGCAGGAGATTGGGTATCCTTCCTGGCTGGCGTGGTCTACGGGGTGATCATAGAATATATCCTCCGTCGTCTGAAGCTGTAATCCAGATTATTTGCTGCCCCTTGAGGGAGATTTGCTTGTCAGCGGATCACTCGCCGCTGACATCATACCGTCGTGTTATTGCAAGGAAATCATTCCATGGATGAGAAACTATCTACCAAGAATAAATTGTTCTACGGAGTAGGGGATATCGGCTTCAGCCTGACCACCACAATTCTGGGGGCATACTACGCTATTTTTATGGTTGATGTGGTCGGCCTGCGTCCCGGCCTGGCAGCCATCGCCATTTTTATTGGCAAAAGCTGGGATTATGTCAACGATCCCATCTTTGGATACCTGTCGGACCGGACCAGGACCCGTTGGGGAAGGCGCCGGCCATATTTGTTGTTCGGAGCCTTACCGCTGGCGATTACCTTCACCATGTTGTGGTGGGATCCCGGTTTCGCCCAGCCCTGGAAGCTGGTCGCTTATTATTCTGTGGCCTATATCTTTTTTGAAGCTTCTGCGACCCTGCTTTACATGCCTTATTTTGCCCTTACGCCAGAATTGACCTCTGATTATGATGAGCGCACATCGCTGACCAGCTATCGGATGTTCTTCTCGATCTTAGGCAGCCTGCTGGCTTTTACCATCCCGCTGCTGATCGTCGGGTCCTTCTCTCCGGATAACGCTTCCCAAGTCTTGTTCATGGGAGGATTGTTCGGGATCGTTTCAGCCCTGCCCATGCTGCTGGTGTTTTTTGGGACAAGGGAGCGCGAGGCTTTCGTCGAGCTGGAAAAGCCCACCCTCAAGGAGTCGATCAGGTCAGCCTGGAAGAATATCCCTTTCCGCTACGGACTGGGTATTTTCCTTGCCACCTGGATCGCGGTGGATATTCTTCAATCAAGCTTGCTGTTTTTCATCAAGTATGTCATCCAGCGGGAAGACCAAAATGAGATCATCATGGCTTCCATCTTTGTGGTGGCGATGTTTGCCCTGCCGATCTGGAACTGGGTCTCGAAGCGTTGGAGCAAGCGCTATGCTTACATGTATGGGATTGCTTTCTGGGCCGTTGTTCAGATAGTTCTGATCACAGTCACACCAGCTACCAGTTTCAGCGTGGTCTTGTTCTTGTGTGCTTTAGCTGGCATTGGGGTGGCTGCTGCTCATGTGCTGCCGTGGGCGATTCTGCCAGACGCCGCGGAATGGGATGAATACCAAACCGGGGAACGCCATGAAGGCATGTTATACAGCCTGACCACCCTGGCCCGAAAAGTGGCTTCCTCCATTGCGCTGCCATTGATCCTGCTTCTATTGGATGCCACGGGGTATGTAGCCAACGCCCCCCAGCAGGATCCCCGGGCTTTGCTGGGCATCCGAATGGTGATCGGCCCCCTTCCTGCGCTGCTGCTGGGAGTTGGGATCCTGATCGCCAATAAATATCCGCTGGATCGGAAGCAATTCCTTGAGATTGTCAAAGAACTCAAATCCCGCCGTGAAAGTTGAAGTGACCCACAGCATGAAAAGGTGCCTATGAGCGCTATTGTGTTGAAATCCGTCCAGAGCAAGGCCGATCTGCGGAGGTTCTTGACATTTCCCTGGAAGATCTATCAGGGGGATCCGCTCTGGGTTCCCCCCCTGCTGCCGGAGCGCCGGGCAGCCCTCGATCCTGGACGCAGCGCTTTTCTGCAGCGCGGCCAGGCCGAGTTCTTTATGGCCTACCGGGATGGGCAGCTGGCAGGGACGATCTGCGCTGCGGAAGACCCCCCAACCAATGCCAACCGGGGGACCGCAGAATGTGTCTTTGGATTTTTTGATTACATTGAGGATTACCAGGTTTTTGAGGCATTGGTCAACCGGGTCCGGGACTGGGGGAAGGAACGAGGGCTGCAGCAGCTCTACGGTCCCTGGAACTTGGATTACGAGGACAGCTATGGTGTACTGGTAGATGGCCGTGATGCTCCGCCAGCCTTGATGTGCGGACACACTCCGCCGTATTACAGCGATTTTATGGACCGATTTGGGTTCCAACCCGCCAGGGCACAGAATGTGGCTTTGCGGATCACCCTTGAAGAGACACCACAGATCAAGCGGCTTTCCCGCTTGGCAGAACGCGTAAGATCCAAGGGCGAGGTCCAGGTACGGAAAGCCAATTTTGATCGCTGGAGCGAGGAAGTGGGTGCTGTCCATATGCTGCTGGGAAAAGCCCTGGCGCATCTTGATGATTCCATAGGCTGGCATCGTGAGTCGCTGGAATCCACATTGGCTCCCTTTGCGACAATTGCTGATCCGGAACTGGTCCTGTTTGCTGAGGTGGATGGAGAGATTGTTGGCTTTTTGCCAGGCATACCGAATTTGAATGAAATCTTCATTGATATCAATGGTCTTCGTAATCCATGGAATTATCTTCAGCTCTTGTGGTTGATGAAATTCAGGAAGCCTGCCTGTCTGGCAGTGAAAAGTGTGCTTGTACTGCCTGAGTACTGGAATACTGGAGTGATTGTTTTATTGATGGATGAATTAGCCTCGCGGGCCAGACAAAAAGGCTACCAATGGATTGATATGTCGATCACCAGCGCAGACAATCCCACCTCAGTGCTCACTGCACAGAAAATGGGAGCGGAGATCTACAAACGCTGGCAGGTCTATCATTATCCAATTCAGTGAGCGTTTTAACCAGGGGGGAGATGTCTTGCCAGATTGTGGGGATGGTTTTATAATGCTTTTTGTCCGGGGCGTGGCGCAGTCCGGCTAGCGCGTTGCAATGGGGTTGCAAAGGCCGTCGGTTCGAATCCGACCGCCCCGACTAAAAAAACCGCTGAACAGCAGCGGTTTTTCTGTTATTAACCCGTGGGGGAGCTGAGGGTGAGAAGCGCCCGAAAGGTAAAACCACCAGCATAGCAGGTGGAAGGATAGGACTGCTAGAAAAGAAATCAGGCTTATTTCGAGAAACTCAGGCATCCCTGGAGAGGGATGCCCGGCGGGGCCAGTGAGAAGACTTGCGAAGCATCCCGAGGGAAGCGAGGGGCCAGTCTGGCAGCTTGTGGAAATGGCTGATCCTGAGCCAAGAAGAGTCGGTAACTTGCAACTGCCCGATTGAAATCGTCCCCCCTGGCAGAGCCGGACATCAACGCAGGTCGATGTCTTGATCCCTGCAGCCAGGCAGTTGATCCTGATCATGAACCGGATGAGATAGAAAGAGCAGGCGCCTTCAGGGACAGCTTGCTTGATATCCCTGCAAGAACTTAGGAGCAGAATCCCATGAATTCCTTCGCTTGCTGATAGATGCCATAGTCCAACTGGTTGGCAGTCTGGAACTCTTCCAGAAATTCCTGATCGATACCAAGTGATTTGTAGCGTGGTTTATCCAGCGCGTATCCAGATGGAGAGGAGTTGATGTACCCAGTCCAATCCCTATTCTTTAGCTGGGCGATAAAACCCGCCTGACATTCAGTAACGCCAACCAGGTCATAGTCCCCCAGTCGTTTGCTGCCCAGTGATTTGGATTGGTAATTGATGAACTCCTCATGCAGCGCGAATTTACGAAATGCCATCCCCTTCTTGTAGGGGATGGAAACCCGCCAATCCACATCGCCAGCATTACTTTTCCATTCTTTGTAGAGTGTGATCATCCTTTCCAGTGGATCCCGGAGGATAATGCTGATAAAGGGGTTATCGAAGACATCTTTGAAGAAGCTTGGTTTGAAATGTCCATGCACAGCGGCTGTATCTGAGGGAAGCGACTGGAGAGCATACCCTTGCTCCGGGCTGGGCCCGATTCCCCCATTTTCTGGAAAGATCTGACCGATGAGCGGCGCGTTCTCAAGCAGGTCCTTGCCCAGCTTTAACAAGGATGCGGCGGCATTGTGGGGTAAATCGCTTAAACGATGAAACCTGTTTTGGGATAGCTTATAGACCAGCACGTGCTCTGCTCCATAGATGTTGCCCAGTTCAGATAATAATGAGGAGTTGGTCGTACCTTCAATATCAACACTGATGTGAACACGACCGCCGGTGATGTCTTCCAAAATGACTCCTTATGGCTTAGGTACGATTCCACCGCAATGGTTATTTCATTGAGGTCTGTTGGGGTACTTTTTTACCATCAGACAGCTTGCTTATCAAGGGTAATAAAATATACCACTGTTCAGGGTGATCTCCCAGTGGTAAAGGAGGGAAAACTTCAGAGTCTTACATCATTTATGTTTCTGAATAGACCTCTGGATTTGCACAATGCGGCAGGGGTTCTTCAGCGATGCCGGCAATCAGGTTCTGAAGGGCGATTTCAGCCATTGATTTTCGAGTCTGGTAGGTGGCAGAGCCGATGTGAGGGGTGATCAAGCAATTCTCAAGCTTGAATAAAGGATGTTCTGGTGGTAGGGGCTCCGGGTCAGTGACATCGAGTCCCGCAGCCCGGATCTGTCCGGATGTCAGAGCTTCAACTAAGGCATCCGTATCAACAACAGCACCCCGGGCAGCGTTGATCAGGACAGCTGTATCTTTCATGATTTTGAAGGCGGACTTATCGATCATGCCAGTTGTTTCCGCTGTGAGCGCTGTGTGCAAACAGATGAAGTCACTCTTCTGCAGCAGCTCTTCTAGATCTACCTGTTTGGCATTAAGGGCTTGTGCTATTTCCGGTTTGGTGTGTTTGCTTGTAAATAGAATCCTGGGGCCAAAACCAGCTAAGCGCTGGGACACAGCAAAGCCTATTTTCCCCATGCCGATGATCCCTACCGTGGCATTTTTGAAATCTGCTCCCAGCCACCCGGTGGGGTTCCAGTTGGCCCATCTGCCCTGGCGCGCGTCCTCACTGGCTTTCGGAATTTGCCTGGCAACACTCAGCAGCAGTGCCATGGTCAAATCAGCGGTGCCATCCGTCAACACACCTGGTGTGTGACCAACCGGAATTCCCAACCTGGTGCAAGTTTCCAGGTCGATATTATCCACACCAACAGCCATATTGCTGACGACTTTGAGCTGGGGGGCATCCTGCAGTGTATCTGCTGTGATCGGATCATCCAGCAAGCAAAAGATACCAGCGGCATGTGACAGGTGATCGCGGAGGTTGGCTGTGATCCCTTTTTGATCGCCCTCCGCCAGGATCAGCTGATAATCGTCCAGGGTATCCCCCAGCCATTCCTCTGGCAGCTGGTAAGTCATCAAGATCAGGGGTTTTTCTTCCATGGTAAGCCTCGTTTAGTTGGTAAACAGGAAATACAGATCATTAACATTGGTGCCTGTCGGCCCAGGTAGCAAAAGATCATCCAGATATGCAAATAATGAGTAAGAGTCATGTTTCAGCAGGTATTCCTCCGGGTTGAGGCCTAACTGCTGGCAGCGCTGGTAGCTCTCACCGGTCACAACAGCCCCCGCAGCATCCGTTGGACCATCTTCCCCATCTGTTGCCAGGGTGATCAGCGCCACATTATCCAGGCCGTCCAGCCCTGGCAGGGCACTGAGCGCGGTCTCAAGATTCCTTCCTCCCTCTCCTGGCTGCTTGGTGTTGGTCAGGTCAACAGTGGTTTCTCCCCCCGCGATCAAGCAGGAAGGACAGGGGAAAGGTTGATTGTTCAAGGCCATCTGTGATAAGCGCCGGGCCAGTCCTTCGCCTACCTCGCTGGCTGCGCCGGTCAAGAATTGGGGTAATGTTGTGGTGTGGAACCCTTCCCATCGGGCTTGTTCTGCCCCTCCTTGAACGGCTTGTTGATTGTTGGCCAGAATCAGATTGACCACCTTCGAAAAATAACGCTCAGCAGGCTTGGGAGTTTCGGGGATCATTCCCTGGCGGCCTTGATCTAGCCGCTGGGACACCGCCCCTGGCAAGCTATCCTGCAGTTGGTACTTCTCGACCACTTTCAGGGCATCCGCGAAAGTGGTCGGGTCCGGGGCAGTGGGCCCGGACCCAATGATGTCGATCTGGTCATCGCTGACATCAGAAAGGATCAAGGTGTAGATAGTGGCTGGATGAAGAACTCTGGCCAGTCCTCCGCCCTTGACTTGAGAGAGATGTTTTCTGATGGTGTTGATTTCGTGGATGTCCGCTCCACAGGAAAGCAGGATTTGATTGGTTTGCTGTAAATCAGGGAGGGAAATCCCTTGCGCTGGATTGGTAAATAAGGCAGAAGCGCCGCCTGAGATCAGGGTGATCACCAGGTCATCCTCCTCCCGGGAAGAAAGCTGGGCGAGGATGTCAGCTGTCGCTTGCAGCCCATCCTGGTCCGGGATGGGATGGCTTCCGGCGTAAAGTTTCATCCGCTGATCCACCCCCGCCGGCCGCTGCCTAAAAATTTGCTTGGTGAGGATGTAACCTGCGGTCAGCTGGTTCCCTAAGAGATCAATCAGGCCCCGGGCCATGGGGAGAGCAGCTTTGCCGATGCTTAACAGGTGGATTTCCCGGTAGGATGCCAGGTCGATCATCCCTCCTGCAGTCCTGATCTGGTTACCCTCCCTGCTCAGGTTGTTCTGGATTACCAGGGTAGGGTCAACAGCAGCCAGGGCAGCGGCCATGATCCGGGTTACATTTTCACCCCAAGGTTTTTCCTTCAGGGAGCTGGTTAACAGCGCTGTTGAGGGAATGGTCATAAAAGCGTGCCGGCCTGGATGCACTGAGGTGAGTTGTTCTTGGGTGAATTCACATAGGTTGAAACCGGGTAGGAAGTCATCTCTGCGTCAGGATACGGTTTTAACAATCCCTGTAAATCCTCTGGTTTGCGCTCCATGGGATCGAGCCAGATTTCATAATCCGCTGGTTGGAGGATTACAGGCATTCTATTGTGTACGGCTTTTACTGTCTGGTTTGGGGAGGTGGTCAGAATACAGGCTGACTTAAGAGGATCTCCCTCTGGTGAGATCCAGGTTTCCCACAATCCAGCGAAAGCAAAAGGTTGGTGGCCGTTGAGTGTGAAATAATACGGTGTTTTACTCCCTCCAGATTTGGGTTTGCTCCACTCATAAAAACCATCTGCCAGGACCAAACACCGCCGGCGCCGGAAGCTGTTCTTGAAGGAAGGTTTTTCAGCGGCTGTTTCTGATCTGGCGTTGATCAGGTTGTATTTTCCAACCTTGTCCGGTTGTGTCCAGGATGGAATTAACCCCCAGCGATAGAAATCCATTTTTTTTCCCCCTTCATTGGGTATGACTGGAATGGGTTGGGAGGGAGCTATATTATAGCTGGGAGGGATATCGCCTGGTATCGAGAAATCAGGGAAGGCAGCCTGCAGTTCTTCGGGTGAAAGGGTTAAGGTAAATCTGCCGCACATCACATCCTCCTTTCGCGCTGATCAGGTTCTTGACCTCCATTGTAGCTGAAAACAGGAATAAAAAAACCCCTTGACCTGAGGGGGGCAGGCCAAGGAGTACTGCGATTATCACATATTCAGTTAGGAGTGTCAAGACGTAAGGGTACCCTACTTGACAGTCTTTAGGTGTTTTCTGCCTTTTAAGGTTCAGTTACCTGGTTAAGGAAGTCCACGATTCGCTGCAGGGGAAGGGGATCGAGTGTTGAGGTGAGCAGGTGCATGCCATGTAAATTCCCTCCCTGCCAGCTTTGCTTCTGGTAGAGTTTACCAGATGCTGTCTCGCAGACCGCTGCTTCTGGTTCTTCTTGATCGTACATGCACCAAGCAGGCCGGGGAGGTCGAGAACTTTCCAGCCGGTTAACCTGCTCGGCATAGGATTCACCCAGATAGTTTCCAGGAGACAACGAGAGCGCTCCCAGGCAATCCTGGGGATCCTCATTCAGGGCAGCGGCACAGCTGCTCACTGCCGCATCCGCCCCGATACTGGCGCCAATCGCGATCACCTGGTCTGGGTTGACACCTTGCAGGGATCGGGCAGCTTTCAGGCTGGCTGCGGCGTCCTCCAACCAGTCCTCGGCTGCCAATTGACTGCAGCCGCCTTCGCAATCCCGGAATGTGAAGGTCAGCACATTGTAACTGGTTTCTGGTGGGAGCGCTGGAAACCAGCTGGGGTCAAGCCAGGGAACTCCGCGGCGAATTCCGGTCATGCCCCGGTTCTGGAGCCAGTAGGCAATTTCTTCCCAATCTCCCTGGTCTCCAGGATACCAGTGCATCAAAACCACCACGGGGAGGTCGAGCTCTGCTCCTGGATAGAATTTGCCTTGAAGCGGAAACCCGTCTTTACTGAAAAAAGAGATCTCCAGAGGATCTGGCGGCAAGGGGTTGATTTCCCTGATCCCTTCTTCCGATGCAGAGGCCCCCCCGCTATCTGCAGGGGTTGGGCTTGGTGCTGGGGTGTTTTGCACCGTCCCCGGTAGAGGAAGACCAGTAGTTTGCGATTGGCAGGCTGAAAACAGGATTCCCAGGCTGAGGAACAGGCTGATGGTTACTGTGGAAGACCGCATAAGATTGACCTTGCGAGGTTAACACTCTTACTTTGATTATCCTGCACGGGAAGGGTGGTGTCAAGTTGATCCAAATAGCTGTGGAGTGTTTCTCAATCCGGTTTCAGCTGGTCAGCGATAAGGCGGTCTATCTTGCCCATCGGGTACGATCCCAGATCTTTACGATCGACCCAGGCAGATTCAGTATGGTAGTTCAGCTGCAGGTCTTCACTGACTAATCGGCAGCAAAAGGCGTGCAGGGTGATCCGATAATGCGTATAGGCATGTTGGTAAGTTCCCAGCAGTTCCCCAATCTCTATTTCCAAATTGAGTTCTTCAACGATCTCACGGGAAAGTGTTTCCTGGAGAGTCTCATCCTCTTCTTGCTTCCCACCCGGAAACTCCCACAAACCTCCCAGCAGCCCCCCGGGAGGCCTTTTAGCAAGCAATACCTGGTCCCCGTTGGGGATCACCGCCGCGGTGACCTGGATGTGGGGAAGGGGGGTTTTCTGTTTGCGAACTGGGCGCTCCCCCTGCAAGCCCAGCTGATTAGCGAGACATTCTTCTGCCAGCGGGCAGACTTCACAGCGAGGATTTCGAGGTTGGCAAACCAGGGCTCCCAATTCCATCAGTGCTTGATTGAAATCCCCTGGATTCCTTTCCGGTAGCAGCGACTCAGCAATAGCCCAGAGCTGTTTTTCTGTCTCCGCAGTTTGGATCGGGGAACTGATGTTGTAAAGCCGCGTGAAAACCCGCCTGAGGTTGCCGTCCAGGATCGGAGCGGATTGATTGAAGGCGATCGACAGGATGGCCCCAGCTGTATAGGGTCCAATGCCTGGGAGGGCCCGGAGTGATTGATGATCCGCGGGCACTCGTCCCTGGTGGTGATCAATCACCATTCTGGCTGCCTGGTGAAGATTGCGGGCCCGGTTGTAATACCCCAGACCCTCCCAGATCCGGAGCACGTGGTCTTCTTCTGCCTCTGCCAGGGCTGCCAGAGTGGGAAATTCAGCTAACCAGCGCTGGTAGTAAGGGATGACGGTCTCCACCCGGGTTTGTTGAAGCATGATTTCCGAGACCCAGATCGCGTAAGGGTCGCGGGTTTTCCGCCAGGGGAGCCCCCGGGCATTTTTCCTGTACCAATCCCTGAGTTTACGCTGGATGCTGGTTTTGTTTTTTACTGTGATCACAATCCCCAAGTGTACCATTATCCTGGGCGGTGAGCTATTGATTGACAGGAATCTTCTCTTCGTATAAACTCAGGGATAGCTGCAGGAGCGAGCTAAATTCTTAGTGGTTGATTCTTCAAATATTAGCAATTTCTTTTCAGATAGGTAATCCAGTCATTTGCATGCCTGTTGGCCAGATGGATAGGATTGGCTGACAGGTAGGTCAAAGGGCTGATCGCTGAGTGCAGGTAAATAAATACCCGTTCAGGACGCTATTATGCTGAAAACGGGAAATTCGTTTTAATCAATGATCAAGGCAGTAGAAGAGGAGAATCCAATGAAAAAAGGGTCCATAATGCTCATTCTCATCCTGTTTGTGGTGTTTTTGTCCGGGTGTGGGGGTGCGGAAGACATCGAGGATGAGGTTGCCGAAGCGGTGGCGGCTACGCAGACCAAACGCGCCTGGGAAGCTGCTGTGGAGTCCGCCCAGCTGACTGCAGAAGCGGAGGAAAGTGAACCTGCAGAGCCTGAGGTAACGGAAGGCGTGGTCGAGCCGACAGACACACCCGAGCCAGCCATCGTGCACGTGCTCATTCCGGACACACCCGCTGAAAAGATCAATACTTTCGTGACCGATTTCAATTCCATCGATTTCGCTCAGGAAGGGTTCACCTACGCTGACCAATTTTTCATCAACCGCTACGAGCGGCCGTTCACCCGGGAGATGCTTGAGTACCGCGGCTACCTGGATATCATCCGGGCCAATATGAGGAAAAACCTTCCCTGGTTCTATGTGGAAATTTTCCTCTCGGTGCCCCTCCCGGAAAGCAGCGGAGCCCTGTATGGGATCGAGCTTGACCTTGATCTTGACGGACGGGGGGATTATCTGATCCTGGCACCTCAGCCGTCTGGAGAGGACTGGACAGTGGAGGGAGTCACTGTGCTGGAGGATACCAACGAGGATGTGGGTGGGGAGCAGCCATTGCTGACCGAAGAACTGCCCGCAAACCTGCCCGGGGATGGCTATGACCGGGTCGTTTTTGAGGCAGGGCGGGGAGAAGATCCCGATCTGGCCTGGGTCCGGCTCAATCCTGAGGATCCCACCAGCCTGGAGATCGCCTTTAAGGCTGACCTGGCTGGGAGCGGAGGATTTTTCTGGGGGATCTGGGCCGATGAGGGTTTTCGGGATCCATCCCTGGCGGATTATAACGATCGCTTTAACTTTGAGGAAGCAGGCAGCCCTTATCCGGACCATCGCTATCATCCCATACAGGAGATCAATTTGCTGGACAGCACCTGCCGCTCCTGGTACGGCTTAGAACCTGAGGGGAATGAACTCGGGATCTGCCAGATCTATGAACCCGGGGAGGGTTTTCGGCTTTGTTGTCGGTATACTGTAGGGGAGCACGTTTTTACGAGTTGTAATGATGTTTGCGCGCCTGAATGCCCTGCAGAGCTTCCTTCCTACTGTTACTGTGAAACCTGTACACTGCCTGAATAGGATTGAAAGAGGAAACAGGGCAGACATAAATCCGTGTCTGCCCTGTTTTGGCTTAATTTTGTATGGGTTTATGAGGTATTTTTAGTATAATATGGCTTGCTCATAATCAAGTAGTTGGGGCGCTTAGAATTTGGAATGCAGGAGTTTTCATGCCCAGGAAGGTTAGTATCTCGCTGTTAGTGGTTTTGATCTTCGCCCTCTGCCTGGTTGGCTGCAGCTTGACTGGGGAAGGAGGGCCGCTGTCGCTGGATGAAATGGTCAAAGCGGGTGTGCAGGCCACGCTGACCAAGGAAGCCTGGTTGGTCGGGGTGGAAGATGCCCGCAAGACAGCCATCGCAGCCGAGAACACCGCTGACGGCGTCCAAGAGGAGCAAGTCCAGGAACCGCTGGTGACACCAACAGCCACCCTGCGGCCGACTGTGCAGCCCAGCCTGACCCCAACCCTGAAACCGGCTGTGGCCCACGAGCAGTTCCCGGGGACAATGAAGCAGATGGTGGACACTTTTGTAGGAGATTACAATTCGAGCCATTACGCGAAAGAGGGCATCACTTATGGTGATAATTACCTCAACAATGTGCTGGAAAGGCCTTTCACATCCGAAGTGATGGTTTACCAGGGCGGTATCGATATCATCCGGGTCGATTTAAAGGTGGGTCCGACCTGGACCTACGCCATCTTTTATTTGGCGGAGAACCTGCCCACCAGCGGGACGATGAAATACGGCCTGGAGCTGGATGTGGACGAAAATGGTCGGGGGGATTATCTCATCCAAACCAGTCTGCCTACCAGCCTGGAATGGAATGTGCAAAACGTGCAGGTCTACGAGGACAGAGACGGGGACATCGGGGGTAAACGGGCCATGAAGAATGACCCGCCTGATGACACCTTGAACGGTTATGAAACCCTGTTATTCGACAGCGGAGAAGGGGATGATCCAGATTTGGCCTGGGTGCGGCGCAATCCACAAGAGCTGAACAGCCTGCAGATCGCTTTCAAATCCGATCTGGTAGCCAATAACCCTTATATGTGGAGCGCCTGGGCGGATGACAGCTACCAGGACTTGAGCCTGTGGGATTACCATGATCACTTCACAGAAGAAAGTGCAGGCAGTCCCTATCCTGGTAGTCCGCTATATCCCATCAAGCGGGTGTATTCCTTCGACAGCACCTGCCGGTCCTATTACGGCTTTAAACCTACAGGCAATGAGCCCGGCCTGTGTGCCCCGCCGTAAATCCTTGGAAATTGCGCATGAAAGAATAAAAGCCCACCATCTCTGGTGGGCTTTATGTTTATCTGCTGGTGGGCGCTAATCACCAGCGCAGGTTTCCTCGCAGCTGGGATTTAGGGGAATCCCGGAACAAGCCTGATAAGCTTCCAGGCTGATATCCTCATCCGCTTCGAGGTAGATACAGCCGAGGTAGTACGGGTCCCCGGAACAGTCCTCATAGCAGACCAGGATCTCATCCTCTTCCTCACATTCATCGTAGCATTCACCGGGAGCCTTGAGGAAATCACAGGTCTCCTGGCAGGTAGGAAGATAAGGCATCAAACCATACCCCTGCATAAAATCGTCAATGGATGCCGAACGCCCAGGTTGCCCCAGGATGTCTTCAATTCCCTGGTAATTTTCTGCATCGCCATATTCCTGAGCGACTTTCCGGCCTTCCATGAATTGCTCTCCAACCGAATCGTACCCTTCATTACGCAGATCTTCCCCCTGGGCGATCCGCACTGCATACTCATAAGCAGCCTGGGAGGAATCAGCGGCAAACCAGTCCGTGATCTCAAAGTCGCCTGATGCGATATACTCCGTTTCTGTGCTGCCGCCCACGCTGCTTCTGGAGGCATCGAGGACGATCCATTTGCCATCCAGGTTGACTTCTGCCCAGTAATGCCCTGGGGTTTCCCTGGCAATCAGGCGCAGGGCATCGTAGGGGTAATCAATGCCTTTGGTCTGGAGCTGTTCGTTCCAGCGGGCGTATTCTTCCTCGGACATGCCGGTGGTGATCGGCACATAGGTCCCAGGCCGTTCGCTGGGTTTGGAGATCGAGTTCACCACCCGGCACTCCAGCCCATAATATTCCGCGATTGAGCAGTAGATCACCGCATAATCAAAACAAATGCCGTATACCTTACCATCCTGCTGCTTGTTCTGAACCAGGTCCTGGCTGGTGAACAAACCGGGAAGGACATAATTGGCCCGGATGGCATCCGAACAATCCTTAACATCCATCTCCTGACAGTAAAGCATGTGTATCTCCTGCCAGCTTTTAATACACCGGGCGATCTCCTCTGGAGAACCCTGGCAGTCCACTCCCAACGCCTGTATTTCGGAATCGCTGAAGGCAGCCACAGGACTAGCGGGCTCAAAGCGTGCAAGGTCTACAGCTTGTTCCTCAGATTCCTCTCCAACAGACTCGCTATCGGCATCTTCGATGGTCTCAGTGGTAGGAAAGGGTTCACTGACAGCTCCTTCTTTCTCCTGGGGAAGGTCAACAGGTGTTTTCTCACCACCGCAGGCGCTCAACAGCAGGGTGATCACCAATAGCAGCGCGAGGATGGATAAGTGCTTCTTGAAGTCCATTTCTTTATCTCCTAGTTTTTGGGGAACCACAACTTTCCTGATTATGCTGTCAAGGGGTCAGGTCGGCAAGAAGTGGAGGATTTGATGTAAGGTGTTTGTAAGTGGATCCGAAAAAGGCAAAGCACACAACTGCAGTTGTGTGCTTTGCTTAGTTTATTATTCTGATGAGTTTATTGTTGAAAAGCCACCCCGAGGGGTGGCTTCATTAAGGAAATGATCAATATCGAATCATATCCCGGTTTGGATATCAATCAAGCCCTGGATCTTGAAGTCGTGGTTGTTTGGGTTAATTTTTCTCTGGACAATGGTTGGTTACGTGCCAATTTCCTATCACTACATGCCAAACAGCTTATAGCAAAGCACGGCAATGGGTAGCGGGAGGAATAACACGTCGCAGCAAAACATATCAGAAAGAGAATCAAATACATAACACCCAGACAAAAATGCTGAGAGTAAGACGATCAGAATGATGGCGAGAAAGAGCTTTGACCTTTTCATGGATCCCTCCTGGATGATGAACAGTGATCACACTGGGCTTCTCTTCCAATAAAGATCAACGACTAAAAAGATGTGATTGATGCTGGTTTGGGTTTGGAGATACTCTGATTATATCAAGGGATTTTTGTTCCTGGATGTGAATCATCCTTAAAAATTGGATGTTGTTGAGGTTGATGGACTTCGGCTCCCCCCTGACTTAAATCAGCATCAACCAGAGGAAAAGATGTCAGGCGCATTACAAATTTATTAGTCCAAATGGAATCCAGGCCAGGCAGGATATAATCAAAGCATTCCCATCTCACCAGACTTGATTTAATGCCGCTAGCAGGTCTTTGCTGACTTTATTCGGGAGCGATAGCCCAGCCAACCTTCAGGGTGCTGAACTGATGAAGATCTGCCTTAGGAAAAGACGCCTGATTTTGCTGTTTGCCCTCTTGGGCCTGCTGGCCCTGTTTTCCGCTGCCTGCAGTTCGCAGATCAAACTCGTCTATCGAGAATCCCACGGCACCGCCACCCGGACCCCGTTCCTGGTCAAAGCCACCTATACCAGTGAAATTCTGCCAGCCGGCATAGCGGGGGAGCAGGCGGCTGAAGAACTCACTTCAACCGCCACCCTGGAGGGAAACGACCTGGAGCCAACCACCCCCCAGGATGACCCAGGACAGTCATCTCCCACACCATCCGCGACCCCAGGAAAGGGGGAAGCGGATCCCTCTGCCACGCAAAAAATTGGGGAGCCTACTTCCACCACCAAGCCGACCAAACCCCCCGCCACCGCCAAACCCACAAAACCGCCGGCAGCCAGCAGCACTCCCAAGCCGCCAGCGAAGACAAATACCCCCAAACCGCCGGCGGATACCAGCACTCCTAAACCTCCGGCTGACACCAACACGCCCAAACCTCCTCCGGCGGATACTAACACCCCCAAACCGCCAGCTGATACCAACACGCCCAAACCGCCGCCACCTACGGCTACAGCTACTTCGAGTGTGTGCGTTCCCTCTGGAAATGCCACCTTCGAGGATCAAGTGATCACTTTGATCAACCAGGAACGGGCAGCTGAGGGCCTGCCGGACCTGACTAAGAACAGCAAGTTGACCACCGCTGCCCGCCGGCACAGTGCCGACATGGCCTGTACGGATAATTGGAGTCATACCGGGACTGATGGCTCACAGCCCTGGGACCGCGTTTCTGATGCAGGTTACAGTTGGTCAAGGGTGACTGAGAACATCGCTGCCAGCACCAGCCAGAATTTTTCTCCTAGCTCTGTAGTGAATTTGTGGATGAACAGTCCTGGACATAAAGCCAATATCCTTGACGCAAATGTCATCCATATCGGGGTTGGGTTCCGATATTTTGATAATGGCGGCTATGATGCCTATTACACAGCGAATTTTGCCCGGCCCTGATTGATGGGTCGAAAGGCATTTGATGGGTTGCCTTTGGTGAGGAAAAGAGTAAAAAGGGCATCGCCCTTACTAGTAGCTCAATTTTCTGCGTTCAATCTTCGATTTTTCCCGGTTTGCTGATCTTTCCAGGGGTCCCCTACAAAAATATTAGTCCCACCCGATCCAAGTTCTTTTCGTGCTATACTGGGTTTTGTTATCCAAGGGAAAAAATACTTGATGAGAAAAATTTTTAAGAAGGTCTTCAATCCAGAATCACTGCCTAAGATCCTGTTCATTCTATCGCTGTGTGTCTTGTCCTTTGCCTACGGATATCTCTCCCTGGCTGGCGGGTTGTTTCCTCATGGGTTAATCACAGAGGCAGTCGCTTTTTTCATTGACGATGAAAAAGGATTGCCCTGGTACTATATCAAAACTGAGGCCACAACTAAAATACCAATCTATGAGAAAGACTCAGCATACAATGGCCTTTCCCTAATGACCTCAATCGCTGAAGACCGCCTGCTTGCCGCAAGTGTGATAAATATGAATGGAGAGTTGATTCATAGGTGGGATTTGGATTGGTTTGAGATCTGGCCTGAAGTCACCCATATTCCCAAAACAGACCACCAGTACCCACATACACGTCCTGGTACTTTCCTTCAAGGTGCAGTCCTGCTTGAAAATGGGGATTTGATCTACAATTATACATATCTAGGATTGGTCAGGGTTGATGTTTGTGGAAATGTGATCTGGAGATTGCCCTATCGCACCCATCATTCTGTTTATCTGGATGAGTATGGCATCCTATGGGTGCCCGGCCAGATCAAACACGAGGAGGCTGTTCCAGATTTACCCTACCATGTACCAGATTTCTATGAGTTTACTGTACTTAAGGTATCCCTGGACGGAGAGATCTTAGAAGAATTTTTTGTATTTGATATATTGAAAAAGAATGACCTGCACGGATTAATCGGACTGTTAAGCAATGGAAACCGAATTGTCAGCGTTACTGGAGACACGCTGCATTTGAACGATGTGGAAACATTCCCGAGCAGCTTAGAGGAAGGGGTTTTCAAAGCTGGTGATATCATGCTGTCACTTCGGAATATCAATACTATTCTGATTTTCAGAGAAGAGGATCTGAAAGTGACCCATGTCAGTACAGGGACTTACGTACGGCAGCACGACCCGGACTTCATTGATGGGGATACGATTTCGGTTTTTGACAACTACAATATCGGTCCTGAGGAGTATGGGCATCAGAGCAGGATTGTAATCGAATCTTTTGACGAAGATCAGCATTACACCTATTTTTATGGAACCGAGGAGCAGCCATTTTATACCGATGTCCAGGGGAATCATCAATGGCTTCCTAATGGCAATTTGCTGATCACAGAGTCGAGGAAAGCACGAGCCTTCGAGATCGACACAGAGGGGAATATCGTCTGGGAGTATATCAACCTTGTGGAGGATGAGAAAGCAGGTATCATAGATAATATGCAGCGTATTCCAAAATTA
>Ga0207796_1000434_pt1 | contig 17135 bp, 13 predicted proteins | sample Pon1CUnioCityCA_6_FD_187274 | JGI IMG/M metagenome (GOLD analysis project Ga0207796, IMG submission 187274) | Marine sediment microbial community from Union City, CA, USA - Pond 1C Sediment 1 (SPAdes) | ecosystem: Environmental > Aquatic > Marine > Intertidal zone > Salt pond sediment ...
CATGGGAATAAGTTGGTAGATCGTCCAGGGACACCAGGGCAACACGATTTCTTGCCTTTGATTCAAGGTACTCAACCACAACATCTCGTTCTCTTGAGGGCATAACCAGCAGATCCGTTAATTCACCCAAAGCGGCACTGATCGCAACTTCAAATTTTTCATCAACAATGATATGTTTTGAGAGCGGCTCAATGCCAGCCGGCAGCCGTCCTTTCCTGGAGTCTTCTACCACGCTCTTGGAACCTTCTGAATACCCACTTAATGCTGCTTCAGCTTGTTTCAGTACATCCAGTTGGGCTGAAAGTTTGGAGTGTTTGGTCTCTTCAAGAGCTAATTCAACATCCAATTGTTTCTCTTGAAGGTGCAATTTTTCTATCTGATCCCCAATTTCCTCGGTCTTTTTCTGACAATTTATTTTCTCAACTTCGACTTTTGCTGCAGTTTCTTTTTGGGATTGTATTTTTTGTTCAAAGCCCCTTTTTTCAATTATCAAATTCTCCTGTGTTGATTCAATTTTTGATTTTTCTTTGGCTAAGGTCTCTGAACGGTTATTTAATTCTTCCAGCCGCCCAATTAATTGAACCCTTTCTTTCTCAATTGACAGCCTTGCGTTATTCAAAGAACGTAACTCTTGATCTTGTTCTACTTTTTCCTTTGTAACGGATTCCAACGCCTCCTGCGCCTGACTGAATTCTTTTTCAGCTGCGTCAAATTCCTCGATTCGATCTTGAATCTCAGCTTTGAACTGGTCTTTTTGTCTTTCCAGTTGGTTAACTTCTTCTTGAATGTTTACAATATCAATATCAAGGTCATTTTTTTGTCGATTGTACGATCTCTGACGTTCTTCGATAATTGCCAGTTGGCGAGCTGCTCCTTCAAGCTGCCGGTGGTATTCAGATAATTCCCGATGCGCAATTTCCTGCTGTTTTCGATTTTCCTGGAGTTGTTCTCTAGCATTTTCAACTTTTCTTTCCACCTCGGAATGCTTCTTCCTCAGAGTGGCCAACCTTTTTTCCTGATCCTGGTAATCCTTGCGAACAATTCTCAGGTCTTTCTGTTTTTCATGCCAGTGGTAGCCATACCACTCTAGAAGCAGCACCTGTAAATCTGAACGCAGCCTTTGATATTCATCAAATTTCTTCGCCTGGCGCTCAAGAGTTCTCAAGCGCGGACGAATTTCAGTCATGATGTCTAAAATTCGATCTAAATTCTTTCGGGTGGTGTCCAACCGTCGAAGCGCATCTTCTTTCCGCGATCGATACAATCCAATACCCGCAGCTTCTTCAAAGAGCTGCCTACGTTCATCAGGTTTTAGGGCTAAGGCGACATCTACCAGGCCCTGGCCAATAATTGTGTAGTTTCTTTCAGATAAACCGGTCTGTGATAGGAGTTCAGAAATATCTTTTAACCGCACCTTTTGACCGTTTAAAAGATATTCATTTTGACCGTCGCGATAAGCTCTTCTGGATATGGCGACTTCCGAATAATCAATGGGCAGCCATCCATCCTCATTGTTAAACGATATCGTTGTAGATGCCATGCCGGCTCGTGATCGCTGTTGCGAACCTGAAAAAATCATATCTTCAGTTCGTTTGGCACGCAGTAATGAATAGGATTGTTCCCCCAAGACCCAACGGACGCTGTCTGCAATATTCGATTTTCCCGATCCATTAGGACCCACAATGGCCGTTATCTGACCCGGGAACTCCAAACGCATCAATGTGGCGAAAGTTTTATAACCCTGTAATTCTAAAGATTTAAGCCGTCTTATCATCAATCAGTCTAACTCCAATACCCCAAGTTTTAGTAACGCTTCCTTTGCCGCCGCCTTTTCTGCCGACTGCTTGCTGGTCCCATTGCCGCTGCCATAGGGTTTATTGTCAATTCGCACTTGCATTTTGAAAATTTTGTTATGGTCTGGTCCTTTTTCTGAAAGGAGGACATATTTCGGGGAGGCAAACCCGTGGCCCTGCGCCCATTCTTGCAATCGACTCTTTGTATCCTCATCAAGATGGTTTTGAAAAATTAACTCAACCACATCTTTTAACATCGGGACGATAAAATTATTGACAGCCGGGATACCGCCATGAAGATAAATTGCACCTATCAATGCCTCAAAGGCATCACAAAGCAATGTTGAGCGTTCCCTTCCACCAGCTTGAATTTCACCCCTGCCCAATCTTAAGGCTCTACCAAGATCAATTTGTTTGGCGAAACTGGCTAATTGATCTGTGTGAACCAGGGCAGCGCGCAGTCGGGTTAAATCGCCCTCCGGTTTCTCCGGGTAGTGATTATACAACCAATCTGCGACAACAAAATCCAATACAGCATCTCCTAAAAATTCCAGGCGCTCGTTATCTTCAATCGCGTCCTTATTTTCGTTTAAATAGGAGCGATGGGTTAACGCCCTTGAGACTAAGAAATAATTGGTAAAGGGAAGACCTAATCTTTTTGAAAAATGTTCAGGCGATTCAGTGCTGTAGATATCCATCTCTGTTCTGGATCCTTTCTCCAGAACTATCGATGCGCGAGCCATTCTCAGAAAATAGCTTGCGCATCAACAGTTCAAAACAATTTAACTGTTGTAATCGTTCTTGATTGTAACTGATTATCGAAAAAATAACAAAACTTTGATCATTTGTTCCATCAGAGAGACTTTTTATAGCGGTATAATAAATGCCGGAAAAATATTATGGAATTAATCAACCCGCCTGGCTCAAATTATACAATCCATACAGAGGTCTATGAGGGACCATTGGATCTCTTATTAGACCTGATCACTTCAGCAGAGCTCGAAATAACCCGTCTTGCATTAGCAAAAGTAACAGATCAATATCTGGCGCACCTTAGAAAACTGCAAGAGAAATCCGCCGTTGAAGTATCAGGATTTTTGGTCATTGCTGCAAAGCTGATCCAAATCAAATCAGAAGCCTTACTTCCTCGACCGCCTGTTCGAGAAGAGGGTGAAGAAGATCCGGCAGAGACCCTGGCCCGGCAATTAATCATATACAAAGAGATAAAGAATGCCGCGCAATGGTTGCAAACAATGGAGGAAAAAGGACAGCACACATATATCCGTCTGGCACCTCCCCCCGTGATCGATGAAGAACTTGATTTGCAGGGCGTCACAATTGATGACCTGATTGAAATGTTGAAGGTTCTTTATCGCTTTGAAGAAGAAGCAGCACCGATTACCTCAGTTGTAACAATTCCAAGGGTAACCATTAAAAACAAAATTCACGACCTTATTACCAATCTGCGTCGATTTGAGTGCTTATCATACAGAAACTTGCTAAATAAAGATGCGGATAAAATTGAAGCCATTGTTCTTTTCCTGGCAATTTTAGAAATGATCAAACAGGATTATGCTTTCGCAGAACAAGAAAGCCTTTTTGCTGACATTAACATCAAAGCCACAGAAAAGACATTTAAAGAAGAAGAAATTAAATTGGCACTCGATGATTAAATCCGTTATAATTATCTTCAAAAGGTAACATAAAAAATTGAATATTTTCAGAATTAAATCGGGTAAAAATTCATGACAGAAAATAATACAAAAGAAATGCCCAGCGAAATTAAGTTCGAAACAGCTGAAATTCCTAAAGGTCAGAATATTGATGAAGATACAAAGAAATATCTGATCATTGCCATTTTAGTGGGGATTGTCCTTATAGGCCTTGTTGTTGTTGCCACCATTTTTCTGGTAAGACCTGAAAATAGTGAAATGACAGAACAGCTGAGGGATGTTTTCATAATTTTTATGGCGCTTACATCGCTGGTTCTTGGGTTCGCCCTGGTGGTATTGATTATTCAATTGGCAGTGTTGATCAACCTTTTACAAAATGAAATCCGGCCAATTCTGGATTCAACAACTGAAACTGTCAATACCCTCAAGGGGACAACCCAATTTATTAGCAATAATATTACAGAACCAGTGATAAAGCTTAATCAATATTTGGCAATGATCAAAAAGTTGATCAAACCATCAAATAGATAGATCAATGCTAGAAAATAGAAAAATTAATAACTAGTTTTAAAAGGAGAATAATATGTCAGAAAAAAATGATTTTGGTGCATTCCTCATTGGGTTCATCGTTGGTGGACTTACAGGCGCTGCTGTTTCACTGCTTTTTGCCCCTCAAACAGGTGAAGAAACCCGCACTTTGATCCATGATAAGGCTATTGAACTTAGGGATCGGGCATCGGAAACCGTAGAGGAAGCGCGGTTAAGGGCAGAAGAAGCCATGGAAGAAGCAAAGGTCAAGACAGAAGAATGGAAGGAACTTGCCAAAAAACAAGCCGAAGAATTGAAAGCTAAAGGCGAGAAAACATTAACCGAAAGCCGTGAAAAATTAGCAAAATCAGTTAAACCAAAAGAAAAAGAAGTTGAAATAGAAGATGAAGTTAGCGAGTTAGGCGAAGCCTAAAATAATCTGACCTAAAAGGCCGGAGAAAATTCCGGCCTTTATACTTTATCAACCAAGATAATCCGTAAATCTTTACGATCATTCTCTTTCCAGTAAAGAAATTGATTCAGCAATTGAGCCCAGAATATCCACAGCTGTGACGCTTATATCAGTCCCTGCCTTACACTTTGCGATCACACCTGCTTGTGCGTGCAGGAATGTGCTGACGATAGCTGATTTCGTTGAGGAAATCCCTTGCGCCAGTAAGCCGCCAATCAACCCCGAAAGAACATCACCGCTCCCTGCTGTTGCCAAAGCTGGCTCACTGACTGGATTAATCCATACTCTCCCGGTTTCGTCTGAAATGACTGTTTCAGCCCCCTTTAACACCAGGGTCACACCCCATTTCTCGGCATATTCCTTTGTGACTTCCCATCGATGGGATTCAATCTCACCTATTTCTAAATCCCCAATTATTGCCATCTCTCCTGGATGAGGTGTTAATACGGCTTGCCCCGGAACCTTTTCCCACCAATCAGGTATTTTTCTGAGAAGTTTTAATCCATCGGCATCGAACACTGTTGGAAGATCACCCGGGAGTATTGCCAATAATTCATCTAGAAATTTTACATTGTTATCATCTAATCCCCAACCCGGACCTAACACAAGGGCATCAACATTGGAAATTTTCTCTTCAAGCAGACCAACCCCTGTAGGGTTATAGTATCCCCCCACATCAGGCAGGATTGTCCATACAGCTTCCACTAATTGCCCAGAAATGTTACGATAAACTGGTTCCAACACTGCTAAATGAACCAACCCGGATCCTCCCAGGTATGCCGCCTTGCCTGCCAGGTAGGCAGCACCGGTGAAGTTTGGGGTTCCAGCAATCACCATACATGTGCCAAAGGTGCCCTTATGGCCCGTCACCGGGCGATCCGGAAGAAAATCCCGAACCAATTCCTTAGTCATCATTACCGGCAATTGAACTGATATGTATTTGGATAACTCACCGATACCGATATCAATGACATGAATTTGACCCGATTTTTCTCTGGCAGGATGCTTCAAAAGACCCTGCTTCACCGCAGCCATTGTCAAGGTATGCTCTGCAGCTAACGTCTCTTCAGATGCCTCACCTGTATCACAATCAACTCCTGAAGGGCAATCTACGGCAATCACAGACACGCCAAGGCGATTTTTAAGTAAATGGGATACCTTACCCATCATCTCCCCTAATTGCCCTCTAAGGGGTAATTTTAAGCCCGTTCCTAAAATTCCATCCAAGATCACTGAACCTGAAATCGTTTCAGCGGTCAGGCAGTTAATATCCTCATTATTGGAAATATCGATCACACTTCCACCTGCTGAGATATATGAATCAAGAAGTTCATCATTTTTTCTGTTTTTTAAAAGAAAACCGATTGTTCGAAAACCCCATTGTGAAAGTTTTCTCAATGCGACAAGGGTATCCCCTCCGTTATTGCCTGAGCCGATTAAGCCAACAATATTTGAGGCATTAGGATAATTCTCATAAACCCATGTAGCCGCACCCTCTCCCGCATTCTTCATCATTGCCTGGTAGGAAATTCCAGAGTCATCGGCTTTTTCTTCAATAGCTTGCATTTGACTGACGCTGACGATCTTCATTTTTTCCTTTCCACAAGTATCCATAAATTAATTATAAGAGATTCCCGAAAATCTCTTGACTTTTAATATCCCATGTGATAAGATATCTTTCGCTCGGGGGCGTGGTGTAGTGGTTCAACATGCGGCCCTGTCAAGGCCGAGACCGCGGGTTCGAATCCCGTCGCTCCCGCTAAAAGTGCAAGGCTTACCTTGCACTTTTTGCATTTAAAATAACAGTTTACCAATTAAAATGAAAGGGAGGTAACACTGATTTTGCCTCCCTTTGCTTCATAAATTACTCTGAATAACCGATTTTATGTGATCTTTTAATAATTCTGGCCCTTTCAGCCATCTGGTTGCGGAGCTTTTCAGAATCCTTGGGATAGGTGAAATAAAACAGGCTGAATAAAGCAGCACAAATAATCCATGGAAATGGCACCGTCCAGAGCAGTGCCTGGGTCAACCCAATTCTATCTGCTAAGGAACCCGCGATCACACCGGCAATCGCAGCAAAACCGCTTTCAATAAATGTGGTCATTGAAAAAGCCGTCCCCCGTAATTCTGGCGGCACGACACCCTGCATCATGGGTTCTTTTGCACCTTTCCCAGGCCAGCTGATCATCAGGGCTGTGAAGAAACTCAGTGCGATGATCCCCCACAAGGACCAATTATCCGTTTGGGTAAACAAGATATAGGTCAATGGGATACCGCTGATAATTGATATTTGACCAATAACCGTCCGACCATATTTAGGGCTCTTCTGTTCAGCCCAATCTCCCAAATAGCCGCCGATAATATTCGATATGACCGTTCCCAACACAATCCCGGCAAAGACCAGGGTCGCATTTTCTGCAGGGATATCCCGGTCATTAACCAACCAGGTGATAAGAAATGACCCCATCACAACCCAGGGCATCGAACCAGCCAATCCCTGCCCTATTGCCACCCATATAGTGGGGATTTTCAATACCTTCGGCAGGTCAGAGAGCTGCAAACCAAATTTCTTTGCATCTTCATGGGTGATTTTGCCGGCCAATTCCGGTTCTGCCTCACCGCGAACAGGTTCCTCAACCAAAAACCAAACCACCAGACCGCTTAAAACACTGAAACCACCTAAAAGGAAATATCCCCAACGCCATAATGTCGGGGTAGCCAGAAAGCCCAATCCAATCGAGGCAATTATGATTCCAAAAACGCCGATTGCCTCCATCAATCCCAATGCTTTACCCCGATCCTTTGGTGGGAAGGTGTCCGACATGATGGAAAATGTTGCAGGGAGTAAACATCCCAACCCAATTCCAGAGATTGCCCGAATGACCAGCAATTGACCAAAATTCTGGGTCAAACCCACAGCAGCAGTCCACAACCCCCAAATACCAGTGCCAAATAAAATAACCGTCTTCCGAGAAATCTTATCGGAAATGTACCCCCAGAATGGGGATGAAATTGATTGGAGTAAATTTCGAATAGTGCTGATGACACCCAGATTGCTATACGAAAGCCCCCAAATTGCTTGTAATGTCGGGAATAAAACCGACATTGCCTGCCCTTCTCCCTGATCGATAAAATATCCAAATGAAAGTGCAAATAAAGTTCGCCGCCTTTGACGTTTCTTCTCGTCAGTAACTTTGATATTTTCAACAACTCGCTCCATTAACTATTCTCCTTTTTTGGTAAGAAACATCCGTTTATTATAATTGCAATATCCATTCACTTTAAATTATTTCGTCTTGATTTCAATCCCGGAAATCAAAAAAATTTTCACCTTAGATCATAAATGGAGAAAATAATATTATTTATGAGTTCTTAAGAGGATCCTTATTCAAACGAGGTTCAAATACCCATCTCCTCAACAATAATAATCCCAACAGGGTAACCACAGCGCATATCCCAAACAGAACCCCATAATCGATCCTGGCGAGTTGTGTGGCCAGAATAGGAATAACGAGACCCACCATGCCTTTTGCAGTATTTGACAATCCAGCATATGTCGGTACCCGAGAAATCGGACAAAATTCCCAGACAATCAGCATCCCGGACACAATGCCGGAGCTGAAATTGATCCCGAGAAGAAAGAATATGACAAAATAAAATAGCGGCGAAGGAACAAAAACCGCAAGGATGAAAGCAGCAAGAAGTGCAAAAACACCGATTTCCAGAGATTGTTTGTGGCCATGCTTATCTGCAAGCCAGCCCAATAGCAAATTGCCAAGGGTTTGTCCAATTAACATCGATAAAGTATAGAGTGCAACCGTAGAATCAAGAACATCAAAACGCCTGATGGCACTTATTGTAAAGAATCCGGTCCCCATCCCACCTACGGTGACAATGATTATGGTAATAATGTATCGCCGGAAATTGTGATCCGCTTTAAAGATTTCTAATAACTCCCTGAAATAAGCTGCCAGATCCGGGGAAGTATTTTCTTGTGTTGAAACAGGTTCCCGGGTTAATCCTAAAAAAAACCAGCTTATTAAAATGAATATTGCCGCTATTGAAAAGTGGAGGATAAATGAAGTTGGGAAAATTAAATTTCTGAGTATCCATGCGCTAATAAGGGATCCAATTATTCCCATGCCATTGCCAATAAACATGGTTGTTCCTAAGAATGAGCCGCGTTTCTCCGGTAAAAAGATTTTTGCTAATAACGACATCCAGGCAGTAGCGATGATACCTGCTCCCATGGTATGCCAGGTTAAACAGATCAATAATATAACTAGGGCAAGCGTCGGGTTTGATTTGGCAACCAGTGGACTTGTGATCATCAAAATAATAGGCATCCTCTCAAGAAAGAATCCCCACCCGACAACAATTTCTTTCATCTTGCTGCGGCTTTCTGTAATCCTTGCTGAGAATAGTTGAGGTAAGAACCAACCGGCTGCCGTAATCAGGTTAATCAAACCAATAGGTACCAATGAATCTGTTAACTTACTGATGAATAGCGGAAAGATGGTTGAAGCAGTGATAAAGCTGCTCCCAATCCAAAATGAAGCACCATCAAGCATATTAACCGTGAAATTCCACTTATAATTTTCTTCCTGGTTTTGTATTGACATCCTGATAAGGTTTTTATCCTGGTTTACACTAAAAAATCTGAATAGTTGCTTCTTGATGCCTATAAAAACATCAGGGTTTATTATATATTCATAAATGGTTTTCAGGTTGGTGAATATTACTCGCAAATATCAAAACAATAATCTCCCCCACAAAAAAGAACCATCCATTGAATAGACGGTTCTTTTATCTAAAAATGATGAATATAATTTTCGATCTATCCCTTCACGGCACCAGCCAGCATGCCGCGCACAAAGAAACGCTGTAAGGCAAAGAATACGATCATCGGCAGTAACATCGATAGGAAGGCGGCTGCTGTCAGCAGGTGCCAGCCTGCGCCTAGCGAAGTGACCATGTTGCTGATCTGGTAGGTCATCACGGGTGTGGTGCCGCCCAGGAAGACCAGGGCTACCAGTAAGTCATTCCATACCCACAGGAACTGGTAAATCGCCAGCGAAGCGATAGCGGGTGTCGCCAGGGGTATGACCAGTTTGGTAAAAGCCGTCCAGTGAGATGCGCCATCCAGGTATGCAGATTCAAAAAGGTCCTTAGGCAATCCTCCCAGGAAATTCCGCATCAGGTATATAGCATAAGGCATACCAAAACCAGTGTGGAACAACCAGACGCCCCAAAAGGTGCCATTCAAACCCAAAGTTCGATAAACTCGTAAAATTGGCACAAAGGTCATCTGCAAAGGTACCACTTGCAGTCCAACTAAGACCGCAAAGAGAAGATAGCGACCCTTAAAATCCATCCAGGCAAAGGCATATCCAGCAAAGGCTGCAAATAAGATCGGCAATACCGTGGCTGGGATCGTGACAATCAAGCTGTTTACAAAGGCTCTTCCCATTCCCCTTGGGTTGAGAAAGTCGGAGTAATCGCAGTCCAGGCTGAGTGGTTGTGTCCCGGCTGCGCAATCCTCCAGATAGGTATTGGTACCACGGTAACCGACCAGGGCATCATAATAGTTACTTATCGTAAATCTTTCCGATAAAGGTTTATCACTGGAAAAAACCGTCCACCAACCACTTGTGTTGATATCACTAACAGGCCTGAAGGAGGTGATGAATAAACCAAGGGTAGGAACAAGCCAGATGATGATGATCAGAATGATCACAACATGAAGCGGGATCTTTCCAAGAAATCTGTTAATTGCATCTTTATTCATCGTGCTGCCTCCTGTTTCATGAAGCGATTAATATTCATGTAAATAAATGGGATGATCATCAGCACCAAAATCACAGCAATGGCTGTACCTCTCCCCGTCTGAAAATTCTTATACATTTCAGTGTACATCCTGGTTGCAATCACGTTTGTGCTGAAATTACCGCCGGTCATAACATAAACGATGTCAAACAACTTCAGTACATTGATAACCATTGTTGTAACCACCACCGTGATGGTTGGCATAATAATTGGGACCATAATCCTGAAGAATATTTGGAATTCATTCGCACCATCAATTCGGGCTGCTTCTATCAACTCCTGCGGAATAGATTTCAGCGCAGAGGATAAAATCGTCATACAGAAACCAGTCCACATCCAAACGCCAACAATGATCAGCATAAATGTGTTAATCGGGATTGTTGAGAGAAACGCGACCGGGTCCCCCCCTAATGCAGAGATTATTGCATTTAATAAACCAATTTGAGTTTCCCCGGTTCCATAATTGTAAATGAACTTCCAGATAACACCAGCACCAACGAATGATATCGCCATTGGCATGAAAATAATGGATTTCGATAGGGCTTCATACTCCACCCGGTCTGCTAAAACAGCAAACAACAGCCCAACCACTACTGTTCCCGTGACCATCACCACGATCCATTTAATGGTGTTGCCATAAGATGAAAGCCAAAACGACCGCCATGCTGCTGAAAAAGATGATCCATCAATTTCTTCTGTTAATGCATAGCGATAATTTTCAAAAACTCCCCAACATGGCTCCCCTTCATCACATGTGACCGCTGCAGATGCTGTACCATCGGCATTTTGAAAGCTTAATCCGATCGTGTTGAACATCGGATAAACAATAAAGAGGCTCATCACAATGAGTGCCGGCAGTAAATAAAGCCAAGGGACATGTCTTTTTTGTTTCATTACTGGCGAAATATTTTTTTCTGCCATATTTCCTCCTGACCAAAATATTGAAGGTGCTGTAATTTCACAGCACCTTCAAATTACTTTATGTGTTTTTTACTCTAATGCTTCTGCTTGAATTTCAGCCAGGTTGTCAAGAAGGGGATCTAACTCCGCACCATTGACGTAGTCTGTTATGGCTGTGAACTCAGCACTCCCAAATCCGCCAGGAATTGAGTCGCCGATGTCTGGAACAAAGTTTTCAGCATTTGCCAAAATGTCACCCTTGGTTGCCAGAGCAGGATCCGTATAGGCTCCTTGTCCAGCTGAGTTAGGTGTGAGGTCAAAACCAACCTCTGCCCACTTCTGACCGCCCATTTCACTGCTCAAATAAGATATGAGAGCCTGAACGGCTGCTGAGTCACTGAACGACATCATCCAGTCCGAACCACCTTGCAGTCCCTGAACCCCAGGAACACCAAAGAAGTCATAACCGGTGCCATATTCAAGATCTCCATAGGTTTCAGTAATTGTACCGCCAGCAAATCCGGATTGTTTGACCATCATTGCCTCTGGAGGTTCAGAGAAAACTCTCAAGATGGCGTCATTGAAACCGATTGAAACCGTACCTTCAGCGCCGCCAATTGTGTATTGTGGATCCTTTGCCCACATTCCGTACATTTCCCAGGCTTCTTTGACACCAGGGTCATTATACGGGACTGAACCATCAATAATCCCCATTACATATTCGGGACCTTGGGTGACAAGCAGGATGTCCTGAACGAAGTCAGTACCTGTCCAACCGGTTGCATCGCCTGATTCAAATCCCATGGACCAGGGCGTCCTTCCATCCTCGACCATTTGTTGAACCAGTGCTTCCAAATCATCCCAGGTTTCCGGGATGGAATATCCGAATTCATCAAAATTTACAGGGCTGTACCAGATTAGTGACTTAGGATCCGCCTTGACAGGAAGGCCAAGCCATACATCATTTACCGTCCCAAGATCCTGCCAGAATTGTGGATAGTTTTCTTCATGAACGCCAAGTTCTGTCATGGGAACTAATTGGTCTTGATACTGTTCAAGTTGAGTCACATTCCAGAATGTAATGTCCGGTGGTGTTCCCGCCTGAACACGGGTGTCCAGCAATGCCTGGTCACGTGTCGATTCAGCATTGATGGTGATGTCACAGGCATCAACAAATGGGCGTAACACTGTATTGAGGTCTTCCTCTTCAGCACCTGACCATTGGTACAGCATGCTGATTTCTCCGCCCTCAGCTCCCATGCAATCGATGGCAGTTTCTTCCTCAGTCGGTTCTTCTCCGGCTGGAGGCTCAGTTTCTTCCGTTGGTTCAGGCGTTGTCGGCGCACATGCACCTAAAACCAAACCTAAAACAAACAGAAGGGAAATGATTAGTAATTTCTTTTTCATTTTTAAAAATTCTCCTTCTTAGATAGTGTAGAACAATTCTATTTTTCTTTTGACCATAACAACTTAGATATTGAACCACCTCCTAAAAATAATTCAAATATCTTTATGATTTCAATTTTTATATATTTCAGAATTTCTTTACTGGATTTTGTATCAAAAATATTCTTGAGTTACTGTCTCTATCAGAAGAATGATCTCATACTTTCCCTTCATTGATATACCCCGGTTGACAAACAAAGTTTTTTCTTTAATTTAAATGTACCGGCAACGATTACAAAAAATCAAATTCGATGGTTTTTCAGCAACATATTTATAAGTAATTATTTAAATCAAGTTAAATTTTTTTCTACGGATCCCCTTAATTAACGCAATAAACCAGACTCTTTATTCTATAAAAGAGTCTGGTCTTGTATTTGATATTATGTTTATATGACCGGTATTACCCTTTCACAGACCCAGCCATCAAACCGCGTACGAAATAACGCTGCAGTGCCAGGAAAACAACCAGCGGCAAAACCATGCTCACAAAGGCAGCAGAAGTCATCAGGTGCCAGTCCTGGCCTTTTTCACCCACCAGTTCTGCAACTGCAATCGTAACCGTTTTATTCTTCTCTCCCAGGAAGACCAAGGCAACCAAATAGTCGTTCCAAAGCCAAAGGAATTGGAAAATAGCAAAGGAAGCCAACGCAGGTACGGAAAGCGGGAGGATCAACCTTGTGAAAATCGTGAAGTTAGAAGCGCCATCAATAAAGGCTGATTCAAGAATTTCCCGAGGCAGTGTACTGATATAGTTGAACAAAAGATAGGTTGCTAAGGGTAAACCGAACCCGGCGTGGGCAAGCCAAATTCCCAGGAACGTACCATTGAGCCCCATTCTCACATAGTCCTGCAAGATCGGCACTAATGCTATCTGCAAAGGTACAACAAGCAAGGCGACGATAATTGTGAAAAGAATATTGCGTCCCGGAAAGTTTAACCAGGCAAAACCAAAAGCGGCAAAGGCTGCTATAAGAATCGGGATGATCGTACCTGGTATTGACACGGCAAGCGAGTTCAAGAACGCCCCACCAAGGTTATTTCCATATCGGGTGATCGTGTTTCCTTGCGCATCCTGATAAGTTATTGTCTTACCACCGATCACATCAGAATAGTTCTTCAAAGTAAGATCAGTTGAGAACCCGACCCACTTCTCTTCATAAACAATTAATTCTCGGGTACGTTTATTACCATACCATTGGATAATTCGACCATCCTCGAGGGTGATCCCCTGACGCCATTCTTCAAAAGTTGCAGTGACACCCTCTATGGTGATTGGACCGTCAACATCAACATCCTCAGCTATAGTAATTCTATCTACTTCAACTTGCTCCCTGTGAGGAAAGACCGTCCACCAACCTGATGTAAAAACATCCTGGCTTGGCCTGAAAGAGGTGATTAAAATACCCAATATTGGAATCAACCATATGATGCAAATTATTATTAATATGAAATTGGTCCAAAATTGTTGAGATTTCTTTTGAGATTTTGCACCCTTAGCCATCAGAACCCCTTTCTTTCTTTATTGAATTGCCGTAAATTATAAATAATCACAGGAGTTACTAAGATTAAAAGCACTATGGCAATTGCTGATGCACGGCCCTTATGAGTATAAGTGAAACTTTGTAGATAGAACTCGTTTGCAATCACGTTTGTACCATTATTGCCACCCGTCATCACCCTTACAATATCAAATGTTTTCAAGCTGAAGATCACTATGGTCGTAACGACTGTAATGATCGTCCCTCGAATATAAGGAATTGTGATCCTGAAAAAAGCACGGACTTCAGAAGCGCCGTCAATTCGGGCAGCCTCAAGCAGTTCCGCAGGTACTCCTTTAATCGCGGAAGAAAGGATCACCATTGCATAACCTGTCTGCAACCAGATCATAATAACGATTAGAAAGAAGTTATTCCAGGGGGGAATATTTAACCATGGTTGGGGTGTGCCGCCTAAGCCAGTGACAATTGCATTGAGTAAACCAATCTCCTGGATATTAACACCCACTCCTTTATATGTATAAATAAACTTCCAAATCACGCCTGCACCCACAAATGAAATCGCCATTGGCGTGAATATAATTGATTTATAAATCACTTCAGCACGGGAACGGTCAGCTAAAACTGCAATGAGTAATCCAAGAGCAACACTAAAGAATGTTCCAAAAACCAACCAGAGAAGGTTGTTGCGGAAGGTCTCGAGCATCCGTGGATCTGTAAAAGCAAAAATATAGTTGTCAAAACCGACCCACTCCTCTCCTAATCGGTTTTGAAAACTTGCCACTAAAGAACGCAGCACCGGTACTGCCAAAAACCATCCCATAATTGCAACTGCTGGTCCTACAAAAACAAAGGGTTGTAATCGGGTTGACCAGGGTTTGGGCAATTTCAAGACCAGCCAGTTCGCGACAAGGTATAACAGGGCAACCCCACCAACGCCCCAAATAATTGCCACGACCACCTGGATAACTTGTGGTGCTTGTGCTCTCTGTAAAAATAAGTATCCCTGCCAAAGAACAAGAAAAGTCACAAGGGGAACAAAAAGTGAGATCAATATTTGTCCCAGAGTGGAACTGAACCAAGCTAGGATTCCCCCTTGTTCAGTATCGGTGTTTTGTGAATTAAACATACACACACCTCCTAATTTGAATATTTACATGACGGGCAGGAAAATCCCTGCCCGTCACCATCATTTTTTAGTCACCTTATTGACTTTAACCTGCAATGATAAATATTCAGGATAAGTCAATAGTTGAGGATCTTAACAGATCCCAGTTTAGGTGTTGAAGAATTGGATCTAATCTTCTGGCCAGGAGGCATCAATTTGCTGAAGGGCTTCCTCACGAGTGATAGTACCACTTACGTAATCAGTCATGTACTTCCAGAAAGTACCAGCGCCAACTTCACCAGGCATTAAGTCAGATCCATCAAAGCGGAAGGTGGTTGCGTTAGCAATCGTCTCAGCAACACCCCGAGTTACTGGGTCAACATACCAGCTCAAATCTGCATCTTTGTGAGGCAGAATCGCGCCGCCCTGCTCAACCCAAACTTTCAGCGAGTCACCGGTTGAGAAATACTGAATAACAGCTCGAACCTCGGGGCGATCGTTGAAGGCTGCATAGACATCGCCAGCCCCAAGAACAGGTTGTTGACCGTTGAAATCCTCAATGGTCGGGAAGTAGAAGAAATCATAATCCTCACCCGCAACAGCTTCCTCAGGGAAGAAGGTAGTCACAAAGTTACCCTGGCGGTTGAACCAGCATTGCGGCGGATCCTCAAACATGGGTTTGGGAGCATCACCAAAAGATATCGTTGGGATGGCTTCCCGGCCACCATAGACATAATCATCATTGAACCAAATAGCCTCGATGTAGTCTAACGCGGTATTGACTTGCTCAGAATCAAATGGAAGTTCACCTGCAACCCACGCGTCGTAATCCTCAGCAGGAGCAACCCTCAGCATCACATCTTCAATCCAGTCCGTCATCGTCCATCCGGTTGCTGCGCCGGATTCAATCCCAATGCACCAGGGGGTGTCACCATCAGAAGCAATCTGTTCTGTTAATGCCATCATCTCATCCCAAGTGGTTGGAACGACATAACCAGCTTCATCAAATTTTGCTTTTGGATAGAACACAAAGGACTTGCCGTTGGCGCGTGCCCAAATGCCGGCGACATATGGACCATCAGGGCCTTCAAATGTGCCAAGATTTTGCCATGCCTCACTGTAGTTCTCTGCTATCCATTCAGGATCAATGAGCTCTTCCATGTCAAGCGCATAGCCTTTATCAACAGCATATTGAAGTAAACCAGGCTGCGGATAGTCAACAATGTCAGGAAAATCTCCACCATCAAGGCGGATGTTGATATTGGCTTCAAATTCCTTAGAGCCTTCATATTGAATATCAATACCGGTTGCTTCTTCAAATCCGGCAATTGAATCATTGAAAACAACCTCATCCTGATCGGTAAAAGGTCCGGCCATGGTAACAACGGTGCCATCATACATGCCAGCATAGGCATTTGCTAATTCCTGACCTTGGGGTAAAGCGTCAACTGATGGCTCTTCTTCTGGCATTTCAGTTGGTTCTTCTGCTTGTGTACATGCACCCAGGATCATAGAAAAGATCACCAGTAGTGCGATCAATAGAAATTTCTTTTTCATCAGATATTTATCTCCTTCATAAATTGGTATAGTGTGAAAATGGGATCCTCCATGAATATATTTTTCCGATTAATACCTCCTTTGGCTTTTTCCCTTTGGTCGAATTTTATGAATAAAATACATTGATAATTTTCAATCTATTTTAATATCACCTTAAAAAATCTGTCAAGCCTTATTCAATTCATTATTTTCATATTTATAAAACTGCTTCTATGAAAGCACTTCCATAAATTAATAAATTATAATATCCTCAAGCTGCATAATCTCAATTATAGGTATGGTTCAAAAATCTGTCAAATGAAATTTTGGGGTATTAATACTTATCTTTTCCTG
>Ga0207796_1000435_pt1 | contig 17129 bp, 11 predicted proteins | sample Pon1CUnioCityCA_6_FD_187274 | JGI IMG/M metagenome (GOLD analysis project Ga0207796, IMG submission 187274) | Marine sediment microbial community from Union City, CA, USA - Pond 1C Sediment 1 (SPAdes) | ecosystem: Environmental > Aquatic > Marine > Intertidal zone > Salt pond sediment ...
GTAAATTCTTACAGCCGCATTTCTCTTTTCAGTCACGAGATCCAGGTCCCAAATACACCTCTCCACAAAGTTGTTGATATCCACATGACTCCAGACTTGGAAAAGAGCATCATGGGGATTCGTATTTGGTGGAATGATGCTTTGGTTCATTCACTGACCCTTCCGCTTGATGGATTTCGAGTCCACTTTTGAAGCGAAAAGAGTCCAGTTTTCAGCTGCTCCTAACATTTGGTGTTAGATTTTGAAAATACCAACTACAATACTTCCAATATTTCTGTCTGAAGATACCGGGTGAGCATTTTATATAGGTCAAATGCCATCCCATAGCTCATTGGTTAGTATTATGTAATGGTTCCCATATTGTTAATCGACATGCTCGGGGATGAATTCATAGATCGCAAAAACATCAAATGGTTTGGGTAATGGGATAATCCTTTTTCCAGTCTGCTTGAAACCACAGTTAATGATTTCATCAACAATCTCGTAAATATCCCTGTGATGATATTCCCCCGTGAAACCAGCGATCTTTCGGAGCAAACTATAAAATCTGTTCTCAGTTGGCCCTGAGATTACCAAACGCCCATCTCTTTTAAGTTTGTCTTTCATAAGCAGGACAATCTGCTTTACATCATCAACGTGCTCAAGCACCTCAAGGGAAATGATGACATCGAAAGATTGGTCTGCAATTGTCGTATCGAAATCTTCCACCGGGAATAACTGGACATCTGACCGCTGATGGGCAGCCAGCACTTGAGAGGCAGGTTCGATGTTGATATCTGTGCCAAATAGCTGACCTTCTGCAGCCTGCAATTGGAGGAACAGGATACCCAAACCACACCCATAATCGAGGATCTTCTTTTCCTTATAGCGGCCAAGAAAACGGAGGGCGATTTGCATCCGCCAAGCCACTATGAAACGGACCAGCGGATTCCAATGTAAATATGAGGCCAAAGCCATTTCATAGGTTTCAGGATCATCAAGCGAAAACAGGCTGGATATTATTTCTTGGTCATAGTTCAACTTTGGTATCAATTGCATTCATAACCTCACTGTTTTAACCCTATCTCTATTCCGCGACTTTTTGAATATTCCTCGTCAGCCGCAAAATCCCAAACCCAAGTAGACCGAGGATGAAGCTGAATCCAATATAAATCACATGAGAACCAACTGCAATATTTAACGAGTCCTCAGAAGTAACACCATACAGGGAAAACGCTAAAACAATACTGATCTCATAAGTACCCAAGTTAGCAAAACCCTGTACGGGAATAAAAGTGAAAGGGATCATAACGAGAGTCACACCAACCACCTGCAGCAAAGTAACTTGAAAGCCGAGACTGGAAATAATACTATACAGCGTGTTTTGAACAAGCAACCATATTCCTGCAGAGATCAATAACGCGGGCCAAAATTTTTTCTTGACATATATTCTCCGCATCTCATTGTAAATCTTTTGCCCGATTTCCCCGATTCGGTTGAGGAACGAAATATTTGAAATATCAAACCAGCGCAAAAGGGAATCTAATTTTCCAGGATTGCGCAAGTAATAAAGAAATATTATCCAAAGAATAATCACCATTAGACAAACAGAGATGATCACAAGCCTCATATATGGCATTAATCGGGTCCACTGAAAAATCAAGAGCAGCGGCAGCAGTAAAGCCATCATTACTAGATCAAGAAATCGAGCTGCAACCAGAGCAGCTGTACTATGAGTAAGAGGGATATTCAAATTCTCTTTGTATAGCAGGGGCATCGATAGCTCGCCTGTCTTTGCTGGCATGAGATACAAATACATCCCATACAAATTTGTGGCCCCCAAAATAGATAGAAATCTAGGAGAACTGTCCAAAAGGAATGTAAACCGAAATGTTCGGATCACATAAGTCAACAGATGAAATACCAGTGCGGTAAATAACCAGGGAACATGAACCAGGCGTAGTGTGTTCCAAGTTTGATCCCAATCCAATGTAACAAAAACATAACCTAATACCAGTAAAGATATTAAGACAGCAATTATTGTTTTTGTCCTATTCAATTCATACTCCCTCAAAACCGAAATCAGGATTAACTCAGATTGTTTTCATTTTCCAGATGGTTTTCACTCAGGATATACATTAATTGAGCTACTTGCTCTGAAACCAGCCCTACCATAAAAACCACCACAGAAACCGTCATTAACATCGCAGAAGTTGGCCCATACCTGGTATTCAAGAATAATACCTTGAACAAACCATAACCGAATCCTGTCAAGAACATCAATATACTTACCGGAATGAAAACCTTCAATGGAGAATAATAAGTTGCTACACGGAGGATGATGGTCAAGAATCGCATGCCATCCCTGATGATTTTGATTTTGCTTCTTCCTATCCTTCTCCTGCTCAAGATAGGCACATAAGATAGGCTGCCTCCTGATCGCAGAACTGCTAGGGTAATTGTCGAGGGATAGGAGAAAGTGTTCGGAAGCAGATAAACAAATTTGCGGGCAATCTCACTTCTAATGACCCGGAATCCCGAGGTCAGATCCTCGATTTTACGGCCGGTGACATAAGAAGCTAGCGCATTATAGACTGAATTGCCAAAATCTCGATGAAAATCTGTCTGCGAATCCCTGGTCCTTGCACCAACAACCATATCGTACTCTTCTGCCTCTTTAAGCAAGACAGGGATCATTTCTGGTGGATGCTGACCATCGCCATCCATCATCAATAACAGCTTACCTCGGGCGCTTCGTATCCCGGTTTTGATACCTGCACCATTACCAAGGTTTTCTGGATGGCTGATCACCCGCGCTCCTACGCTTGCAGCTTCTTCCGCAGTCTGATCATCTGAACCATCATCGACCACAATAATCTCATATTGAAAATCTAAATCCACAAGGATTTTCCGAATTGCTTGAATTACTGAGGCAATACTCTTCTCTTCATTGTAGGCAGGTATGATCAAGGACAAATCTAAAGTAAAATTTTCCATGCCGAAAGTATAACACAAGGGGATTGGCTGGAAAGTACATAGAGACCGTATGGAAACCTAGTTTGGTTTCAACTTGCCACCAGAACTTTACAGGGAACTCGCTAACAGATATAATGCCTGTGTTCCTGGGGGTGGTTGAGTCCCGGTGGGCTCCCCGGTCTTCAAAATCGGTGGCGGGTCGCAATGCGAGCCGCGGTGGGTTCGACTCCCATTCACTCCCGCTATTTCATTTAAATCTACCCCTGGAAACCACAATGGATGAGGCAAGCAGCAACCAGAACGACCCTGGTTGGATCAATCAGCAGGTGAGTCAAGTTTTACAGATTGAGGGTTACACCCTGGGCAGCGCAAAAGATGATTTTCTGATGCGTTTCAGCGGACGTTTGAACCAGCCCTCTGAAGAAGCTTACCAGATCCTTTCCGAAAATTTACAGCCATTCCACATGCTGCCAATATTCCGATCTGAAAATGGCACGCACGTGATTTACATCAAAGAATCGCTCCCCACCATTGCTGAACCCAACAGACGGACCAATTACATCCTCTTCCTGGTGACATTTATCAGCATCCTCTTCGCAGGTCTGCTGACCGTTTATAAGGGACCGGAAACCCTCAACCCACTGGTGATCTGGGCCGACGTGAAGGGGAAATTAGACCTGGCGCTGGCTTTCGCAGTCAGCATGCTGGCCATTCTGACCGCCCACGAATTTGGCCATTATTTTGCTGCCAGATATCATAAAACCCGGGTGACACTGCCTTTTTTCATTCCCTTTCCACTCAGTCCTTTTGGCACAATGGGGGCTTTCATTCGACTCTTAGAACCCCCCAAAAATAAAAAAGTGCTGCTCGATATCGGTCTGGCAGGACCACTGGCAGGTCTGGCGGTCACTATCCCGGTTTTGATCGTTGGATTAAACCTCTCCACGGTCCAGCCGCTGCCAGAAGTCCTGCCTGCTAACTTCGGATTTGAAGGCAATTCGATCCTTTACCTGGCTTTAAAATACCTCATCCACGGCGCCTGGCTTCCACAGCCGGTCAGCTATCAGGGCCTTTCGCCCATCCTGTATTGGATCCGCTATTTCTTCACCGGGCGCCCCCTACCCCTGGGCGGAATAGATATAACCATCCACCCAGTCGCCTGGGCAGGCTGGGCAGGGTTGCTGGTCACCTCGCTCAACTTGCTGCCAGCAGGGCAGCTGGATGGGGGACACCTGATCTACAGTCTTTTTGGCAATCGGTTGAAATGGATTCGCCCCCTGATCGTGGTCGTGCTCTTTGTTTTAGGTTTTATCTGGTCTGGATGGTGGTTGTGGGCTTTTATGATCTTGCTGCTGGGGGGCCGGTATGCAGAACCGCTTGACGATATCACCACCCTGGACCGAGGCCGAAAAGCCCTGGCCCGCCTGGGACTGATCCTTTTCTTCTTGATCTTTATGCCTGTCCCTCTGGTTGTGATTTGATCAACTCCTACCTAAAAAAGAAAATCCCTCCATTCAGGGATTGATGGCGGGGTGCGATCCGGTGAACTGGAAGAGCACTATTCTTTTGCGGACTCTTTTTGGTTTTTTTTCTTGGTCTTGCTTTTCTCTCCCTCAGCGCTGTCCCCCTTGGCCTTGCCATGGTCCTCAGTGAGCCTGGACTCTTCCATCCCAGATGGGGAACGGTTATCCGTAGCGTAAAATCCAGAACCCTTAAAAACGATACCAACCGGCAGGTAAACCTTCCTCAATGTCTCGGTTTGACATTCAGGACAGATTTTCAACGGTTCATCATTGAATTTTTGTCTGCGGTCAAATTGCACACCGCAGTTTTCACATCGATAAGTATAAATTGGCATTGCTCACCTCAGGAACAACACTCAGGGTGCTCCCTGAACCACCGAGCATTATAGTCCTTTGGAGATGGAATAGCAAGGGATAGGGAATTTCCAAATCAGTTATTAATATATTTTTTATTTTCCACAACCGGAGCCAGTCAATGTCGCTGAAGATGAAACCAGGTCGGCTCTCAAAAGCTCAAACAACCGTTGGAGAAGCCCTCAGGCAATCATTCTTCTGTGGGAGTGATGGTGGCTGTTGGTGTGGTGGAAGGTGTGAAAGTAAGAGTAATGGTTGGTGTCGGGGTGATGGTTGGCGTTGGGGTCGCCGTGGGAAGGAGTTTTACAGCAGCAATTTCCTCCCATTCATCCGGGACATCTTCCAGCGGGAGGCTGAGCAGTGCTTCCCAGTTAAGTATGGACTCATCGAACCGATCATACGCTTCTAAAGCTTGAGCCCGCCAAAAATAAACCTGGGCTAGCTCTGCATCTGAAAACGCCAGATCCTCAGAAATGTTCAAATAGACCAGGCTGGCAAAGGTATCTCCGTCTTCCAGTAAAAATCTACCTAAAGTCATATGCACCTCAAAATCCAGGCGGTCAATCGACCTGGCTTGCAGCAGATCATTGACAGCCTGGTCCAGGGCACCCAGCTCATGAAGGATAAGAGCCCGGATGAAATACAGGTCCGCACTGCTTCCGCCTTTTGCGATGGCTTCATCAATCAATGCCAATCCGCTGTTTAAGTCCTCTCCGGTGAGGAAATAAGCCTTGCCAAGAGAATAATAGAATTCCCAGGGTTTATTTGGCTCATGGTCACCATACCGGGTCAATAGATCCTTCGCTTCAGCCAGATCTCCTGTTTCCAGGTTGATCCTTCCCGCAGCCAGATAGGCAGGCACGTAATTCACATCAAGGCGCATAGCTGTTGTGATCGATTTTTTAGCTTCTTGATAATCTTGCAGGCCAAGTAAAGACTCCGCCCGATAGTAATGGGCTAAGGGGGAATTCGGGAGAAATTTAATGGCCTGATTCGCATCTTCAAATGCCAGCTGATAGGATCCCGCTTCAAGGAAATATTTCGCTCTTTCCAGATAAACCTGGCCAAATCTTGGGTCAAGCAGCAAAGCCTGATCCAGGTCTGCTTTGACATCATAGCTTTCATCAATGATCCGGGATGTCAACGCCCGTCCATAATAAGCCGGAGCAAAAGTGGGGTCAACAAATAACGCTCTTTCATATTGCTCGAGGGCTTCATGATACCGGCCTAAATGAAAATAGGCTTCCCCCATCAGATAGACGATATCTGCTGTTTCCAGCTGTTTAACCGTCTGTTTCAAGTAAGTCAGCATGGTAGTGAAGTCACCTTTCTGGTAGGCATCCAGGGCAGTATTGTAGATCTGATATCCAGGATGAGGTGTCAACACATATGCTGGTGTTGCCGTGTAAGATCGGTCCAGGACCTTGCCGATTGGATTCTGAGCCCCAGGATCAGGCGTCCCTGAAGGTCCGCCATCCTCGCCAGGGGCAGGAGAAGGGGTCCAGGTCATGGGCGTAATCGTCAATTTTGGAGAGAAGATCGATCTTGTTCCCGGGAATACACCGGTCAGGATCAACCCCAGAAGAATAACCAGAGATCCTACCAGTAGTGGTGTCAGCTGCTTATAGTTGTAGCGGCTCTTCTTGCGCTCTTTTTTCTGAGGTTCCTTTTTCCGGATATCAGGTACATCTTTGCTCCAGTCTTTCTTTTTCAGCGCTGCAGAACGGACATTACCCGCTTCCTGACCTCCGAACAGGATCATTCCCAGGTGGGCATCCCGATTCTGAGGATCCAAAGCCAGCACTTTCTGCAGGCAATAAATCCGCTCTTTCTGAGATGCCACCACTGTGCTCATTAAAAGCCAGTATTCGATATTATCGGGGTCGTCTTTCAGCAAGCTGGAGAGATGATCACGCGCCTGAAATCGGTCTCCCTGTTCCAGAGCGAATTTAGCCAGTAAATAACGCTTGTCCTCTGACATTTATTTTCCTGTTGGATATTGATGGCATAAAAAGTTTAGCATAGGGCGCCGGTTGGGACAAGAGAGTGTATAATGCTCCCCATGAAGAGAAGTGCTTATTTGCTGGCAGGAATTGTGATGATTGCCGCAGGATGCAATATCCAACTGGATTCCGGTCCCAGCCCTACACTCACCATTGCACCACCTGAAAACCCTTATCAATCCACGACCAAAACGCCTGTCCCGGAGACACCAACCCTCCCTCCTCCCACAGTGGAGCCCATCATCGCTACACCAACGCCCTTTACCCACATTGTTCAACCCGATGAGACCCTGTACGGTATTGCGGTCAAGTATGATGTATCCCTTGATAGATTGGTCTCAGTTAATCCAGGTTTAGACTCCCGCCTGCTGACTGTTGGCACTGAAATCATCATCCCACTCGCAGAAGAAGAATACAGACCACCTACACCCACTCCTTATGCGCTCGCTATGGAAGAATCTGTTTGCTACCCAACAGCAGATCAGGGGTTATATTGTTATGCCCTGGTTGAAAATAACCAGGAGTTTTCAGTGGAAAATATCTCCATAGCCTTTAACATCTTCAATGCAGAACAAGAACTGGTCAAGAGCCAGATTGGATTTCCACCCCTGAACACCCTTTTTCCCGGCCAATCGATCCCGGTCGGGGCATTGATTCCAAATGTACAAGCCAATCAAAATCAGATCAGCACAACGCTGCTGAGTGCTTATCCGTCCAATCTTCAAGATCCACTGGTGGTGATCACTGAGTATAACCTTGAATATTCGCAAGGGGACACGATTGCCCGGGTCAGCGGAAGATTCAAAATCCTCCATGAGGAGCTGCTGGGAGGAGAAACCTGGATCGTAGGTATCGGATATGCCCAGGGAAAACCCGTTGCCCTTCGAAAATGGATCAGCAATACAGATCGAGAACAAAGTGATCCTTTTACATTTGACTTCCTTCTTTACAGCCTGGGACCCGAGATAGAACAAATTGAACTCTTCAGTGAACTTCATTAAAACGAAAACCGGAATCCAAAGGGATTCCGGCGGGTAGGTTCAGAAAGACCCTCAGGGGTTGCCCCAGATCAAAAAATCATCCTGTTGACAGATCTTTTCCCCATACTTGGTCAAGAAGCATACCTGGTAAGGAATGATCTCCCCATTGATCGCGTCCACTGGATCCACTTTAAAGAAAGCACATCCTCCGGCATCAGTTGGACTTCCCTGGTAAGTGATCACACCCTGATTGGGCGTTTCCAGATCGAGCTGGGTTTCCAAATTTTCCTGGGCTATGCCATCCAGATGCACACAGGCGCCAATTTCCTGGGATTCAGAGGATGAAAGCTGAGGGGATAACTCCCAAACATCAATCTCTAATGACGGTTGCCCTTGTGGTTCTTCGAGCTGGTGATCGACAGCTTCGGATGTCATCTCTTTTTCAGTATTCCCCCAGATCAAAAAACTATCCTTCTTACAATGACCTTCACTTCCCAAGTTCTGGAAACAAACCTGATAGTCGATCGCTGATCCATTAGGTGCCTGAATCGGATCCAAAGTCAAGAATGAGCAGCCCCCTGCATCTGTGGGCTCAAAAGAATATCGAAGCGTCCCTGACCCCTGTGTGTACACTTCCAAAACCGCTCGGGCATTTACCACTGGCTGACCCTCTTCGTGGATGCAGGCTCCGATTTGCTGATTCTCATGTGATGTCAGCTGGGGCAGCTGTTCCCAGATGTCCAGTTGGACGTGCCTGGTGATCGTCAGTTCCTTAGTGGGTGCTTGGATATTTTTATAATAGCGGTCTTTATACTTTTGTCCCTGGGGGAGGAGCCGGACATTTTCCCCATTCCCTGCCTTGGCATCATACAATAAACAGTAATTTTCAAAACACTGTTGAGAAACGCCTTCTCGGATTTCTTCCAGGGGGGTGATCGGCTGCCCGGAAATCTCAAAACCAAAATAACGATCAATAAACTCCAAAAAATAGGCGGGAATATAATAACCTGCCCCACTCTCCACCTCCAGGAAGTATCCTTCCAGCGAGTCGCTATTGATCTGGTACTCTTCACTCGCGACTCCCAGCAGGGAAGAAACCGGGCGCAGGGATACACCTAAAGGAGTAGATTGGTCCTGATAGAGAACCACATTTTGGAAGATTTGCTCCACAGCACCCTGGTCAGTAAGGTAAGCTGGGGATAATTTTTTTCCTGTGAACTGGGTGCCCAGCCGGGCAATGGCCTCCCCAAAAGGTGATTCTACTTCCTGTATTCCAGGAGCGCTGATGCTGGCATTTTGAACACCCGGATACTGGGAACATTCTCCGGCGCATTTCCAGAGACCGTAAGGCATCAGGTATACCGCTCCAGGAGGATCATCCGCGAACCGGAAAAAACCCATATTCTCAAAATATTGTTCTATTCTGTTCTTATCGGGATTCAACCGTGCTCTGGTCAATGGCTGCCCAACCCAACGTTCACCCCCCATTTGATCATAAAACTGAGCGAAATCAGCCGGAATGATAAATCCATTTGCGTATCTTACCCCGGGATTTTCGGGGTCATTATTTGGCAGGTCTGAAAAACCGGCATCAATCCCAACCGGCTCCAGGTAATAGCGGGGGGAGTTGTCCGGGTCATAAACCATCACCACCCCTTCAAAATACTGCTTTTCCAGGTTGGTGCCAGAATGATATTTTTTGGCAGAGATGGGAGGCCCCAGGACTTCTTCTCCCTGCAGCCTTTGGTAGAGATCACTGAAGCGGGGATCAACAAGATAATATCCCCCACTGCCTGGATGCAAACCAGAGCAGGCGGAGATTAATCCCACCAGCATCAGAATGAGTGTAATAGAGATCAGCTTCTTTGACATGCCATTGCTTTTACAAGCAAAAAGGGCCCGGAAATTCCCTTTCAAGCTAGTATATAGATTCTATACGAAAACATAGATATACGCAATAGGGACTTTTGAGTGACAATTTGGTTTGACCCGCTATACCCAGGGTCCAAGCAGCTCCTGGAGGAAAAATGACTAATTTTAGCGGGAGGTTATTCACGACCAACCCTCCCGGGATAAGCATCCTGGCGATTTCGGGGTATAATTTAGCCTGGAAAAGATAGGGAAATTCAACACCATTTGGGGAGGAATGCAGGAATGGAAATCACCAAAAAATATCTCGACAGCCACCAGGTTGTGGCTTCTTATCAATACCAGGAACAACCCATAGACCGAGGGTATGCCAATCGGACCTTGCATATCGATCTGGCGAACAAGACCATCACCGAGAAACCTGTCACCCAGCAGATGAAGGATATGTTCACCGGTGGACGCGGTTTTGGATTATGGCTGCTGTGGAATGCAATCAATGACGGGACCAAATGGAACGATCCAGAAAATGCGCTGGTCATCGCCAACGGGCCCCTTTGTGGCACAACAGCCTACCCGGGGATGGGAAAAAGCACTGTGGTCACCCTTTCACCACTCACCCAATCTGTCATTGACAGCAATGGGGGCGGATTCTTCGCACCGTATCTCAAATTTTCAGGCTTCGATGCCCTGGCCATCACAGGAAAAGCTGACCAGGAGACCATCATCGTCATCGACGGGGACAACCAGGAGATCCGCCTGGAACACGCCCCTGATGAGGCGATCAACACCTATCCCCTGGCTAGCTTGTTGACCAGGATGTACGCCACAGATGAGCGGGATCAGAAGAATGTCTCAGTCGTCACATCCGGGGAAGCAGCCAACCACATCCGCTACGCAGGCCTCAACATCAGTTTCTTTGACCCCAGGCGGAAAGAAGTCAGAGTCAAACAGGCGGCCAGAGGAGGCTCGGGCAGGGTGTTTCGCGACAAACACCTGAAAGGCATCGTTGTGCGCTTCAGCGGTTTGAGCGGCTCCAGCAACAACCCGGCAAAACCTGACCTGATCAGAAAAGCAGGTAAACGCATTAATAACGAGATCACCAAGTACGATGCTCAACAGAACAACATGCGGGAGATCGGGACTGCTCACCTGGTAGAGATCATGGACCATTTTGACCTCTTACCCGTTCACAACTTCCGCTATGGAGCCCATCCCGAACATGTGGAGATCGATTCCACCACCTGGCATCAGGCTTTCACGCAGGATAAAAGGATGGACAGCTGCTGGCTGGGCTGCACCCTGGCCTGCTCGCATGGCGTGGATGGTTTCCTGCTTAAAACTGGTCCCTTACAAGGCGAAAAAGTGCTCGTTGATGGTCCAGAATATGAAAACGCAGCTGGATTAGGCGCTAACATCGGCATCTTTGATCCTGAGGTGATCCTGGAATTGAATTTTTACTGCGATAATTATGGCGTGGATACGATCTCTTTTGCCAATTCTGTCGCCTTTTGCATGGAATGTTTTCAGGAAGGCATCCTGACCGAAGAAGAGACCGGAGGGTTGGATCTCACCTGGGGAAATGCCGGGAGCGCGCTGGAACTGCTCCACCTTATGGCCAAGGGTGAGGGATTTGGAGTGATTGTGGGCCAGGGCATCCGTTATATGAAATCTTATTTTGTGGAAAATTTCGGGGGCGATCCAGACTTCCTGCATGATATTGGCACAGAGATCAAAGGAATGGAGATCTCCGAATACATGACCAAAGAATCCATCGCCCAGCAAGGCGGCTACGGCATGGCCCTCAAGGGTGCCCAGCATGATGAAGCCTGGCTGATTTTTATGGACCAGGTGGAAAACCAGCTGCCCAGTTTTGAGGACAAAGCAGAAGCCCTGCATTACTTCCCCATGTGGCGGACCTGGTTCAGTCTGCACGGGCTGTGCAAATTACCCTGGAATGACATCAAACCTGTGGACAACAACGAAAGGGAACATCCCGAACGGATCCCCGAGCATGTTGAGAATTACACCTGGGTATACGAAGGTGTAACGGGAGATCCAGTCACTCCTGACGACCTGATCACCCAATCAGAACGTGTGTATAACTTCCAGCGGGTTTTCAACCTCCGGGTAGGATTTGGCACCAAAGAACATGATTACCCTCCCTACCGAGCGATGGGGCCAGTGACAGTTGATGAATATGAATCCAGGCAGGAGAGGTATGATGACCAGCTCAAGCAGGTGATCGGGGTGGATCCTGAGGGGCTATCGACCAAGGAAAAAGTCGCCAAAACCCGCAAATACCGGGAAGAGCAGTATGAGAAGCTGTTGGAGGTCGTATACAAACGAAGAGGATGGACAGAGAACGGTATTCCCACCCTTGATAAGTTATCGGAACTGGGCATCGACTTGCCAGAGGTGGTTGCGGTGGTTGATAAACACAATTAAAGCCTCGAGAACAAGAAAACAAAATAGCTCCTGATCCAGTTATCAGGAGCTATTGTTTTTAAGGTTTGCTTTACTCATCCTCAGCGCTATCTTTTTGCCCCTGGTCCTCAAGATATTCCTTTTTCCAATTGAAGAGGATGTTGAGCGCCTCAAGCGGGCTGAGTTCATTGATATCCAGATCGGATAATTCTTTCAAGAGTGGATTTGTTTTCGGAAAGAGCGCTATCTGTTGAGAGCGTTCCCCAGAGAATGAAACCGCTTTCCCGGAGGTTTTTTCCAGCTTCTTCAGGATCTCTTCAGCCCGGACTGTCACGGTGGTAGGCATGCCCGCGATCTGAGCGACATGAATCCCGTAGGATTTATCTGCTCCACCAGCGGTAATCTGATACAAGAAAACAACCTGCCCAGCACTTTCACTGACAGCCACCTTATAATTTCTGATCCCGGGAAGCAGGTCAGGCAGTTCTGTCAGTTCATGGTAATGGGTAGCAAAAAGGGTTTTGGCTCTTTTATCAGGATGATTGTGAAGGTATTCGATCACTGCCCAGGCAATGGAAACGCCATCATAGGTGCTGGTCCCTCTACCAATTTCGTCCAGGATCAAAAGGCTGCGCTGGGTGGCATGATTGAGGATATTGGCGGTTTCCACCATTTCCACCATGAAGGTTGATTGCCCAGCATGGATCTCATCCTGGGCGCCGATCCGGGTAAAGATGCGGTCAACCAACCCGATTTTTGCGGCGTCCGCTGGGACAAAACTGCCCATTTGCGCCAGGAGCACGATCAATGCTACCTGCCTCAAAAAAGTCGATTTCCCAGACATATTAGGGCCGGTTAAGATGCGGATGCGCTCATCCCTTTCAAAGAGGGTATCGTTGGGCACAAAACGGCTGCCCCCCAGCGTTTGTTCCACGACCGGATGTCTTCCGTTGTGGATCTCCAGGACGTCCTCCTCCACAACCTCAGGGCAGTGATAATCCTGGGTTGCTGCCACTTCCGCTAAATCCGCCAGCACATCGAGATGGGCTAACACCCTGGCAGTTTGCACTAAGGGTTCGATTTGCAGCGAGATCCGTTCGCAAACTTCACCAAACAGGCTGCGCTCAATTTCTTTGATCTCGTCCTCGGCATTAAATACCTTGATCTCATATTCCTTGAGTTCTGGTGTGATATACCTTTCTGCGTTGACCAGGGTCTGCTTGCGGATATAGTGTTCCGGCACAAGGTCTGTTTTCGCTTTGGTGACTTCGATGTAATACCCAAAGACCTTGTTATGACTGACCTTCAAAGTCTCTATCCCGGTATTCTTCCGCTCCTCTGATTCAAGATTGGCAATCCAATCCCGGGCACCTTTCGTGGACGACAGCACTTGATCCAGGGTTTCTGAATATCCTTTCTTGATCAAGCCCATCTTGCCCAGCACAGCAGGCGGATCGTCCACGATGGCATGATTGATCAAATTCAGCACATCCGTACAATACGAGAATTGCTCAAATAATTGACCCAGATAATCCTCTTCTGAAAACTCTGCTGGAAATAAGCCGCGGATATCCGGCAGTCGAGAAAGAGTTTCTCTGATCCCCACCAGGTCCCGGGGCTGTGCTGTTCCTCCCGCTACCCGATTGCTTAACCGCTCCAGATCTCCCAATTGTTTCAGCTGTTCCCTGATTTCCGCCCGCAGCAGCCCATCTTCAAAAAAAACCTTTACTCCCTGATGGCGTTCACGGATCTTGGCAGCATCCAACAAGGGCTTACTTACCCACTGGCGTATCAATCGCTTGCCCATGGGTGTCACAGTGCGGTCGAGAATGCCCAGCAGCGACCCTTCTGATGTGCCAGAGCGGATGGTCTCGGTCAATTCCAGGTTCCGGCGGGTGGCGGTGTCCAGGGTCATGAATTCACCCAGGCTGTAACGGCTCAGACTGGTCAGCAATTTCAGGGCATCGGAAAGATTGCCTTCCAAGTACTGCAAAATAGCGCCCGCAGCCCTGATCGCATAAGGATAACCGCGCACGCCATAGCCATCGAGGGTTTTTACCTGGAAATGTTTCTGGAGCACATCAGCACAGCGATCCTCTTCAAATTTCCAGGCGGGATAGGATGTCAAATGGGCCGGAATGCCGTTTCTGCGAAAGTCCAACGTATCCGGGATCAGGAGTTCTGAGGGATTCAAACGCAGCAGCTCCGCCCGGGCAATTTCCTCTGGATCATTTTCCTGGATCTCGGTGACTGCAAACTCTCCGGTCGTGATATCGACGTAAGCAATACCAGCGCGGTCCTCATCCATGACCAGGCTGGCCAGGTAATTATTCCCATCACCTGGCAGCAAACTGGATTCGATGATGGTGCCAGGGGAGATCACCCGGACAACTTCCCTGGGCATCAAGCCATCAACTGGTGAATCCCCGATCTGATCACAAACAGCAACATGGTAGCCTTTTTCTATCAAGCGGGAAAGGTAATTTTCCATAGCATGATGAGGGATACCAGCCATGGGCACACGGGTCCCCTTCCCTACATTGCGGGATGTCAAGACAATATCAAGCACGGATGACACTATTTCCGCATCTTCATCAAAAGTCTCATAAAAATCTCCCAGACGGAAAAAGACAATCGCCTCGGGGTATTGGTTTTTTATCTCTAAATATTGTCGTCGAACCGGAGTTGCGTTTTCACTCATCATGCTCCAATTCTAAATTGAGTGGATATAAACCACAAGGGATAATAAAATCCACTTTGGTCAGGACATTTTTTTATCTGCAGGTACTGCCAGGTAATCCTGATACGGTATAATTAGCAAAGTACAAATTCCATTACTCTAGTTCAATTGATCACGGAGATTGATTTCATGGCAAGTGTGACATACGACCAGGTTACAAAAGTCTTTGACGACGTTGTCGCTGTCAATAATCTCAGCCTGGAGATTGAGGACAAGGAGTTTCTGGTCCTGGTGGGTCCCTCGGGCTGTGGGAAATCCACTGCGCTGAGATTATTAGCGGGGCTGGAAGAAATCACCTCTGGAACCTTGAAGATCGACGATCGGGTGGTAAACGATATCCTACCCAAAGATCGGGATATAGCCATGGTCTTCCAGAGCTACGCCCTCTACCCCCATATGTCTGTCTATGACAACATGGCCTTTGGCTTGAAACTCCGCAATTATCCCAAAGAGGAAATCGAAGAACGCGTGCAAAGCGCAGCGGAAATTCTAGGCATCACGCCGTTATTGGAAAGGAGACCCCGGCAGCTCTCTGGTGGTCAGCGCCAGCGGGTCGCACTAGGACGGGCGATCGTCCGCGACCCCAAGGTTTTCTTGCTGGACGAGCCGCTATCCAATCTGGATGCAAAACTGCGGGTGCAAACCAGGGCTGAAATCACCAAGCTGCATAACAGATTACAGACCACATTCATCTATGTCACTCACGATCAGGTGGAAGCGATGACCATGGCCAACCGCATAGCTGTCATGAACCATGGTGTGTTGATGCAGGTGGATACCCCCCAAAAGCTTTATGACAGCCCTGACAACCTTTTCGTTGCTGGATTCATCGGCTCCCCGGCAATGAACTTTTTCAACGCAGAACTCCACCAGGACGGAGAGGAAATCGTCGTTAAAACCGCGTCGTTCGCTGTCAATGTTCCCAAGAACAGAAGAGCTTCATTAGCAGGCCATCTTGGCAAACCGGTCATCTTCGGGCTTCGACCGGAGAACATCCACGATCCGAATTACGCACCGCCGCGGATCATCTCTCAGGAAGTGCAGGCCATTGTTGATCTGACCGAGCTGATGGGGAATGAAATCTTCCTGTTCTTGAAGAGCGGTGAGGATGAGTACGTTGCCAGGGTCGATCCCCGCACAGAGTATGAGATGGGAGATACCGTGACCATGGCATTTAATATGGCCAACATGCATATCTTTGATAAGGAAACGGAACAGGTGATTCGCTGACTGGAATCCATCTAAAACAACAAAACGTCTCCTCATCTGCAATTCACGGGGAGACTTTTTCATGTAGGAGGATTAATGCCCCACGCATATCTTAAACCACTGCTGGACAATAATGGATCAAAAATCATCCTGCTGGTGCTGGACGGCCTGGGGGGTATCGCAACCTCCCCCGACGGGAAGACTGCCCTGGAAACAGCAGCGTCCCCTAACCTGGACCGCCTGGCGTTAGAGGGAACCTTGGGCCAAACCATTCCTATCCGCTACGGTATCACACCCGGATCTGGCCCTGCTCATTTAGCGTTGTTTGGTTATGAACCTCTGGAGTATGTGATCGGCCGGGGGGCCCTATCCGCTGCGGGCATCAATCTGCCTGTTCGAGCCGGTGATATCGCAGCCCGGGGAAATCTCTGCACGCTTGATGAAGACGGCAACGTCGTCGATCGCCGGGCTGGCAGAATATCTCACGAAGACGCGGCCCCGGTGATCGCCAGGTTGAATCAGGTCCAGATCCCCGGTGCTGAAGTTGAGGTCCGCCAGGTGAAAGAATACCGATTTGTGATCGTGATCAGAGCAGAAGGCCTTGCCCCTCATCTCAATGACACCGACCCTCAAGAAGTAGGCGTACCCCCTGTGAAGATTCGGGCTCAACAAAAGGAAGCTGAAAAAGCCGCTGCGTTGGTGACAGAATGGATCGATAAGGCTACCAAAATGCTTGCCGATGAACCGGTCGCCAATGGATTCTTATTGCGTGGATTCGCGACTGACCCTGGACTGCCTTCCTACCAAGATGCGTACGCGCTTAAAGCGGCTTGTATCGCTGAATACCCGATGTACAAAGGGGTTTCCAAGCTGGTGGGCATGGACGTGCTTGACCTGGTTGGCCCCGGGACGGAAGGTGAATTCGAGACAGCAAGAAAACACTGGGAGGAGTATGATTTCTTCTTCATCCACATCAAAAAAACTGACAGCTATGGCGAGGATGGGGACTTAAAAGGGAAATCCAGGATCATTGAGGAAGTGGATCAAGCCTTACCCGCCCTGCTGGATTTAA
>Ga0207796_1000436_pt1 | contig 17068 bp, 13 predicted proteins | sample Pon1CUnioCityCA_6_FD_187274 | JGI IMG/M metagenome (GOLD analysis project Ga0207796, IMG submission 187274) | Marine sediment microbial community from Union City, CA, USA - Pond 1C Sediment 1 (SPAdes) | ecosystem: Environmental > Aquatic > Marine > Intertidal zone > Salt pond sediment ...
CGCCGAGCGGCGGACGTTGCGTGCCGTCTTTGCCTGCAGGTTGGGCCAGCTGATATACTGCCAGCCGAGCAGCTCTACCGTCCGGTCGTGCAGATAGCTGGGGTTGTTCTGGAAGGGCATCAAGCGGGCGATGTTGATGTCGCTGATATCCACCGGCGGCAGGCCATCGACGATCCATTGGGCCATGACCTGTCCCACCCCGCCGCCAAACAGGATGCCCAGCGAGTTGAACCCCGCGGCGACGTAGTAGTTCTTGAGCTCTGGCGCTTCGCCCATGAGGGGACCCATATCGGGCGTAAAGCTCTCCGGCCCGCAAAAGAACTTTTGGATGCCGGCCTCTTTTACGATCGGGATTCGCTTCATTGCCAGTTCCAGGTGCGGCATCATACGCTCCCAATCCGGCGGGATCTCGCCAAAGCTGAAATCCTCGGGGATGCCTCCCTTTCCTCCCGGCTTGTCCATGCCCCAGGGCCTGGCAACCGGCTCGAACAGGCCCAGCATCAGCCCGCCCATCTCATCCCGGTAGTAGGCGAACAGGTCGGGATCTTCGACGATGGGCATATCATTGCGCATCCCATCTAACTGCTCGGTGATCAGGTAGTAGTGCTCGGCGGCGTGCAAGGGCACGCACACGCGGGCCATCTTGCCCAGTTCCCGCGCCCACATGCCGCCACAGTTGACCACGTATTCCGCCTCGATCTCGCCCTTGTCGGTGATGACGCCCGTCACCCGCCCCCGCTCCTGCTTGATGCCGGTGACCCTGGTCCCTTCCAGGATGCGCGCCCCACCCATCTTGGCCCCCTTGGCCAGCGCCACAGTGGTATCCACCGGGTTCGTGCGCCCGTCCTCGGCGGTGTAGAACCCGGCAAGAATATCGCCGGTCTCGAACAGGGGCCACATCGCTTTGATCTCGGCGGCAGAGATCTCTTCCGTGGAGATACCGTGCCCGCGACAGTAGTCGGCCCTGCGGCGGAGGCTTTCCAACCGTTCCGGGTTGCTGGCGATCTGCATATAACCCACGGCCTTGAAGCCGGTATCCTGGCCGGTCTCTTCCCCCAGCCTTTCGTAGAGGTCGCGGGTGTACTTGGCTATGTACGTATCGGTCTCGGTCGAGAACCCACTGACGATGAGGCCCGCTGCATGCCAGGTGGTTCCCGCCGTCAGTTGCGTGCGCTCCAGCAGCACGACGTCGCGCCAGCCCAGTTTGGTCAGGTGGTAGGCCACGCTGCAGCCGATCACACCGCCGCCAATGACTACGACCTGTGCTTGGGTCGGAACTGATTGTTCAGTCATCGATTTCGCCCCCTGAGAATAGCCACCCGCTCCGCCACCTACCCTATCCGCTCCGCCTCTCGCTCTGCCGCCGCCAGAATGCGGTCCAGTTCGGACAACACCTCCGCAGGCAAGGGCCTTGGGCGGTGCGTCTCCTCGAGCCTCACGAACTCTTCCAGGGCGACCTCGTGCGGTTCGCGGGGGTTGCCCTGCAGGTCCTCCCGCTCCATGGATGGCAGGCGGAAATCGCGGATGTGCTTGCGGGTGTGCCTGTGCCGCAAGAAGTGGCTGCGCGGCCCCACATCGGCGATCACGTCGAGCGCCATGTCTGCCTCATCGAACTCGAATCCGCAGAGCAGGTCGTAGGCATACTGGCAAGCCTTGTGCTGCAGGATCATGAGCTCGGGATAGAGGACCATGGAGCTGCCAGCCAACCCCAGGTAACCGCAGACCTCGCCTCCATAGAACGGAATCGACATCGCGCCCGAGCCGGTATCCAGGCCCGCGCTCCAGCCGATATCGGACGCGTCGATGCTCACACTGCCGCCGCCCAAGCTGGGAACGCCCCAGGCGTGGGCCATTTGTACCGCCATCCAGTTCAGAGGTATCGGGAGTTCGGCGATATAGCCACCGGTGCGGCGATGCATCAGCGAGACATAGTTCGAATGGAACACGGGCGCGCCGGGATAGGCCAGCTGCACCAACACCATCCCGCTGACTACCTCGGCGTCGCCCTGCACGAGCGCGCCCAGGGGTGTAGCCGGCGCGGTGGAGCCCATCGTTGGCATGGCCATGAAGCTTATGGGGATTCCTGCCTCGGCGTAGGTGAGCGCGTTTTCGAGGCTGTGCCCATCTTGGGACAAGGGCGCGATGGTGCAAAAGTTGGCGCAGATGGGCGGGCGCTGCCGCAATGCCCCGGCACTGCCCGCCACGGCGGTCGCCATCTCTACCACGTAGGGCGCCAATTGCGGGGGCACCGTCATCCCGCCACGCACGTGCTTGAGTGTGTTGGTCAGGCCTGCGTGGCACTGGTGCAGGGGCGCCGTGAGACCATAGTCCTGGGCGCTGACCAGCGGCCAGTAGAAGCTGATCAGGGGTAGCGCATCGCACACCCGGGCCATCATGGCTACGTCTTCCTTGCGCGAGGGCCGCATCTCGCGCGTCTCCAGATCGATGACGTGTACGCCGGTACCGTCGGTCGCCAGGTAGGAGCTGTTCCCGTCCAGCAGCAAGTCAAGACGCTCCTCGCGCCCACCCAGGACAAAGGTGCGTGGCGCTGTGGACATGGCCTCGTCCACCAGAGCCGGCGGGATGCGCACGATCTGGGTGTCCCAATCCACCCGGGCGCCGTGAGCGGCCAGGATCTCCAGGGCCCTGCGAGATGGAAAGTGCACGCCGACCCTGTCCAGCAGGTGCAGTGTGCCGCCCTTTAGCCGATCGAGTTCTGCGGGCACCAGCAGTTCACACTTTAGCGATGTAGGAAAGGGGATGATGTCCGGGGTTTCGGAATACACGATCACTCCTCCCTGGCGCCTAGGCCAGCGCCCTATCCGCTTCGGCCATAATGGCCTCAATCTGGTCCTCGCCTCCTGCGGGCAGGGGTGGTGGCCGATGACTGTGCAGGATGTCCAGCGCCTCCCCGTGGATCGCATCCAACAACACCTGACCAGCCGGGGGCCAGGACCGCACGTATTCGCGCCGGGTGAAGGTGCGGGTCTCGCGCTGGCCAAGAAAGTTTCCGCCAATGCCCACGCGCTCGATCACGTCCGCCTGCAGGTGTTCCTGATCGACCAGGAGCGGCCCGGCCATGGTCGCGATCTGACGGGCCAGGTGATTGTCCAGCACCATTTTGTCCAGCGACAGGATCTGAGCATTTCCCAGCAGCCCCATGCTATAGATCTCATCCACCCCGGCCAGGCTGGCCAGCAAGGCACAGGTGGTAGCCTCGTGCCCATACTGCGCGTCGAGCATGCCAGATGCGGTGGAAAGCCCCCACAGATTGACCGGCAGGTTATAAAATCGGGCCAGGTCACAGAGGGCCAGACGCATGGCGTGCCCATCGGCGCTGCCCCCGTAGCGCCCGGTCTGCATGTCCAGTTGCGAAGCCCCGGTCCCATAGATGACGGGCGTCCCGGGATTGACCAACTGGAACAGCACCAGCCCGCTGAGGAATTCGACGTTGTGGAGCAGGATCGTGCCGCCGGGGGTTACCGGCGAGGTGCCACCCGCCAGGGGCATGGGATAGACCATGATCGGGACCTCGAGTTTGGCCAGCTCGATGCAGGCTTCGGTCATCGGTCCATCGTGCATCAGGGGTGAGATGGTGCAGTCCACCACCGAAAAGATGGGCCGAAAGGTATCACTGCCGGCTGCGGTTCTTGCCAGTTCGACGATAAAGGGCACCTCTCGGGCGTTGAGTATGCCGCTGCGCACGTGCTTGCTGGTCTGGGTAAAGGCCTGGGCAAAGTGATAGACCATGCGCAGGTGGGCCGGCACATCGGTAGCCGAGACCATCACATTGATGATCTCTAGCTGGTCCAGCGCATCGGCAAAGAGCAGGCCCCGCCGGAGGTCCTCGGCAGTGGAATCGTGCTGCTCGCCGGTCTCCAGGTCTATGGCCTCGGTGCCCTGGCTGTCGGTCGTGTGGTGTGGCCGGCGGCCGTCCAGCACCACATCGCGGGACGGATCGCGGGCCCCAAGACGCACCACCCGCGGTGGCTGGCCCAGCGCCCACTCGACCAGGTCACGCGGCAGGCTGGCCCAGGTGCGAGCATAGTCCACCGGGCAGCCCGCGCGCTCCAAGATCTCCAGCGCGCGCTGAGTCTTGTAGTCGATCCCAACCCGCTCTAGCAGATCCAGGCTCTGTTCGTGAATCCTTTCCATATCCTGGCGGGAAAGGACCGGCTTGAGTGAAAGGGACATAGCATCCTCGCGATCCGGAAACCCGGTTAGCCCAGTTCCTTGTCGGCAGCGGCCAGGATTCTGGACAGCTCTGCCCGTTTGGCCGCTTCCAGCGGCTCTGGTTGATAATTGTCCAGGATCCAGGCCACCTTTTCTCTCGCTACCTCGAGGGGATCGCGATGCGCACCTTCGGCATCCCGTTTGTGGGTGATGGCCGGCACCATCGCCGTGCGCATGTGCTTGCGGGTGTGTCTCTCCCGCAAAAAGTGCCCACCGGGACCCACGTTGAGGATCGAATCCAGGGCAAGTGTCTCCTCGCTCACTTCCAATGTCTGCAGCGCGAACCGCGCCCGATGATAGAGGTCGTCGTCCAGGATGATGGCTTCGGGATAGAGTAGGGTAAAGCTCCTGTTCAACCCGATCCCCGTCACCCATTCGGCCCCGGCCAGGCCAACCAGCAGCGGGTCGAGCGCCACGTCGGCAGCCGCCTGCCAGGTGCCCGGTTCCGGGCTCTCTGTGCCAAAGGCGCCGCCAAAGGCGGGCATGCCCCAGTGGTGGGCCATGTCGACTGGACCGTAGCGACAGCGGCTATCGAGAGGATAGGGGACATACTCGCCAGACCGGGGATCGGCCCATGCCTGCATCACCGAGTGGGATACCGGCGCACCCGGGCTGGCCAGTTGCAGCAACACGGTGCCGCTGATGATCTCGGCATCAGCAATGGCAAAGGCGCCGGCCATCGTCGCTGGCGCCGTGGTGCCGAGGGTAGGCATGGCCAACAATCCAACCGGGATGCCGGCCTCGGCCAATACCAAAGCACCCTCGATGCCTTCCTTGTCCTGGATCAGCGGGGCGATGGTACACAGGATCAACGAGAAGACAGGACGGCGGCGAAGCTCCTCGAGGCTTCCGGCGATGACCGTTCCCATCTCGATCGCGTAGCGGGCGGGCCCCTCACCCATTAGTGTCTCACTCTGAATGTGCTTGACCGTGTTATTCCAGGAGGCATCCAACTCGTGCAATGGCGACGTCTTGCCGAAATCCTGCGCGCTAACCATAGGCCAGTAGAAAGCCATCGAGGACAAATAGTCGACCACATGGGCCATGCGCCCCACGTCTGCCTTGCACGAGGGCCGCCGTTCCCGTGTCTCAAGATCGACGGTCTCCACACCGCAGCCATCCGTGCAAAAGTAGGTGACATTCTCTTCCAACTCGAACTCGCAAGTTGGCTCGCGGGCGCCCACGTGGAAGTAGCGGGGCACGGTGGAGATGGCTTTGAAGACCAGGTCCCTGGGGATCTTGACGATCTGGCTGTCATGATCTACCTCTGCCCCGTGATCGTCAAAGATCGACAGCGCCTTCTCCGACGGAAATTTGACGCCCACGTCCTCCAATATCTGGAGGGTGGCTGCCTGCAAGTCGTCCAACTGCTCATCGCTGAGGTACTGGACCCTGAACGCGGTCCGGATTGGCTCGATGGCCGGGCGCTCGACGGACATGATGTAGTGCTCCTTTCCTACAAAGCTATGTGCAAGGCAGGCTATGGGAACCTGCCGCTTCAGAAGATGCTAGACTTCTCCGATTCGCTGCAGAACCTTGTGGGGATCGAATGCATCGCGCAGCCCATCCCCTATATAGTTGATAGAGATGATGGTGAAAAAGATCATCAGGCCGGGAAAGATCGCCAGCCAGGGATACTTGACCATGTGCTCCCAGGCGCTCTCCAGCAGGTTGCCCCAGCTTGGCGTTGGCGGCTGGATGCCAAAGCCCAGGAAGGAGAGCCCGGCTTCCTCCATGATCGCCCATCCCATCTCCAGCGTAGCCTCAACGATGATGGGGCCAATGGCATTGGGCAGAATGTGACGCCCCATGATGCGCAGCCTCGACGTCCCCACGCAGCGAGCAGCGGTAATGAAATCGAGTTCTTTGATGGTCAGGAAGCTGGCCCGCACCAGGCGCGCGACCGTCATCCACGAAAGCGCACCGATCACCATGGCGATGGTCAGGACGTTGTTCCTCTCGAAGAAGGGCATCTCTACCTCGCGCAAGATGGCGCTCAACAGGATCAGAACCATCAGCGCAGGCATAGATAGCGCTGCGTCGGTGATACGCATCAGGACATTGTCGATCCAGCCGCCCATGAACCCCGCCACAGCCCCAACCGGTATGCCCACCGCCAGCGTTATCAACACGACCAAGAACCCTACCATAAGCGATACCCGGCCGCCGTAGAGGCAGCGAGTGAGCAGATCCCGGCCCAGCGCATCGGTACCGAAGGGATGCTGCAAACTTGGCGGCTGAAAACGGTTGCGGATGTCCGATGCCTCGGGGTCGTACGGGGAGAGTGGGGCAAGAACCACACCGAGAATGATGATGCTCAGGACAATCAGGCCCGCGATGGCGCCAGGGTGTCGGCGAAACCGCTTCCAGACCATAGTGAACATGGTCTCGTGAGCTCTTTGCTGATCTTCCCACAGTGCTTCTGCGGTATCGTGCAACTCAACGGGGCTTGGGCTCATATCGACACTCGCTACTCGTAACGGATTCTGGGATCGAGATACCCGTAGGCAATGTCGGCCAGCAGGTTCGCGATCACGGTAAACATCGAGGCAAAGATCAGGATGGCCATCAACACGGGGTAGTCCCGTCCGGTAGCTGCCTGGTAGTAGAGACGTCCCATCCCCGGCCAGGAGAACATTAACTCCACATAGATCGAACCAGCAAAGATATAGGGGATATCCAGCGCCAGGATGGTTACCAAGGGGATGAGTGCATTCTTGAGAGCGTGTCTGGACATCACCAGGCGTTCGGACAGGCCCTTGGCGCGTGCGGTGCGGATATAATCCTGGTGGATAATGTCCAGCATGCCAGAGCGCAGGAACCGCGAGTACCAGGCGACCCAACCCACCGCGCCCATCGTCACTGGCAGGATCAGGTGCTGTATCCGATCCCAGAGATCGAACCCCGGTTGCATCGATTTCATGCCCCCGGGAGGCAGTAGCGATTCCCCAGTGATCGGATTTTTCAGCCAGACGTAAAAGACGAGGATCAGGATCATGCCGAGCCAGAACTCGGGTATTGCCTGCCCCATGAATGACAGGGTTGTCACGCTTATGTCAAAAAACGAATATTGCTTGATCGCCGAGATGATGCCCACAGGAATGGCAATGATGGCCACAATGATGAGCGTGACTGTCATGAGGTAGACCGTATTGCCCAGCCGCTCTCCGACCTCTTCTATCACCGGCTTGCGGGTCTTGAACGAGAAGCCAAAGTCGCCGCGCAGGATGCCCCGGCGCGTGCCCTTGCTTTCCTTGATGCCATCGCCATCGGCATCGACGTTCATCCAGTCATTGCCCACCAGCCACACTACATATTGAACCGCCAGTGGCTGGTCCAACCCAAACTGCCGCTTGAGTTGTTCGGCCTTTTCGGGGTTGGGCCGGCGCGTGCGCCCGTGCCCCGCCAACGGGCCGCCAGGCGCCAAGTTTACCAGAAGAAACAAGGCGATGCTGAGCAAGAAGAGCATCGGGATGGCTTGTAGCAGCCGTCGTGCTATATAGCGTCCCATATCGCTTCCCCGGGTTTCAGGATGGTAGATTGGGGCAGGCGGTGAGCCCGCTCCGGCCCCAATCTACCCGATCCGCGAACCGGCTATTCTACAATCTTCCAATCAGCCACATTCCAGGTCATGATGTCGTTGACAGTGGCTTGCACCCCCTCGACACGCATGCTGTACCCATCTGCGTCGACCTCGGTCCAGAGTATGATCTGGGGTAGTTCCTCCTCGAGGATATCGGCCATCTGGCAGAAGAGGTCCTTGCGATACTCCTCATCGAGCCAATATGCCTCGTCGAGCAAGTAGTCAAAGTCCTCGTTGTACCAGCGCCCTACGTTCCAGCCATAGTCGGGTTCCGCCGCCGCAGAGTAGTAGTAAACCCACAGGTGATCGGTGGGATCGATGCCCGGGTAGCCATCATCCCACAGGTTCAAGTCAAAGTCGCCATTCTGCTCGATGCCGCCGCTCTCATAGTCGGCCCACAGGACCGGACCCTCGACGATGCTCAACTCCAGGTCGATGCCAATATCCTTCAGCATCTCGGCGATCAGTTGCTGGGCCAGTTCCAGTTCTTCGCCGTATTCGGCATAGATCATATTCTCCATGGACATGACATAGCCTTCTTCAGCGGTCTCACAGCCATGGCACTCGCGGATGCCGTCGTCATCCTGATCGGTCCAGCCTGCCTCCTCCAGCAGATCTGCTGCGGCGCCGGGATTGTACTCCGGTCTGGGGATCTCGCAGACGTAGGGCGGGCGGAACAGCTCTGTCCATACCGGCTCGTTGTAGTCGAGAAAGATCTCTTCGGTCAACAGATCGGTATCGATGGCCATGCGTATCGCCCTGCGCACCCGCACATCCGAGAGGATGGGATGCGGCTCCGCTACTGGATCGATCGAGCCCCTGGCCGCCAGATTGGGGATCAGACGCATCGTCCACCGGTTGGTGGGGCTGAAGGTCACCCCGATATGATCTAGCGTCTCTAGCTCGGCGATCTCTGTTGGTGTGAGCCACATGTAGACGTCAGCGTCGCCCTCGATCAGCATCGTCTTGATCACGGCCCGCTCCGGTACGATGCGGACCAGGATGTTGTCGATATTCGGCTTGCCCTCCTCAAAGTAGTTGGGATTGCGGACGAAGCTGATATAGTCGCCGGTCTGCCACTCCTCCAGGAGGTAGGGGCCACTGCTCAGCGGCTCCCGATTGCAGTCCCAGGCCACGTAGCCCTGCGAGGCATCGCAGTAGTGCTCGGGCCACACCGCAAAGTTCTCCCCGCCAAAGTGCATGGCATAGTTGGGATAGGTAGTGGTATAGTGGACCGTGAACGAGAGATCGTCCACCTTTTCCAGGCCGCCGGTATAGTCGATCCCCTCAGCCCAGATCCCTCCCTCCGGGTCCGATATCGCGTCCCAGGTAAAGAGCACATCATCGGCCGTCACCTGCTCGCCGTCCGCCCAGTAGACGTCGTCGCGTAGCGTCCAGGTGACATCCATGGTCCAGTTCTCCTCATCCACCACCACACCGCCATTCTCCATGGTGGGCAGCTCGGCGGCCAGCTCCAGGAATAGGTTCCCTTCGGGATCGAGGTCGGTCAGGCCCAGCATGGTCAGCTCCATCAACATCTGCTCGTATCCGGTATCGCTGACGTGCCCGTTAAAGCCCGCCGGGTCCTCGGGTATGGCGATCACGATGCTGGATTCCTCCGGCTCCGGTGGGGGCGCCTCGGTCGGCGGCACCTCCGTGGGCTCTTCGGGCGCCGCTGTGGGCTCTTCGGGCGCCTCGGTCGGTTCAGCTACCACATCTGTCGCCTCGGGTGCCGCGGTGGGCTCTGGTGTGGCGCCACAGCCTATCAGGCTGCTGGCCAACAAGATAAATAGCGTAAGCAAAGCCAGCGCTTTGAAAGCTTTGTCTCCAAACATGTACCTCCTCCTTCTCTTCTCTAGTCCGCATCCGACACAGATTACTGCTCTCGCGGGCATGTACTTGCCTGCTCCGTCATGGTTGCTTCACACCACCTCCTCCCCCAAGCACGTCTGCATCGTGAATCTGGTGGAGAGAAACCCATCCCCCAGCCATAAACCGCGTCACAGGCCCGGTCGGCCATCATGAGCTCTCATAGGCTATCTGTCCGCCAACGATCGTTATGTCGACAGGTATCTCCTTGATCTGGCCTGGCTCGACCCCATAGGGGTCTTCTGAGAGCACGACCATATCGCCCAATTTGCCAACTTCCAACGAGCCTTTGTCATGCTCCTCAAAACCGATACGTGCTGCGTTGATGGTATACAGCGCTAGCGCCTCGCCCACCTCGATCCGCTCGGCGGGATTGGAGTGGTTGACAGCAGCGTGCACGCCGATCAGTGGCCCCAGCGGCGTGACGGTGCTATCGGATCCACCGGCTATCAACAGGCCGGGGCGCATCAGCGAACGCACAGGGTCGACTTTCAGGGCCCGCTCCTCGCCCAGGCTGGAATAGTAGGTGGTGTGCGGCCAGTAGTGATTGAAGGGTGGTTGAATGGCCAAGGCCACGCCCAGCTGCCGCGCCCGCTCGATCTGTTCCTCGCGGATGATCTCACAGTGCTCGATGCGATGGCGATGGTCCTCACGCGGGTGTGCGGCCAGTGCCGCGCTGTACGCATTCAGCGCCTGCTCCACTGCGCCGTCACCAACAGCGTGCATAGCCACCTGCAATCCTGCCTTGTGCGCCTCGAGCACAAAGGCATTCACCTCTTCCTGGGTGTAGTACAGCGTGCCGCAGGAGGATGGATCATCCGCGTATGGCTCGGAAAGCGCGGCGGTGCGCGGGCCGACATCACCATCCAGCAGGATGCACCCTCCGATGCGGGGCAGGCCCAGCCTGATCACCCCGTTCACGTCCATCGTCTGGTAGTAGAGCACCAGGCGCAATCGCAGGTTGGGCATGGCCAGGAGCAAGTTGGCGATGGTCACATCCTCGCTAGTGTTTCCACCCTCCAGCGCGTGCAGCGTGGTGAGCCCAACGGACAGGGCCTTTTCCTCCGCCCGGGCAACCATCTGAGTTGCCCTTTCGCCCGCACCAGAGGACACGCTGAATCTTTCCCAAGCCAGGGTATTGGCCCTGTCTGCCAGCAAGCCGCTGGGCCGCCTACTGGCATCGCGCATCACGCCTGGTGTGCCCTCAGGTAGGGCCAACCTCTCCAGGGCCCGGGTGTTGACCGCGGAAGTATGCCCGGTGACTCCCATCAGAAAGACGGGACTTTCCGGGGCCGCAGCATCGAGGACCTGGATGATAGGGCTATGGTGCTCGATCTCCAGGGCATATTCGGTAAAGCCCATGCCAAAGATCAACTCGCCTGGGAGCGTTTCCGCGGCGGCCTGGCCGATGATCGCCTGTAGGCTGGCGTGGTCTTTTCCATCGCTCACATCCAACGCTGCCAGGCTCAGGGCCGTCCACATAAAGTGAGCATGGGTGTCGATGAATCCGGGCAGCACCGTCTTTCCGGCAAGGTCCAGCGTAGCCAGACCCACGGCATGCGGAGCAACGTCCTCCCACGATCCGATCGCGACAATGCGCCCATCACGGACAGCCAGCGCCTCAGCCCGAGGCTGCTGCGGATTCATGGTGATGATATTGGCGTTCCGAATTATCGCGTCACACGATCGGGACATAGATCTTGCCCTCTGGTTGTGCAGTCGGCATCCCTTCGGCCGAGCTTCCCGTTGCTGGATGCTTTGTCGCCGGACAACTGTCAGGCTGCACCGACCAACTTTTTGGCAACAGCGACCGCGGTGATGGCGTCGTCGGCGTAACCGTCGGCGCCAATCTCTTTCGCCCAACTCTCGGTGATGGGGGCGCCACCGACCATTACTTTGACCTGGTCACGGAGGCCGGCCTCCTTCAGCGCCTCGATGACCTCCTTCTGGTGCAGCATGGTCGTTGTCAGCAGTGCAGACGCGCCGACCAGGGTCGCTCCCGACTCTTTGATGGCCGCCACAAACTCGGCTGCCGTCTTGTCCACGCCGATGTCGGTCACCAGGAATCCATTTGCCGTGAGCATGGTGCCCACCAGTGTCTTGCCGATTTCGTGCAGGTCTCCCTCCACGGTGCCGAGCACGACCTGGCCCAGCACATGTCGCCCTTGACCCTGGGTCAGGGCTGGCTCCAGAATATTCAGCGCCGCCTTCATGGCATCGCCACCAATGATCAGATCGGGCAAGAAGTAATCGCCGGTGGCAAAAAGCTCGCCGACGCGGTCGATACCTGGACTCAGGCCTTCATTAATGCAGTCCAGCGGGTCGAGTCCCTGCTCCAGTGCCTTCTTGGCCCATTCCTCCGCATCCTCCGGCTCCCCATCTATGACGGCTTTTGCCAGCTTGTCGTAGATTTCCTGTGACATCGTTTCCTCCTTGTGCCTTTGGTATTTCATTCCTCAGGGCGAACTCGTCACCCACATCGCCGCTGAATGCCTGCCGATACATCCGGTGTCCTCTAACTCCCCAGCTCGCGCTCCGCTGCACTGAGGATGGCGTCCAGCTCAGCCCGAACCGCTTCCTCCAGTGGCTCGGGCTCGTGCTCGACCAGAATCCGGTCGAGCTTGGCCCTGGCCCTCTGGCGGATATCCTGTGGGGGCGTGCCATCGGGGGATGGCCGTGGCTGGGTCAACTCTGGGATCCACACGTCGCGCAAGTGACGGCGCGTGTGCTTCTGAGCCAGAAAATGGCCGCCCGGTCCTACTTTGCTGATGATGTCCAACGCCAGGCCCTGGCTGCTAATGTCCAATCCTTCGGCCAGAACACGATGGGTGTGATAGATCTCGTCGTCAAAGATGATCTGCTCCGGCACCAGCAAGGTAGAAGCCTTTAGCATGCCCAGGCCGATGGTGATGTCGGTGCCGGCTAGCGCGCATAGCAGAGCGGTGTACACACTATCGCGCCCAAGTTGCCAGGTGGCAGGCTCGCTGGCATCCAAGCCAAAGGTTCCGGCCAGCGAGGGCACGCCCCAGTCGTGGGCCATCTGCACCGCGGCGACGTTGCACAGGTACTTTTGCGGCAGGCTGACCAGGTAGCCGGCCGTGTGCGGGTCCATTCCCGAGACGAGCAAGGATTGGAAAACGGGCGCGCCGGGTGCGACCAGTTGCATCAATACCATGGCGCTGGCTGCCTCGGCATTTCCGATGACCAACGCCCCACCCGGCGCTGCCGGTGCGGTGGAGCCCATAGTCGGCATGGCCATAAAGCCCACCGGGATGCCTGCCTCGGCGTAGACCATCGCTGCCTCGATGCCCTCCTTGTCGTGACCCAGCGGCGCAATGGTGCAGATGAGGGCCGAAAGAGGTGGATTGGCCCGCATCTGTTCCCGACTGCCAGCAATGGCCCCGGCCATACGCACCGCATACCGGGCCGGCATTTCTCCCATAACCGTCTCTGTCTGCACATGCTTGACCGTGTTGCCAAAACTGGCGTCGAGCTCGTGCAGCGGGGCGAGGCGTCCGTAGTCCTGGGCGCTGACTATGGGCCAATAGAAAGCGATGGAGGACAGGCCATCGGCCACACGCGCCATCCTGGCCACATCGTCTTTGCACGAATACCGTTCCTCCCCCGTCTCGAAATCTATGGTCAGCGTACCGCACCCATCGGTGGCAAAGTAGCTGCGCCTCCCATCCAGTATCAGGTCAGTCCCCTCTGAGCGCCCCGACAGGACGTAGGATCGGGGCGCCTGGCCCAGCGCTTCCAAGACCATGTCAGCCGGCAGTTGCACAAGCTGACGTTCCCAATCGACCAGAGCCCCATGCTCGGCAAAGATGCGAAGGGCCTTTTTGGAGGGGAAACGCACCCCCACTTCCTCCATGATCTGCAAGGTAGCCGACTTGATGGACGATAGCTGCTCGGGATTCAGCACTTCCAGGTGGAATTGGGGCTCAATAGGTTCTATCTTGGCCACGGCAGTTACCTCTCTCGTGTGGCATCCTTGGCGACGCCACAACACCTCATGATCACCAGGGCCAGTGCCTGGGCCGTCTTTGCCAGTTCATCAATCTCTGCATGCTCGTCTGCCATGTGCGCCTTCTTGCCGCTTGGCCCGATCGATATCGTCGGAATACCAGCGTAGTTGATCAGAGGTCTGTCGCTCCTCCGTAGATGAGGATCGCCACTCGATGCTCATTCCCGGTCAGCATCGGCGACTCCTCCTATGCCTCAAAACGAAACTCGGGGCCCAGGTAGCGGCGTACGATGCGCTCCATCTCGGCCTCGACGGCGGCGGGCAGTGCAGGTGGCTGATGGTTTGCGAGGAGGTCCTGGGCCCTGCGCCGGCAGATATCCTCGATGGTGTCGCCCTTGGCCTGCCACGTCTCATAGGCGTCGCGGCTGAGAATACCCGGCAGCCAATGCTCGCGAAAGGTCCGGCGGGTGTGCTTGGTGCCCAGAAAGTTGCCGCGAGGGGTTCTGGCCTTGATCAGGGCCACCTCCTCGTCAAGGTCGTGCACGGAGATGCCCTGCATCATGCGTCGCAGCCCGGCGATAAACTCGTCATCCAGCACCATCTGGGTGTAGGATATGGACGAGCCAGCATCGGTGGCGCCGACGCCATAGATGATGTCGGCCCCTTCCAATAGCAGCGGCACCGCGGTGAGCGCCTTTTCAAAGCCAGCCTGGGCGTCCAGTGCTTTGGCGTCGGACGACAACCCACCGCACATCGACGGGATGCCATAGTGGCGGCCCATCACCGCAGCGCCGGCATTGATCATCCCACGCTCCGGCGCGCCGAGGGGCAACAAGCCCGTCCGCATGTCGAGCACCGCCGACACGCTGCCGTACAACAAGGGCACGCCTGGATAGAGGATCTGCAGCGCCACGATCCAGGCCAGAATGTCGGCATTGATCACGACCAGCTCACCGAGCAGGGTGGCGGGAGCCGAGGCGCCACCCATGGCCATGCTGAGTAGTGTGATAGGCACGCCGTGCTCGGCCCAGCGCAGCAGGCAACGGACATTCTCTGGCGTAAAGTATCCCGGGCTGATGGGACAGTAAAGCGTGGCAAAGCTGGGGCGAGCACGGAGCGCATCCTCTCCACCGGCCACCGCGGCCAGCATTTCCACGGCTTCAGCCACCCGCTCCGCCGCCAGGGTGCGGTGTACGACCGGCTTGCCGGTACCCCGAAGCGCCTCGGCGATCTCGACCAGGTCAGAGCATTCGCCCTGGTCGGTGGCGGTGACGGTGGGGCGGACAATCTCCACGTTCGACAGGGCATCCTGCAAGCGCACCAGTTCGCGCACGTCCTGGCGAGTGGCAGGGCGGCGCGCGCCAGTCTTCAGGTCGAGCACGTTGACCGGGGTGCCAGCGCCCATAAAGTAAGAGCTGCGGCCGAACAGGAGCGGCGTTGTCCCGGAACGATCGTGGAGGCAGACATCGCGAGGAAGCCGAGACAGGGCTTCGTCGAGAAGCTCCGTGGTTATCCGGACCATCTGCGAATCCCGGTCGACCGGAAAGCCCGCGGCCTCCAGACGGGCCAGAGCTTCCCGCTCCGGCACGCAAAAGCCCACCTCGCTCAGGATCTCGACCGTTCTTGCGTGGACCAGCTCGACAATATCCCCATGTACACCGTTCATTGACCTAGCACTCGATCTCAAGACCTCCGATTCGACTTGTACATCTAGGCATACCCGATGGCGCAAGGCAACAGGGTCTGGCCAATGGCTGGGGAATAGGCTATGGCGCCTCTGCCTGGCCCCAGCGGTACGACAGCTTGAACATCTTGAGGATCATGAAGGACTCTGTCCGCTCTACACCCGGGATCTGTTGCAGCTCGTTGTTGAGGAAAGAGACGAAATGCTCGCGGTTCCGGCAGTAAACTTCGACAAACAGATCAAACCCGCCGGATGCCATGAAAAGATAGGTGACCTCGGGGAACTGGGCAATCTGCTCGCCCACTTCCTCCACCCGACCTGCCTGGACTGAGACACCGATCATGCCGGCAGCATTCCACTCGAGAAACTGGGGCTCGACGATACCGACGATCTGCAGGATGCCTTCGTCGCTCATTCGCTTTACGCGACGGCGCACCGCACCCTCTGTGAGTCCCAACTCGGCCGCGATGTCGGTGTACGGCTTTCGTCCGTCATACTGAAGTTGGGAGACGATAGCCTGGTCCGTCTTGTCAAGTTGGCGCATGCATCTGCTCCTCTCTCCCTGGTCCGGCGATCCCCTTCAGTATATCCGATTTTCGTAGCTTTGTCAAGCTCTAGGTCCGAAATTCGTACATCGCGTTACGAATATCGGACATGAAGTGGTTGATTGGGTTGACACCGGCCCCGAACAGGCTGCCAGCTGCCACGGTCCATACAGTATCATTGGTCAATCTGTACGGATACTCGCCCGCTTCTGGTCCAAGAAAGTCTGTGCTCCTTCGCACAGAGGGTAACGCTGGAATACCCATGCCTGCCCTTCACATTGGCGTTGCAGGACATGATTCTGCCACAAAACGAGGGGCTGGTTCACAGTTCTCGAACGGATGAGAATACTCGGCCAGCAGAGGCTGGCTCTGCCCTTTTCCAATAGCCAACAGCAACCTACTATCGGTGCCACCAATAGTCATTAGCGGCTCTGGCTGCTATGAAAGTATACCGGGGATGGGTTCGCATGCGGGGCCAGGGTGAAGAAACCCCGCTGGCTGCCTAGACGACGTGTAGCTATGCATGCCAGGGCCGCCGGGCGCACTCCGCCAAACCCAGTCTTCTTCGGCAAAAGACTTGGCAATGCAGGGTAAGGCTGCTGAGCATCCCATCGTGTTCTTTGCTGAGGAAACAGAGTCATTGCCAGTCGAGCAGGTATGAGCGAGCTGGACGAGATCACCAGAGGGTCGCGACGTTGGCGAAGCTGCACGACGAGTATACCGCAAAAGTGTGGGGGGAGGCTGAGGTACCCAGAGGCAGGACAGCGTTGACCGAGGAGCCAGGCATCGGATATACTGGCGGTGCATGGAGTTACTGGTCGAAGTCAAGGAGTAACAAGCAGGAGGTAGAACTCATGTATCGCCAGATGTCGCGTGCCCAGCGTGAAGCCGTCTTCTTGGAAAAAGCCGCGCAGATGTACGCTGTCTTGGAGGACTGGTACGATCAGCATCCCAAGGCTAGCTTTGGAGAGATTGAGGCAGAGGCTCGTCGTGTGCGGCACGAGTTGATGGGCGAGGGACTGGCAGTCTTGATCAATGGTCGGGACACTGGACATGAACTGGAAGCACCGCTGTGTTCGGTGTGTGGTCATGCCATGGAATACAAAGGGCACCGGAGATGGGGGATATCGGGCTTGGAAGGTGAGACGACATTGATGCGAGCCTACTACGTTTGCCCGGAGTGTGAG
>Ga0207796_1000437_pt1 | contig 17066 bp, 18 predicted proteins | sample Pon1CUnioCityCA_6_FD_187274 | JGI IMG/M metagenome (GOLD analysis project Ga0207796, IMG submission 187274) | Marine sediment microbial community from Union City, CA, USA - Pond 1C Sediment 1 (SPAdes) | ecosystem: Environmental > Aquatic > Marine > Intertidal zone > Salt pond sediment ...
AGGATGCGTCCGGTCTATGGCCAGCGTGTATTGCGTCAAGTCGTTGGTACCGATGGAGAAGAAGTCGACCTCACGGGCGAATTCCTTGGTAGTATCATGAAGTCTTGACATTTGGCAGAAAACAAGAGAGCATAGGTTTCCCCCAAGCCGTTACCCAAGGAGGTCACCTATGCTCAAGATGGAAATCCACCTCGAACTCAGTGTACCATCGAATGGGGTCGGAGTCAACCAAGTGATTGCACTCTTCGAACAGATTCAGGAACAGCTCGGGCCGGCGCTGGCCAGGTGTTACCTGGAGCAGGCGCAGGATCGGATGCTGGAAAGCGTGCTCGGGGCGAAGTGGAGCAAGGAAGCCCAGGGCGAAGCCCCTTGGTCGTGTCCTGAGTGTGGTGCCACTCAGGGTTTCAGCCGAAGAGGCAGCTACCCACGGGTGCTGCGCAAGACGAGCGTGGGACGTATCTCGTTTGAGCTTCGTCAGGTCACATGTCGTCACTGTGGTCACACCTTCTCGCCATTTCCAGATGCGCTGGACCTGGAGGCGTACCAGGTGAGCACGACCGAGTTCCGGGCCAAAGCCGTTGAGGTAGCGTGTCAGACCAGCTATGCTCGCACCAGTCGCTACATGCGCGACTTGGCGGGCGTGCCGGTTTCAGCAACAGCTGTTCACCAGTGGGCGCAAGAGCGAGGCGCCAAGGTGACGTTCGATGTGCAAAATGCCAATGGGAAACCCCTGATCTTGGATTCCACCAAAGTCCTCGCTGGCGACAAGGAGCGCGGTGCTCTGCTCAACCTCGGCTTAACCATCCAGAGCCGCTACCAGAGCCACGGCAGGCCCCGCCTCGACGTTTCTCCCGTCTGCTTTGGCGTTGGAGAGAGCTGGAAAGAGACAGGTCAGGGCTTGGACCAGGCTAACCCCGATCGCCTGGTCTTTGACGGTGACGAGGTGATCCGGCGGTGGGCGGAAGAGACCTTGCCCGACACACCAAAGCAGCGCGGGATCTGGCATCTGGTTAGGCAGCTCTACTGGCCTCTATGGCGGGACGGGCTGTGCAAACAAGAGTCAGATCCCTGGTTGAGGCGGCTGGGTCAGCTCCTCTACCATCCCGAGCACACCTTGCAGGAGACGAAGGACGAGCTGAACCGTATGACCCGTGAGCTGTCTCAGCAAGGCCGCGATGAGGCTGTGGCCTATCTGGTGGGTGCTGCACCTCACGCCTTCACCTACCGCGAACGACCAGACGGCATCTTCTCTGATGAGGATGGTCGGCAGCCTCAAGCCATCAAGTCGACGAGCCCGGTCGAACGCCAAATGCGCGAGATCAACCGGAGAACCGACGTGGGCGTCCGATGGAGCATACCCGGCGTCAAGAACCTCGTAGCTCTCGATCTCACACGCCGGTTGGATCACGAAGGTTGGACAGCGCTATGGCAACTCCCGGAGCAGCCGGTTCCTGAGTATTCTGCTGTTAAGCTACAGATACAGGCAAGGGTGGAGCCTACGCCAAATGTCAAGACAAGTTGAGACTACCAACCGTTTCGGAGCAGGTGGTCACGGAAACAGAGCGCGCACTGGCCCGCAGACTGCCCCAGGCACTCCCGTACTACCGGCAGGCACTACGGAGCACCGGCTTGCGTATCGTTCACAATCCGTCGCTAGAGGAGAACCGAGCCCATCAAGACATCATCAGTCATCCTCCCGACGTCTCCATCGTCCTCGCAGCGATGAAAGCCAATGCTGGCTTCCTGGCGACCTTCAATCGACGCCACTTCATTGATGATGCAGAGGTTACGGTCAGAGCGGGGACGCCCATCGGCACACCCGGCGACGCGCTGGCCTGGGTGCGCCAGCAGTTGACCCACGCAGCCACGTGACACCCCCCTGCCCCGGGCTTGCGCCGCTCCGCTGAAGGCAGTCGTACACCGCGTCGGATCAAGCGTGCTTCTGAGAGCCGGGCTTGGGCGACATCCATCTCTGCGTTGTGAAGTACCTCGTCGACGGCGCAGGGACCCAGATGGATCTATGCTCCACTCTCAGTCACGATCTCCCTCGTGTCTTCGTCAGAGACGTCCATCGTCTCGGCAGCCTTGCCGATGCCAATCTGGACAACCGACTAGCTACGAATCACTGTTTTCCTCCTGAACCCCAGTTAGGACTGAAACAGCCCACGCAATGTGCTGTGAAAGACAGCATCGGGGTGCCGGCTATCCCAGGGGATGCCATTCATCCCCCTCATCCGGGAACAGCCGAGTCCTCAGAAGCTGCCCAATGTGGCACTCGTTCTTGCTGATCTTGGTCTTCTTGGCCATATCTCCACATCACGATTCGTCCATCGAACCTCGTTGCGGATCTACCTGGGCTATGGTACACTAGGATCTATGGAAGCAGAGGCGCTGAAGGACGAACTGTCCACCATTTTGCCGAGCCTCGAGGCCGTGCGAATGGTCTACCTGTTTGGCTCGCGGGTCGAGAAAAACGTCGGCCCTATGAGCGACTTCGACGTCGCCGTCCTAGTTGACAGGGCTGCTGACGGACCTCGCCTGCGGGCTCGCCTGGCCCACGAGTTGGCACGTGTCCTTGGAACGGACCGGGTCGAAGTGGTGCTCCTGAATCGCGCTTCGATCGAGTTGGCCTACGCCGTCGTTGCGCAGGGCAAGGTGCTATACGAAGAGGATGTGGCGACGCGGGTCGAGTACGAGGCCACCGTCCTGAGTCGCTACGGCGATTACCTGCCCGTGCTGCGCAGGCAGCGTCGTGACATCCTACGAGGAGATGACTATGAGCGCCGAGTTCACCGGTATCGAGCGACGCTTAGACGAACTGAGCGAACGCTTGGCCAGGTTGAAGCCGCTCAGCGACAAGCCGCGGAGTGACTTCGACGAAGACCCCTACCTGCGCGACATTGTCGAGCGCAACCTTGAGGTCTCGGCCCAGTGCTGCATCGATATCAGCCATCGCATCATCTCCATAGAAGGCGCTCGGAAGCCAATCGACTACTACGATGCCATTTTACGCATGGGCGAGCTAGGGGTCTTGCAGGCGGACTTCGCTCGGCAGCTGGCTCCCGTGGCTAGCTTCCGCAATGTCTTAGTGCACCAGTATGTGGCTGTCGATTGGCACGAAGTGTACGACGCTTTGCATCGTCTGGAGGACTTCGAGCGATTTGCCAGGTCCGTCCGCCGGTGGTTGGCGAACAGAGCAAGCCCAACCGAAGAATCGGGCTACTAGAACCTCGAGACCCCATCTGTCTGTTCACTTGCTGCTGCGCTTGTCTCTGCGCACGCTCCCCTGTTTGGAGGAGAAGCCTCGATTGGGCCCACGTGCCTTGACGGTCCTCCATAGCCGTCGAGTCTCCCCCTCGGTTCCTTGCCGTTGAAGATTCGGCCCTTCAATAGCTTCTGCTACGTGCTCCGGCCTGTGCTGACTCGTCCGCACCCTTCCCCCACTATGTCCAGCCTGGTAGTCCGGTTCGCCCGGACAGTTGCAGACATCTCCCAGGGTGAGCCGTATCCCCTTCTCCTGGCACTCGCCGGATTTACCTGAGCGACTTCCTGAATGACATTCGGGCCTCACCGTACCATGCAAGCTTACCCAGTTGTCCCGGCCTTCTATCCGATTCCTGTTCATCGAGTCCAGGGTTTGCCCCACCTGCATTCGACAGGCAGCTTCCTTCAGATTCCACCTCGCGACGGACACCATTGCTTCGCCTGGCGGTTCCTGTCAACTAGGCCCGCAGAGGACTTTCACCTCTAGATACGCGGCATGCCTAGCACACACACGGACAGTGAGCTGCCCCTGGGGGCAACGCACTGTCCGGACGTGCCTTCGGATCGCTCTGAGCGCTTTGTTGCCTAAGCGTCGCCAGCGGCTCCCCGTTGGACGATGGCGCGCACCTCAGCCGCCACGTCCTCTGACAGGCATATTGGCCGGTGCTTTGCCAGGATCTCCTCTACGTGCTCCGTAGCGCGTTCGCCCAGGCTTCTGCTACCCTGCGCTTGCCACTCGCCGTAGTCGGCCCGCTCGAAGAGATCGGGGTACCAGAGCTCTCGGAAATGGGCCATCGTGTGGTCGGTCTCGACATAGTGGCCTTCCGGCCCTTGTTCGTGGATCAGATCGAGCGCCAGCGTCTCCTCGTTGATCTCAAGGGGGCGGATGAGATGGTCGAGCCAACCCACGATTTCGTCGCAGATGGCAAGCTGAGCCAAGGAGCCGCAGAGACCTGATTCGAGGTATCCGAGATCGTGGATCAAGTTGGCGCCGTTGAGCGTCTCGACCATAAGGGTCAGCGCGGCCTCCGCCGCGGCCTGTTGATCCACCAACTTCGCCTCACTCACCCCACCCAGGCCGAAGATCGGCAGGCCGTAGTAGTGCCCCATGGCGTGGGTGACCCCCTTAGCGTCTGGCGAGCAGTACGGGTTGACCATCGTCTTCATATCCAACATGGTGAGACCACAGCCCGGCACCACGAAAGGCGCTCCTGCACGCTTGAGCTGGGAGAGGACGAGGCCGACGAGCACCCCGGCGTTCAGCGCTGCCATGCTGCCCGCCATAGTCGCAGGCGCCGTCATCCCGGCGATCACGATGGGGATGTAGAGAGCGGGCACGCCTTTGTCGGCCAAGAAGAGCAGCTTCGCGAGCGCCTCTTCGTTGTGCCGCATGGCCGTGGTCACGTTGATGTAGCAAGCGCAGAAAGGCTTAGCCGCCAGCGTATCGCTACCTCCGGCCACGGCCTCGGCCATCTCCACGACGCGCACACAGTTGGCGAAGTCATTCGTGACGAAGATGATCGGCTTCGTGGTGTGATTCAGCATGACCTCCATCTGGTGCAGATCGCTCACACCTGGGTCGACGTCCGATGGCAGGAACATAGACATGACGAAGTCTACATGGTCAAGCCCGTCGCAGACCACGGCTCCGTCCCGCACGTCCTGCAGCGTTGCCCTCCGGTGCTCTCCCGTGCGATGGTCGATGACGTTGAGGCAGTCAGAACCCGGCCCGTAGTAGCAGCGGTCGCCCTCCAGCTGCATGGCGGGTCGTCCCGCGCGATCATACATGGTGATGCTCTTCGGGGCCGTGGAGAGCGCCTGCTCGACCAAATCGGGGGGCACGTGGACACGATCACCGTCCTCAACCGACGCTCCGGCACCGGAGAGTAGATCGACGGCCTCCGGATGATGGAGCTTCACGCCGGTCCGGTGGAGGATCTCCAGGCTGGCCGCGTGGAGTCTCCCGCACGCCTGACTGGAGAGATGACGGAAGAGAACACGATCAACGGAACGTCGACTGGGGTGCACGTCGGTCATATCTGATACCTATCTCCTTCGAGTGCTTTTCGGGCAGCCGCGCTGGCTGGCTGCCCGATGCTGGTTGTGCCTATGCTTCCTTCCAAGCCTCGTTGATCAGCAGGTAGAGCGTCGGATGGGCCGAGACGTTCTTGATGTTGTCTCGGTAGACCTGCCACACGTTTCTCCAAAACGGTATGCCGACAGAGCCGCGCTCCCACTGGATCTGCTCCAGCTCGCAGAAGATCTGGCGGCGCTTCTCGACATCAAGCGTTCGGTTGGCCTCGCTCAACAGGTTGGAGAACTCGTCGTCCACCCAGCGAGTCTCGTTCCACGACAGAGGATCGCCGTTCTCGTCGCCGACGTAGGCCAGGTTGAGCACCATGGTGCCGAGGGGGCGGTGCGTCCAGGGGGTGATGCCCAGGCCGACCTCGGTCCACTGTTCCCAGTACTGGCTGTTTGGCATAGTGTTGATCGTGATGTTGAGGCCGGCGGCCTCGGCGTCCTCTTTCAGGATCTCGGCGTACGAGACGACGTCCGACCAACCACTCCCGACCGCGATCTCCACGTCGAGCCCGTCGGGATAGCCGGCGTCGGCCAACAGCTGCTTAGCCTTCTCCGGATTGTACGTTGGCGTCGGTTTGTCGCAGTATTCGGGATGGTCGGGGTAGACGTGGAAGTCCTGACCCTCCTCACCCTCGCCGAAGTAGGCCAGGTTCAGAATCTTCTCGTGGTTCTGGCAGAGCTTGAGAGCCATACGGACGTCGTTGTCGGACCAGGGATCCACATCAACGCGCATGCGAAGCACACGTGTCTGGCCGGTGGTGATGCCCTCCTGGATGACGCCCTCGGCCCCTTTCAGCGCTTGATAGACGTCGGCGCCGCCCTGGTCGCCGAGCTCGAACATGTCAACCTCTCCGGAGCGGATGGCTGCGATCCAGGCCGACATATCGGATCCCATGTCGATGAATTCCAGCTCGTCGAGGTAGGGAAGGGGCTCGCCATCGGCGCCCATCTGCCAGTAGTCATCCCGGCGCTTCAGGAGGACCCGCTCGCCCTCGCTGTAGGTGTCCAAGGTATACGGCCCCGTCCCGTGTGGCTCCTTGATAAAATCGCCCTCAAACGTGCGGTGATTCAGCACCAGAGCAGGATAATGGAAGAGATGCTCGGGGACGGCAATCTCGGGTCGATCGAGGTGCAGCTTGACGGTGTAGTCATCCACCTTCTCGATGTTCTCGGGGCTGAGGTAGCCTCCCAACAGGCCGAGCATGGAGGAGCCGATGTCCTCGTCCAGCCATTCGTTCATGGTGAAGACCACGTCGTCCGAGACCAACTCGTCGCCGTTGTTGAACTTGATGCCCTGTCGGAGATTGAGCGTCCAGGTCTCCAGATCATCGCTGACCTCCCAGTTCTCGAGCAGGAGCGGGTGGGTGACGTTGTCAGAGTCGGTGACGGTGAGGTACTCGGCAACCTGGCGCAGTTGGTTGGCGGGCGACGCCCAGGAGAACTGAGCGGGGTGGGTTACCTTATGGACCTGAGATGCCATGCGGATTCGCCCTCCGCGAACGGGCCCAGTGGGCTCGGCCTCCGTAGGGGTAGCCGGTTCGGGGGTGGTCGTAGCCGGAGCCTCAGTGGCTTCTGTCGTTGGCTCTGGGGCGCACGATGCAACGAAGCTGCTCGCGGCGGCCGCCGACACGCCCAGGAGCGTCGCATTGCGCAGGAACTCGCGGCGGCTGATTCGGCCGGCCTGATATAGGTGCTTCAATTCGGGAACGTAGGGATGCTGCTTCTTCTTGGTACGATCGTTGTCATGCCGCATCTGTTCGGCCTCCTTTGCGTCTGCCAACGGCGTTCATGATGGCTCCCTTACGCCAGCGGGAGGGCGAGGGCGCACTGGGAGCTGAGATGGCTCTGATTCAGCCTTGGAATCCTGGCATCTGCCCGAACGATCGGGCGCCGTCACCGGTCGAGCATGCTCCCTCCTGACGCGTTTGGACTGAGCTCCGTGAGACGCTCCTCCAGGCGGTGGATGCCCAGCTCTACCTGTTCGCGGCCTGCACAGACCGACAGCCGCAGGTGCCCGGCCCCCGCCCGCCCGAACTCGGTGCCTGGGAGGGTGATGACGCCGGCCTCTCGAATCAGATCGAGGGATAGCTCCAAAGAGGTCATGCCCGAGCAGCTGACGTTCGGGAAGAGGTAAAGCCCGCAATCTGGCCGGACGCAGCTGACGCCGGGCAGATGGGTCACGCTCTTGTAGAGCAAGTCGAGACAGCTATGGAACTCGTCGTAGACGGGCTCCACCTGGCCTCTGGGGCAGTCGAAGGTGGCCAGGGCGGCCATCTGACTGAAGTACGAGGGGCACAGGGCGACGACGTAACTGAGCTGCTTGACGTGGTCGATGATCTGGGCTGGGCCTGCCACGTAGCCGACGCGCAGCCCCATCATGAAGAAGGACTTCGAGAAACCGTTGAAAACAAAGGTCCGTTCCTTCATGCCAGGCAAGGCGGCGATGCTCGTCAGTCGCTCGGGATGGAAGTCCCGGTAGACCTCGTCGACGAGCACGTAGAGATCGTGACGCCGCGCTAGGTTGGCGAACACTTCCAGGGTCGGCCGGGTCCACGTCACGCCCAGCGGATTGTTGGGGTTCGAGAAGAGGATCGCTCGCGTCCGGGGGGTGATCGCCTGATCAAGGCGATCGGGGTCGGGTTTGAAGCCGTCCTCCTCATCGAGCGGTACGAGAACGGGGCATCCACCGCTCGCCACCGGATCGAGGTCGTAGTTAGCATAGTGAGGGCTGGGGATAAGGACCTCGTCGCCCCGACGGAGGATGGTGCGCAGCACCAGGTATAATGCCTGCTGGACACCATGCGTCACCAGGATATTCCTGTCGGGGTCGACAGTGATAGCGCACGTGTCTCGGAGGTACTGGGCGATTCTCGATCTCAACTGCGGAATTCCGTAGTAATCGGTGTAGGGGGCGTAACCCGATTCGACTGCTTCCTTCAGACGTGCCTGGACGTACACCGGCATAGGCACATTTGGGTTGCCGGATGACAGGTCCGCCAGATCAGTCCGGCCACGCGTCGCGTCCAGGATCTTCTTCCGGTCGGCGTACGGTATGCTCTCGACATCAGGGTTGATCTGAAGCTGGTCGGTCATGTCCATCTCCTCGTCGCATCGGTTTTGGCTAGGGTTGGAACGGCATGCCAGGGTCCTTAGACCCAACTGTGCAGAACGTGCCCCCCGGTGACCGTGGTGCGTCCCGAGAACAGATAACCGCCGACGACGGACCTGCAGGTCAAGCGCGTGTGTTCCTCAATCTCCGACGGAAGCAAGTCTATAGTGGCACGGCCGCTCCAGACGTCGCCGTATTCGACGTCCTCGACGTTCAGTTGCACGAGTTCCAGGATCGATGGCGGCGCACCTGCTTCGATGCTGGGGAAGTGACGGATATTGTAGACGGGAAGACCCATTGGGGCGGGCAGGTCGTTCGCCTCGATCTGCTCCTCTAGTTCCACCGTTCCCTCGATCAAACGCTCTCCATGTGCGACGACGTATCCTTTCAACTTCGACCCTGGGTGGGGCGAATCCATATGCGGGTGCATGGCGTTGTAGTCCGTCTTGTACGTCTTCCCTAGTTTCTTGGGGAAACCCATGAAGTGGCCTCGTGCCAACGTGAAGTCGTTGTCGACCCAGGTGTGCAGACAGATCTGCCCCTGCTTGCCCTGGAAAGAGCACGGGACCCAGACGACGGTCTCGGTGTACCAGGTCCGCTCGGGATTGATAAACGGCATGTCGAGTTGGTTGTCCCACAACGACCACCACTTACTGAAGGATACGCAGACGTGGTCTGGATGGGCGCCGAGCTGGAGAGGCTCCGGAAGATAAGCATCTATGCTCTCGACATCCGTCCGGTAGACGATGTTGAGAAACTCTGTGGCGAAGGTCCAGGGCAGGTCACCCACCACAGAAGACGTCCCGCCGGGCGTGAGCGGGTATGAGAAACCCTTCAGGTCGCTGATGTCTGTCATAGACAGTCTCCTTGTTCATGTGTGTCGAGGTCTTCGGCTCGGGCCCTCATCCGGCCGTTGACGCGAGCAGCAAGGTATGCTATACTAGCCTGCAACTGGCGTTACATTTGTGTCCAGAAATAAGTAATCGCATAACTATGATGGCCTATGGGCCAATCAAGCGCAAGTATAGCACATCAAGGATGTCCTTGTCAAGAGGGATCTCGGCTCAGGCAAGAGCGGGTGTCGGTGTCGAGATCTGCCAGCTCTAGAGGGTCTGAGTCGGCGCTAACGGATGGAGTGATCGTCGACCTTGTGGTAAAATCGCTGCCGCAAGCAAGCGGGGGCATGGAGTGCGGCGAGGGAGATATGGAGAAGCTAGACGCTCTCGACATACAGATCATCGACATTCTGCAATCGGAAGGCAGAATTCCGGTTACCCAGATCGGAGCGAGGATCGACGTGCCTCACCCCACGGTCAGGGATAGGATTCGGCGGCTTGAGGAAGAGGGAGTGATCGAGGGTTATGCCGCCGTCATCAACCCTGCCAAGGTCGGGTATCTCATCTCGTGCCTCGTCCAGGTGACGATGGAGCAGAACTTGGAGCTGGACGAGACGCTGGCAGTGCTGCGCGGGATCGACGAAGTCACAGAGTTCCTGGTCTTGACAGGGGCGACAGACATTGCGGTGCGCGTCTATGCCCGCGACATCGATCACCTGCGAGACATCATCTATCGCAAAATCAAGTCGATCCCAGGTTTCATACGATCCAATACCCAAGTTGTGCTGGCCTCCGGCACGGCACCGATCAGTTTCTCGATGGGGCAGGATGAGAACTAGGACCTGAGCTTCGGACAAGAGTTGGGACAAGCAGGGGAAGGGCTGGACAAGCGCGGGGGATGGCCCCAAAATCGGGGAGAAACGAAGCGCTGGGACGCGTATCCCTCAAAGGAGGCCATCATGTTGGAGTCCATCACCACGTCCGGGTTTATGCAATTCCTTTTGGATCGAGAAGACCTGGATGAGAACGCAGGCAGAAGCGTACTGACCCCCAAAAACTGGACAGGTCCGATGGCTCCCATAGGATCTGTCCGAGGCGGGACACAGAATGGGAAAGCAACGGGAATTCACACCTGAGTTCAAGGTTCAGGTGGTGCTGGAGGAGCTCACCAGCGTCAAGGACAAGGCCTAGATCTACCGCGAGTATGGGCTCAGCCGGCAGCCCTTCCCGCGCTCGCGGTCGACCAGCCGGTGGCGGGCCGACGGGGATCGCTGGCGGGGCTCCTCCTCAGCGTTCGTCTAACCGAAGATCTGACACGCGGGCAGGATCGTCGTAGCCTGAATCGCCGTCCCGCCGCATACGCCCCTTCCATGACGCCGATTGAGATGCTATCGTGCGGTCCCGTTCCCAGCTTCGACGATGGGAAGAAGCCGCTGCAAGTGCCCGCATTCCTCTCTGACAGGAACCTCCGTCTGGCGCACCGGACAATAATGCGTGGCATCTCCGAGGCCCCGTGCTAGCCCGTCTCCAGCGACGGTGGTGCCATGGTACTCAACGATTCGTGCCAGCATGATGACTATACGAAGATTATGAGGCGTGCAACAGTTGTCTGGGAGAAGGTTGTATCCGCTGACGGCGACGAGGTTGTTTCCGGATCGAACCGCTGATAGCAGTGATGAGCGCTGATGGCGCTGAGACGGAGGATCCTGGCGTACCGGATCTTGTCAATGGACCAAGGGTGTGGGGATGCGATGAACAGAGTCTACGCCCGGAAGTACTATCCCCCCTCGGCGCTGACCGACCGTATGTTTGTCAAGTGAAAAGTCGCCCACATGATAGCCGAAAAGCGACCCACCTGGTCCGCAGACACACAGACAGCATTGACAGAACGGTCTAAGGATGGTATCCTACAGGTGAGTGGGAATTTCCCACAAAGGAGGCCTATCCATGGATCAACAAGTAGTGTTCATCCGAGACAGAGGAAGGGTGACGATCCCCGCCTCTGTCAGAGAGGAATACGGGCTAGAAGAAGGCACGGCGCTGATCCTTGCCAAGGAGAAGGACCGGCTGGTCTTGTACCCGAGTAGAGAGGAATACGTCGAGGCCCTGCTTGACCAAGTCGGTCATGCCCTCAAGGAGCGAGGCATCACCCTGAAAGAGCTCCTGGAAGACGGCGAGGAGATACGGGAAGAAGTCTTCAGGGAGAGATACCCAGAACTCGCCGAGAAGTACGACCTGGGGCGGTAGGATGCCGCCTAGGGCATTCTTCGACGCCAACGTCGTATTCTCTGCTGTCCTCTCATCCCGTGGGGTACCAAGAGAGCTTCTTCTCCTCGCAGCGCGGGACGCCATTCAAGTCGTAATCAGCCAGCAGATTGTGGAGGAGATAAAGAGAAACCTCTCCAAGAAGTACCCAGAGCTCCTTGATCTATTCCCATCACTTCTCACGGAGGCCGGAATCGAAGTCATCGAGGATGCCAGCCAATGCACCGTTGAAGAAGTCATAGAATACGTCCCCTATCCGCCTGAAGCCGCGGTCCTTGCGGCAGCTTTGGAAGCCCAGGTCGATTGCTTCGTCACGGGTGACAAGAAGCATTTCCTCTCCAAGCCGCAGATAGAAGACCAAGCTGGTCTCTCGATCCTTTCGCCTCGGCAATTCTTGCAGCGTCTGGCGCAAGGGAGCTAGGACCGGCAGATCAGCTGTCGATCGCCTGACCCCGACGCTTAGGTCAGTGCGTTTGGCGGACTGTCTTCGGCCCCAATATTGATCCTCTGAACCGATTCCTCCTTGAAGAACCTTCTTCACGGTCGCTTTTCACGATGCCATACAATAGGAACGGCCGTTCTCATGCCCATCCTATCAGCTGCGACGAGTTGGCTCAGACAGCGACGAACAAGAAACCCTAGCCGAGCAGAGCGGGGGCTGTGGTTCCAGGCGGAGACCGGGCCACTCAACGAGCAACTGCTGTGATTGCAGGCTGCAGATCCAATCCCGGGGAAACGAGAGTCTTGAAGTCCTCCTGAGAATCCCCGACCAGTCTGACGATGGCCTGGACACGATCGATATCAACGGGCCAAGGCGCTGCTTCGTACACGATGAGACCTGCTAGGCTTGGGTTGTGGATTTCTGCGTGTCGCATTCGACGGGAGGCCAGCACCCTGGGAGAGCGGGCACCGGTATGACGAGAGATGGGCAGAGTCCTGATGTCACATGAGCGGACAACTCCCGTCGGCCCCGCTGGTTACATCCGAATAGCTTCGCCCGAAGCTGGCCAGCCTGGTGGGGGTGGATGCCCCAGGTTGATCAACCGATGTGCCATAGAGCCCCACCTTCTCGGTGGGGCTTTTTCGTAAGGCTTAGTAGTGTGACGCTATTTTCTCATCCAGGCTCATTCTCGCATCTTCGCCGATTCTCAGATGCTTGCGTTCAGTTTCCGGGCTGTGCGTGGCTGTTTTTAGGCTGGCAAACGCCACCTGCTCGAGAAACACTCCAAGAGGGCTAGAAGGGCCAATCTGGGTCGATCATGACGCATCAGCTTCAGACCAGGGCCTCAGAAGTCATTTTGGTAGAGCAAAGCCAACAAGGCAGCGAATGACTTCACACCATTGCGTAAGGCTCATAACCATCCGCTCTCTCTACGGTCGGGACGCCAGGATTGTGCCACAGAGCAGGGCTGTCCTGGCTGAAAAGTCCATCCGTCGCAACGGCTGACCACGGAGAGCACAGGATCGAGTATCATGGGTCGTTCTTGGTGGGAAGGTCAGCCGGCAGGTTTGCGCGAATGTCTCGGTATCGAGGAGCTGAGCAAGGCAGCAGGATTCATCTGACCACAGGAAGGATGGCCAACCACGCCAGCATGGAGCTTGGAACCGGGCTGCTGGCTATCCGGCACTGTCAGCACTAAACTGGGGATTGGCTTGACCCTGTCCACCAGCTTTCGGTGCCTGCCACGAGTAGTCGTGATACAAGCCGTTGAGTACTGGCTGAGATGAGAGCCTGGCGTTGACGGGTCGTCCATCCAGTTGCTCCGTTCGACGCGGTGTGCACTACTCGATGCCCTGATGGGGCCGTGCGCAGTTGAAGTAAGACTCGTACTTCTTCACCAGCTTGTGCAAGTGTCGCTCGTTCAAAATCACGACGTGGTCCAGACACTCTCGTCGTAGACTGCCCAGGAACCGCTCACAGATAGCGTTGGCCCTTGGCGCTCTATACGGCGTTGCCAACACCTCGATCCCTGCAGCTACTCGTTCGACTGATGCTCCATATTTGCTGTCATTGTCTCGGATCAAGAATTGTCATGTATGGCCCTTCCTAACCACGTCCTTGGACAACTCTCCGCAGGCTCCGAGTTGCCCACATGTCCACAGCCTCTACGACGACTACGACGGCTCACCATCGGCAACCGGAAGCATTTTCTAATTTAGCCTTTGATGCTACAATCCAGGTGGTGATGGAATGGAGTGGTCAGGAGGGAGCTATGAAAGTAGCGACTGAGACAGATATGCGGGAGAAAATCATTGAAGAGTTGCACCAGTTGCCGGATGTTGCGATGGTGGAACTCCTTGATTTCGTTCGCTTCCTAAAACACCAAACCCAAAGCCTGACACCGGAGGAACGCTTTGATCGGCTGTGGTTGACGGCTCAACGCATCGCATCTGCGCGTGGGATCACCGATGAGGACATTGAGGCTGAGGTTGCAGCGGTGAGAAAGGAAGAGTGACCGAGCGGAAGGTTGTCCTGGACACCAGCGTGTTGGTCTCCTGTCCTGGCCGAAAACTCCATCCGTCCCCTTGGTTGTCCGCAAGGATCAAGAAATCCAGTATCATAGGTCGTATTGGCTGTAGAAATCAGCCAGTGAAGCGACACGACCGTCCGGTCTTCAACAATTCTAGGTCCGTTTTGGGGGTCAATTTAGGCGCTCGAGGCATCTCGAATCAGCCCAATCCGGGAGGAGCCTGAGGGCGAGCTAATGTTGGTGAAGGTCCGTCAGTGGTAGACGGGGCGTTGGGCCTGGCGCAGGCACCACCCTGCAGGTTCTGCTGTAGACTCTGCACTTCATCACAATCATCGGTCAGGTGACTTGCCGGAGTTGCGTTGCTTCTTACTTGTATGGTACTATTCGCCTGTCCAAAGGGGGAGAAGGGCTATCGTTTGCCTTTTTGAGGCGGGCACAAGCTTCCTGGCGTCATCAGAGTCCCATTTCTTTCGGCGGCTTCTTGGTCTAGACAATGGGGTCAACCCCCTTTCTTAGACTATAGTGCTAGCGAAGGCAATGGGTCCACATGACGACCGGCATGGTGGGCACCTTACAGAGTCAGAAAGGTCAACTTAACAACGGGCTCCTACTTGGTGAGGGCATCGTCTGGTAGCAGGATGGACACTTCGTCGGAGAGAGACTGACTCCCGTTGGCCCCGCTGAGGCCATCCCATCGTGGGATGGCCTTTTCGCTTTCTATCTCGCCTCCCGGGGTACATCATCAACGTGATGCTCACCAACCGCTACTGCGTGGGCGATGCGGAGTACAAAGGCAAGCACTACCCCCCCGGGCCTCCACGAGCCCACTGTCAGCCCCGACTTGTTCGACCGTGTCCAAGACGCGCGGTCCAGGCGAACTTATGCGCTTGGGACGAAAGCACCCGCCAAACAGCCGCATCTATCCGCTCACAGGCATCGCACGCTGCGCCCGGGGCGGCGCACCAATGCGAGGGTCATCGTCCTCAGGCCGTCGGTACTACCGAGACCCTGCCCACGACCAGTGTAGGAAGTATGACCAGCCAATGGTCCGTGCTTTGGAAGCCGAGGCCGCCTTGGGACGCCGCTTGCACGCGTTGTCAGACCCCCCTGACTGGAGGCACCACGCATGTCGTCTGCCTGGCTCGAGCCGATATCCCTACCCCTACTCAGCCAGTAGCGTGTTGAGCTTGCGCAACACCTCTGCTATCGTCTCGTCCGCCAGCTGACAGGCAAGTTCGGCCCTGCGAGCCCGCCAATCCAAGCTCTTCACTTGATCAGCCAAGATCACGCCTTCGACATTCAATCCACCGGGTATCTGCACCTCGAACGGGTACCGTTTGGCCTGTCGAGTCACTGGGCACAGGACTGCCAGCCCAACCTTTCCGTTGTAAGCCGCTGGGGAGAGCACGACAGCCGGTCGCCGCCCCGCCTGTTCGTGCCCTGCTTGCGGATTCAACGTGATCCAGATCACATCACCACGATCGGGAACATACTCCATCGCCGCTACCAAGCTTCCCTGCCCACGGCAGGACCAGTCTTGACCTCGTCGTGCATATTCTCTTCCGTCACTTGCTCCAGAAGTTGCTCCAGCCTCAACGGGGTCCTGCTCCTGGGCGCAACGACCAACTCCCCATTCACGAGCGATAGCTCGACTGCCGAATCCTCCTCTAAACCGATTTCGACAGCAAAGGCCTTCGGAATCCGTATGGCCAGGCTATTGCCCCACTTCCCTACGTGTTTCTTCATGACATTCCCCCTTGAATGCAGTGTCCTGTATCTACAATGACTATACACCAACCTCATCTTGTTGTCAATTGAGCGGCCCAGGCACCAATGACTGCTGAAGCAACATCAGTGGCGCGAGCCTGGAACATGCCAAATAGTCGCCCCGCTCGGCAGCACTGCACGGCCCACGCCGAGAGATGCCGGGACGGAGACGACCAGCGCAGCAGGGAGATGATTCGACTCTCCGCAACCCAGAAGCAAGCGCCACGGGGACGTTGAGTCGTACAGAGATGGAGACGCAGTCCCCATCCTGGTGTCGATGCAGCAAAGCAGGATAACTCACGGCCTCGAGGGGAGAGAATGGAGTCCCCGGCGCTTGAGAAGATCATCCACGATCGATTTGGTGACCTGCGGACGCGTCCACTGGACAAAGGAATCGTAGAAATCGAACGATAGCTAAGCCCTGATCGGATCCATAGATCGACATCACGCCGGGTGTGAGCGGAAACAAGCCCTGTCCTGGCCGAGAAGTACATCCGTTCTACAACTGTGTGCTAATCGCCTACTCTGTGGTGTAACCCTAGCCTCCAAACCACGGACGGAAGGGGCGGTGATGAGCCTTTTCCGTCAACACGTACACTCTCTAAGGCGCAAAACAATGGCTTCGCCAATGGACAAGGTCCGACAACCATGCTCTCGCCCTGAATGCTGGCCTGGACCTCACCCGCTGCAAGTCAGAGCTTGTGCTGGAGAATGCGCTGCTTCGTCAGCAATTCATCGTGCTCGAACGCCACATCAAGCGTCCGTGCGTGCGACCAGCTGGCGCAGGCCAGTCCTAATCCGCGGATCTGGCGTGATCGGGCGCTTATCGTCTTCCTGGCAAGCAAGCGGCTTAGCTTCGCACGCTGGGCTGGTGGAAAGAGGCACTGTGTCAAGCGACAATTAGAAAAGTACATCCGTTCCAGAACCGCGTGCTAATCGCCTACTCTGTGGTACAATCCTAGCCTCCAAACTATAGACAGAAGGGGCGGTTATGAGCTTTCTCCAGCACGCACAGCAGGCCTGACCTCCACTCTCTCGACAGCCACAGCACGCCCTCTCGGCAGAACCACTGCAGACAACCGCACTGCTCAAGGTCGCTCACGGACATACGAATCCGGAACCTACGATGTCGTGCTGTCGGTCAGTCTGCGAGCTACGCGCGCAGTATTTATCTTGCAAAACCGGTCATCCGCTCTATAATACCTTCTGTCTCGAACACGGAAATGTGCAACGCGAGCAACCGTCTGAACCCAGTATGGGGAGAACAGAGCA
>Ga0207796_1000438_pt1 | contig 17039 bp, 15 predicted proteins | sample Pon1CUnioCityCA_6_FD_187274 | JGI IMG/M metagenome (GOLD analysis project Ga0207796, IMG submission 187274) | Marine sediment microbial community from Union City, CA, USA - Pond 1C Sediment 1 (SPAdes) | ecosystem: Environmental > Aquatic > Marine > Intertidal zone > Salt pond sediment ...
GGCCCATGAGCACCATCGTTGCGGCGTTCGAAGAGGCCCACAGCAAAAGCCCGGATCAGCGGATCGTTTTGGTCCCTGATTTCTGATTTTTCGGCCTACCTTTGGATTCGGTTGATTGGTTGATGGGTCGATTCGTCAAGTAGGAACTGCCAACCGCTGCTGCACCGGCACAGCACCACTTGACCAGTCCACCAATTAACGAATCAACCCATCCATAAACAAAAAAATGTGTAAAAAGGGAAGGAGAAAAAAATGGCCCTGGATTGGATGCCACGAGACAACGAGCCCAAGGACCATCGCCTGCATACCAGCCCCTACTGGGGCAAAGACGACGAGGCCCCCAACGTGGTCTTCGAAAAACGCCCCCTGAAGGACCCGGAGGGAAACGAGATCGAAGGCCTTTACACCGCATGGGTGCGGATGAACAACCCGATGCAGTACAACTCGTATACGACAGACATGGTCAAGGGGGTCATCGCCGGTTTTGAAAACGCCTCCAACGACCGTAGCGTGGTGGCGACCATCTTTACGGCCACCGGCCCCTATGCCTTCTGCACCGGCGGCAACACGAAGGAATACAGCGAGTACTACAGCCTGCGGCCCGACGAGTACGGACAATACATGGAGCTGTTCTCCCACATGGTCGATGCGATTCTCAACTGCCAGAAGCCGACCCTCTGCCGGGTCAACGGAATGCGGGTGGCCGGCGGCCAGGAAATCGGTATGGCCTGCGACCTCACCCTGTCCTCGGACCTGGCCATCTTCGGCCAGGCGGGTCCCCGGCACGGCTCGGCGCCCGACGGCGGCTCCTCGGATTTTCTGCCCTGGTACGTCGGCATCGAGGACGCCATGTGGAACTGCGTTTCCTGTGAAATGTGGACCGCTTACAAAGCCAAGATCAAGGGGATCATCTCCAAGTGCGTGCCGGTGCTCAAAGTGGACGGAAAATGGGTGCGCAACCCGATGGTGGTCACCGACAAGTACGTGGAAGACGGCGAGATCGTCTACGGCGAGTTCAAGTCCGGAAGCCAACTCAAGGAGGCCAAGGCCTTTGTCAAGCAGCACCAGCCCAATGCGGACTTCGAGCTCCTCGACAAGGAAGTCGACAAGATCGTGTGGACCTTTGCCAACCTGTTTCCCGGCTGCCTGATGAAGTCCATGGACGGCATCCGGCAGAAAAAGAAGTACTTCTGGGACATCATGAAAAATGCGAACCGGCATTGGCTCAAGGCCAACATGGCCGGAGAGGCCTTTCTCGGTTTCGGTGCCTTCAACACCAAGAAGATCACCGGCACGACCACCATCGACTTTATCAAGTTCCGGCAGAACATCGCCGATGCGCGGACCTGGGACATGGAGATGTTTGCCGAGGTCATGGGAAAGCCGGAAAAGGAATAAAAGACGAACGTCGAACGACTGGAAAGACGAACGCCGAACGTCCAACGCTGAACGTTGAACGTCGAATGAAAGGCCAGGTTGCAGTTGCTTTTATTCGGAATTGGACGTTGGACGTTCGAAGTTGGACGTTCATCTTTTTTCCCCAGCCAGCAAGGAGGCCGCCCTTTTGAGATACCCCAAAGAGATCGTCCTCAAAGACGGCGAAGAGGCTGTCATCCGGCCCCTGGAAAAGGAAGACGCGCCGCGGCTGGGCGCTTTTTACCGGGAAGTCCCGGAAGTCGACCGCTGGTACATGCGCTACGATGTCCTCGACGCCGGGGTGATCCGCAAGTGGCTGGACGGTATCGACACCGCCACGGTCCACTCGATCGTCGCCCTGTTCGGCGACCGGATCGTGGCCCACGCCAGCCTTCACATGCGGGGGTTCGGCTCCACCCAGCACGTGGGACGGCTGCGGATCATGGTGATCCCGCAATTTCGCCGCAAACGGCTCGGCACCTGGATGCTGCTGGACCTGATCCAGCTTGCCATGGACAAGGGCCTGCGCGACCTTCGCTCGGATTTTGTGGTCGGCATCGAGGACAGCGCCATCGATGCGGCCCGAAAGCTCGACTTTTTCGAAAAGGCCTGCCTCAAGGACTACGTGAAAGACCCCCAGGGCAACCGTCACGACATGCTGATCATGATGAAGCGCCTGCACAAGGACTGGGGAGATTTTTGATCCCCCCGCTGGCGCGGGGGCATCAAAAATCTGAAAAAATTCATTCCGGAACCCCGAACCCCTGAACCCAAGGACGCTGCCATCGACAGGGAACTTCAAAAAGAGACCGCCTGGCCCTCCGACAAAGGGGCGATGAAGATTATGTCCTTCTGCCGGCCGAGCCAGATCCGGACGCTGCGCTTCGACCGGGAGTTCGGCCGGCACGCCCAGTACAAGTCTTTGTACACCCGGAAAGAGAGTCTGGAGGCGATTTCCGCCCAGCCCGGCGCCAACGTCGTCTTGGCCGTGGCCGGGGAGGATCACATCATCGGGTTCGGCGTGCTGGCGTTTCCCCCCGCCTCAGAGCGGTGGGCCGAGCTGGGTCCCGGGGTCATGATGGAGGTCAAGGCCGTGGAGGTCTGCCGCAGCTGGCGGTCGTCCAAGGTCGCCCACGGCATCGTGGGATCACTGCTCGATTTTCCGCAAATCGAAGACCGCATCGCCTACATGGTCGGCTATTCCTGGACCTGGGATCTGGACGGCACCGGGATGACCGGCTCCGACTACCGGCGGATGCTGATCCGGCTGTTCGAACCTTTCGGATTCCAGGAGTTTCAGACCAACGAGCCCAATCTCTGTCTCAAGCCCGAGAACCTGTTCATGGGGCGGATCGGTGCAAACGTGTCGGAAAAAACGCAGAAAGATTTCAAGTGGCTGCGGTTCGGCATCTCGCCGTCGTGAACCGTTTCCGGGCGCGGCGCGGACGCCGGTCGGAAATGATGGAATCGGACGTGTGATTTTGTTTCAGGGGAATTCCTTCCCCGGACAAGGGAGGATGCAGTGAGCAATCCTGTCTCGGGCAAACCGGCGATTCGGCCCATGGTCCCCACCGACCTGGACCGCATCGTCGACATCGACATCAAGGTGCTGGGCAAAGAGCGCACCGGATACTGGGAGTTGAAATTCGCGTCGCTGGAAAAAAGGTCGCGGGTGTCGTCGCTTGTTGCCGAAATCGACGGCACGGTGGTCGGTTTCATCATCGGCGGGGCCAGCCGCTGGGAATTCGGCGTGCCGGAGCACATCGGCTGGATCGACACCATCGGGGTGGACCCCGACCACCAGCGGAAGGGCATCGCAAAAACCCTGTTCACCGAGATGACCCGCCGCCTGAAAAAGGAGGGCGTCGACACCATCATCACTTTTGTGACCCGGCGGGACTGGGTGTTGTTGAAATTCTTCAACAGCATGGGATTTCAGAAGGGGGACATGGTCAACCTCGAAGTGGACATCTGATCCTGCGTAAACCCTTTTGCCGGTTCGACACCGAGGGCATGGGCCGCCGCTGCCGCCGGATTCTCCCGTTCGGCCCGTCGCCGGCGTCCGTCGCTTTTTTCGGTGCAACCCTCCGTTTTTCCAATCCCATTGCGCGCTGCGGGCCCAAGGGCCGGTTTTCCCTTGACACTTTGGATACGATGTAGCTAAATAGTAGTTACATTGTGTCATTCAGCACCCGGTTCACCGAATCTTCGACGGGTAAAAATCGAAATCAACCTCGACGCCCGCACATCCAAGCCGATGCCGGCGGCGAGGCCGGCTCGGCTCGCAGATGACCGAAAATGTCCGCTTCCTCCGCAAAAAAAAGCGCATGCCATGGATTCACATGCTCATAGAAGGGGAAATCAATGAGGTACGCAGAGACAGGGTATCATTTGGAGATTGACCTGACCCGCGGCAACATCGAGCGGGTGGAGACCGACCCGAAGGAGACCGAGCTGTACCTGGGGGGGCTCGGGACCAGCGCCAAGCTGCTGTGGGACCGGGTGCCGCCCGAGGTCGCCCCCTTTTCTCCTGACAATCTGCTGATTTTTGCCGCGGGCCTGCTGTGCGGCACCCCTGCCACCGGCTGCAACCGTACCATCGTTTCGACCATCTCCCCCCAGACCGAACTGATGGCCTTTTCGATGATGGGCGGTTTCTGGGCGCCGGAACTCAAGTATGCCGGCTACGACAAGGTGATTCTCCGGGGCAAGTCACCGAACCTGGTGTACCTGTGGATCAACAACGAAAAGGTCGAAATCCGCGACGCCTCGCACCTGCAGGGCAAGGGGGCCGTCGAAACCCAGGACCTGATCCGCAAGGAGCTGAACGAGCCCAAGGCCCAGGTGGCGGCCATCGGCCTGGCCGGCGAAAGTCGTGTCTTTTACGCCTCCATCGAGCAGGGCCGCTCCAGCGCAAGCCGGGGTGGCCTCGGGGCCGTCATGGGAGACAAGGGGGTCAAGGCCATCGCCGTTCGCGGCACCAAGGACGTCAATGTCGCCCGGCCATTGGAGTTTCTCGAGCTTTGCAAGGAGGTGCTCGACTACATCAAGTGGCGCGAGGAAAACCCCATCAAGGGGGTCATGCCCATCCTGGCCGGCCTCGGCTCGCCCCAGGAAATGAAGGTTCACGACGAAAAATGGCACACGGAAAATTTCATGTGGGGCAATTCCAGGGTGCGGCGGAAAGGCTTCTGGACCGAGGAAATCGCCAAAGAGTGGACCGAGTCGATGGAAAAGGCCCGGACGCGCCTGGTCAGCTGCTACAACTGTCCGATGGAATGCGGCGCGACCATCACCCCGCCGGGAATGCCGACCTACATGATGAAGTGCTTTACGAAACTGACCTACACCATGGCGGCTTTTTCGGACCTCGAATTCGGCCTGAAAATCGCCCAGCGGGCCACCGAATACGGTGTAGACGGATTTTCCACCCCCCAGGTGATGGCTTTTGCCCTGGAGCTCTACGAAGAGGGCATTCTCACCGACGAGGACCTGCCGGACCTGCCGGCTGAAACCGAGGACCGGTTCTACTACCTGCTCGACAAGATCGTCCGGCGCGAAGGCATCGGCGATGTCTTGGCCGACGGCACTTACTGGGCGGCGAAAAAAATCGGCAAGGGGGCGGAAAGATTCGCCCACAACACCATCAAGAAGCACGAACAGCTTCCGCTGAAGCTTTCGATGCTCAACCCGATCTATTTTCTCATGTACAGCACCGGAGAAAAGATCAACATCACCCAGATCGAAGGCCAGTTTCCCCAGGCGCCGTTTCCCAAGCGGGAGCAGCGCGAAGCGTTCGTCAAGGACTGGTTCCAGGTGCCCGATGAAAAGTTCAAGCAATACTTCGTGGACTGGGAACTTCGCGGTGAAAACTCCATTCCCTACTACCCGACCCCGGAGATGTGCTGCGACATCGTCGACTGGCAGGAACGGATGCACTACATCGACGACGCCCTCGGCATGTGCGCCGGGCTTTCGTCGTTTCCCCTCAAACCGCCGTATCACATCCACAACTACCCGAAATTCATTTCGGCCGGTGCCGGGTTCGACATGGACGAAGAAAAATTGACCCAGGCCGCCAAGCGGTACCGCACGCTGGTCCGGGCCGTCAACATCCGACGGGGGATGAGAAGAAAAGACGAAGTGCCGCCCGAGAACCACTGGAAAAAGCGGTTCCCCGAGCTCGAAAAGGAGCTGATCGACACCTATTATACGTACAAGGGGTGGAACGAGGACGGAATTCCCACTCAGGCGTCCCTGCACGAACTGGGGTTGGATTATGTCGCCGATGAACTCATCCGACGGGGAATCCTGGCCGAAGGGGACGAAGCTCCGGCCGAAGAGGCTGCCGCGGAAACCGAGCAGGCCTAACAAAAGGGAGTGACCACCGTGAATGGTGAGAAAAAAACAAAGATCGTCAAGACGATCAAGATCGATGTCGACAAATGCAATGGCTGCAGGGCTTGCGAGGTCATCTGCTCCGCGCACCACGCCACACCCAAATACAGCAGCAACAATCCGGCCAGATCCAGGATTCGTGTGATCCGCGATCCGCTTCGGGATGTCTACGTCCCGGTATGCGCCGGCGAATATGCGGTCGCCGAGTGCGCCGGAAGAGACAAATACACCATCGACGGTAAGCAATACGACGAATGCGCCTTTTGCAGGGCCTCGTGCCCCTCCCGGGAGGAATTCAAGGAGCCCGATTCCGGGCTTCCGCTCAAATGCGACATGTGCGAAGGCGAAGACGAACCGCTGTGTGTTCAGTGGTGCATGGTTGACGCCCTGACCTACGAGGAAAGAGAAGAGGAAGTCGAAGAGGTCGAAGAGCAGGAGGAGCTGGAAGTCGGGCTGGAAGCGCTGGCCGACAAATACGGTCTGAAAAAGATGCAGGACGTGGTCGCCCGGATGAAGAAGAAAGAATAAAATCGCTGCCGCGATTTCATGATCGTTTCGCGCTTGGCGAAACACCACCTAAAAAAGGAAAATGATCGGAAGTGGAAACCGTCGCTCCATTCAAGGAAGTCATCGATGAAATTCTGGAGGCCGGAGGCGAGGCCTTCCGGTTCTGCTTTCAGTGCGGATTGTGCGATACGGTCTGCCCTTGGAACCGGGTCCGGCAGTTCAGCATCCGCAAGATCATCCGGCAGGCCACTTTCGGCCTGACCGAAATCGACGGCGAAGATATCTGGCGCTGCACGACTTGCGGAAGGTGTCCTCAGCATTGCCCCAGGGGTGTGAAGCAAATCGAGGTCGGCATGTCCCTGCGCCGGGTGGCCTCCAATTACGAGATTTTCCCCGCCTCGGTAAAATCCGCCCGGACCGCCAGGGCGAGCATCATTTCCGAAGGAAACCCCTTGCAGGGGGAGCGCAAAAAGCGAGGGGACTGGGCCAAGGATCGCCCCGTGAAAAAATTCGAAGAGGGGATGGAGGTCCTGTATTTCGTCGGCTGCTACCTGAGCTACGATCCGCGGATGAAAAAGGTTGCGACCGCTACCGCCGAGATCCTCGACCGGGCGGGCGTCGATTTCGGCATTCTGGGCGCCCAGGAAAACTGCTGCGGCGAGAGCATCCGAAAGACCGGAAGCGAGGAAGTGTTCAAGCGGCTGGCCCGGGAGAACATCAAGACCTTTGTCGACAACGGGGTGAAAAAAATCTTGGTTTCATCCCCCCACTGCTACCACACCTTCAAAAACGAATATCCGGAATTCATGGTGAGCTTCGAGGTGGTCCACATCGCCCAGTTTCTGGTGGAACTGATCGAGGCGGGAAGACTCGCGTTCGTCACCCCGGTTGAAATGAAGGCGACCTACCACGACCCCTGCTACATGGGCCGGCACAACGACATCTACGACGAGCCCCGCAAGGTCCTGGAAAGCATCCCCGGCCTGGAGCTGGTCGAAATGGTCGATTTTAAAAAAGACAGCCTTTGCTGCGGCGGAGGCGGGGGCAGGATCTGGATGGACACGCCCCAGAACGAACGATTTTCCGATCTGCGGCTCAAGCAGGCGGTCGAGGCCGGCGCCCAGGCGCTGGTGACCGCCTGCCCTTACTGCATCACCAACTTCGAGGAAAGCCGTTTGAACCTGGAGTTCGAGGACGTGCTGGAGATCCAGGACCTCACCGAGATCGTTTGCGAATCCATCCGAGAAAATCCCAATACCTGAAAAGGAATCCGACAAGTGGAACACGATCGCAATTTTGGAGATGTCATGGTCGTCGGCGGGGGAATCAGCGGCATTCAGGCCGCTCTCGACCTGGCCACGGCGGGATTCAAGGTCTACCTGGTCGAAAAGAGCCCGAGCATCGGCGGCCGCATGGCCCAGCTCGACAAGACCTTTCCGACCAACGACTGCTCCATGTGAATTCTTTCCCCCAAACTGGTCGAGGTCGGCCGGCACCCAAATATCGAGATTCTTACCTTCACCGAAGTGGAGACCGTCGAGGGAGGGGCAGGAGACTTTCAGGTCACCCTCGTCAAAAAGCCCCGTTACATCATCGAGGACAAGTGCACGGGTTGCACGACCTGCGTAAAGTACTGTCCGGTCGAGTACCCGGATCCCTACAACCAGGATATCTCGGAAAACAAAGCCATCCATATCTATTTTTCCCAGGCCATTCCGCTTGTCGCCTATGTCGATGCAGACAGCTGCCTCTATCTGAAGGAGAGGAAATGCGACATCTGCCGGGGTGTGTGTCAGGCGGATGCCATCGATTTTCACCAGAAACCCGAAAAGGTGCGGGTCGACGTCGGATCCATCATCCTTTCTGCCGGCATCGAACCGTTCGATCCGACAGTAAAGGACGAATACGGCTACGGGAAGCTGGAAAATGTGGTCACCAGCCTCGACTTCGAAAGGCTGCTGGCCGCCACCGGGCCATACGCGGGTGAAATCCTGCGGGCATCGGACAAAAAGCATCCCCGCAAGGTCGCCTGGATTCAATGCGTCGGCTCCCGGCGGATCACCCCGGGCGACAACAGCTACTGTTCCGGCGTGTGCTGCACCTACACGCAGAAGCAGGTGATTTTGACCAAGGATCACGACGCAGAGGCCGAGTGCACGGTCTTTCACAACGACATCCGCAGTTTCGGCAAGGATTTCGAGCGATACTTCCAGCGGGCGGAAAAGCTTCCCGGCGTCCGCTTCATTCGAAGCTACGCATCGATCGCCGGAGAGGACCCGGAAAGCAAGAGCGTCCGGATCCGCTACGCCACGGCAGACGAAGGGGTCATCGAGGAGGAGTTCGACCTGGTGGTGCTGTCCGTCGGCCTGAATCCGCCCGTCGCCGTCAAGAAGCTGGCGGACAAGTTCGGCATCGAACTCAGCGAACACGGGTTTTGCAAACCGGTTTCGGCCAATCCCGTGGAAACCAGCCGGCCGGGCATTTTCGTCAGCGGCGCTTTCCAAGGGCCCACCGACATCCCCGAATCGGTTTTTACCGCCAGCGGGGCCGGCACCCAATGCGGCGAACTCCTCAATTACCGCCGTGGCAAGCTGGCCGTCGAACGGGTCTATCCCGAGGAAAAAGACGTTTCAGCCGAGGAGCCGAAAATCGGCGTTTTCGTGTGCCATTGCGGTGCCAACATCTCCGGGGTCGTCAATGTCCCTTCCACGGTCGAATATGCGCTGACCCTGCCGAACGTCGTCTACGCCCAGGAGCAGATCTTTTCCTGCGCCACGAATTCGGCCAACGAAATCACCGAAACGGCAAAGGAAAAGGGGCTCAACCGGGTGGTGATCGCCGCCTGCTCCCCCCGGACGCTCGAACCGCTGTTCCGGGACACGCTCCGGGAAGCCGGCATCAACCCGTACTACCTGGACATGGCCAACATCCGGGAGCACAACTCCTGGGTGCACACCCGGCAAAAAGAGGAGGCCACGCAAAAGGCCAAAGACATCGTCCGGATGTCGGTCGCCCGAGCCGCCCGTTTGCGGCCGCTGCAGGAATTCGACCTGCCGGTGAACAAGGCGGCGCTCGTGGTCGGCGGCGGCATCGCCGGCATGACCTGTGCGCTTTCGATCGCAAAACAGGGGCACGAGGTTCACCTGCTGGAAAAGAATACCGAGCTCGGCGGAATGGCGCGAAGAATTCACGACACCCTGGAGGGCCTCGACGTGCAGGCCCACGTAGACGACCTGATCCGCGCCGTTTACCGAAACCCGCTGATCCACGTCTCCCACGAAGCGACCATCCAGGACGTTTCCGGCTACGTGGGCAATTTCACCACCACCGTGGAAACCGAAGGACGGGTCAAGCAGATCCGGCACGGCGCCGCCGTCATTGCCATCGGCGCCGAAGTCTACGAGCCTACCGAATACCTGTACGGTGAGGATGAGCGGGTGGTGACCCACCTCGAGTTGGGAGAGAAGATCGCCGCCGAAGACGAGGCCGTTCTCAACGCCGAAAGCCTGGTGATGATCCAGTGCGTCGGCTGTCGAAACGAGGACCGGAACTACTGCAGCCGGGTGTGCTGCAGCCACGCGGTCAAAAACGCCCTGAATCTGAAAAAGCGCAAGCCCGACATGGACATCTACATCCTCTTTCGAGACATGCGGACCTACGGCCTGAGAGAGGATGCCTACCGGGAGGCGTCCGATCGGAATGTCCGGTTCATCCGCTACGAGCCGGAGAACCCGCCCCGCGTGCAACCCGCCAAGGCAGAAGGCAAAGGAGTGCTGCGGGTGACCGTCGCCGATGCCATTCTCGGCCAGCAGCTGGAGATCGACGCCGATATCCTTTCGCTGGCCGCCGCCGTCGTCCCCTCGGCCTCGACCGAGAAAATCGCCGGCCTTTTCAAGGTGGGGCTGAGCCCGGATTCGTTTTTCAAAGAGGCGCATGTGAAACTGAAGCCGGTCGAATTTGCAGCGGACGGGGTGTTTCTGTGCGGACTGGCGCACTACCCGAAGCACATCCCGGAGGCGATCAATCAGGCCTACGGCGCCGCCGGCCGGGTCCTGACCCTGCTGTCCCAGGACACCGTCGTCGCCTCGGGCGCCGTTGCCGAAGTGGCTCAGGATGACTGCGTATCCTGCGGGGCGTGCATTACCGCTTGCACCTACGATGCGATCAAATTCGTCGACACGCCGAAAGGCCGCAAAGCCTGGGTGAACCCGGTGATCTGCAAGGGTGACGGCCTGTGCAACACCAAGTGTCCGACCAGCGCGATCGCTCTGAAACATTTCACCGACGATTCGATCGAATGCCAGATCGACGCGGTCGCGCCGGAGGCGTGCTGCGCGTAAGTGTTGCAAAAGCGGGGTTCGTGCCCGCGCTTGTGCGGGCCGCGGTGTGAGCTGCACCGGCGAGCGTGTTGCCCGCAGCTTGTCGGAGCGAGGCAAAGGCCCCACCCGAGCGGGGCCGCGGGGCTGGCAGGCGAGTCTGAGCGGATAGTGTTCCTTACGGCAGGATGTGTTCAAAAAGGAGTCAAAGCCGATGGCAACCGATCACAAGTTCAAGCCCAGAATCCTCGGCTTCGTGTGCCACTGGTGAGCATACGGCGCCGCCGACATGGCTGGAGTTTCCAGACTACAGTATACGAATGAAATCCGGTTGATTCGAGTGATGTGCTCGGGCCGGGTCGACCTGGAATTTATCCTCCGGGCCTTTGCCAGACAGCAGGACGGGGTCTACATCGGGGGCTGCCGCCTGGGCGAATGCAACTACGTCACCCAGGGAAACTACGACGCTTTGGGGATCGTGCTGCTGTGTAAAAAAATCATGGCGCACATCGGCCTGAACCCCGAACGGCTGCGGATCCAGTTCATGTCCTCCGGCGACGGTATGCTCCTTGCAAAAGGCATCGACGATTTTACCGCCGCGATCAAGGAACTTGGCCCGCTGGGCCGTGCCGAGGGACTGGAATTGGAGGAATTGAAATTCAAGATAGAGGCTGCCCGAAAGCTGGTCCCGTTCATCCGGTTGATGGAACGAGAACGGCTCCGGGTTCCCGTCAAAAGCGAAGAGGCCTATCGAACGTTTTTTGCCAGCGACGATGTGGACCGTATTTTTCACGAGCTGTTCGACGACAAACTGGCCGTCAGCCAGATCCTGATGCTTCTCCGGCAAAAACCGCTTCCCACTGCAGCGATCGCTCAAAGGCTGGGCCTGAACCCGTCCGACGTGTCGCGGCACATGAAAAGCTCCTCCCGGCAGGGGCTCGTCCGGTACGATGCGGAGCAGAACTGCTACTGCTGTGCCCTTTGATAATATCGCTTGCGCGATTTTATAGAAGGCGGCTTTGCCGCCATCAGGAAAAAGCAAAATGAAACTTCTCTCGAAGCCGGGATTTTTATAGGGAACGGCCTCCACGCCGAGGCGCCTCGAGTGCCCAAAAAGGCGAATGTCGAACGGCCAACTTCGAAGGAAAAAAATTATTCAACGGGCGGAATATAATCTTTCGGGAACGCGCAAATGGAACCGGAACGAATCGACCAGATCATCGAAAAATACGGCAAGAATCCCAGCTACCTGATTCAGGTGCTGCTGGAGATCCAGAGCGAACACAACTGGCTCCCCGGCGAGGCCATGAAACAGGTCGCCGAGCAGCTGTCGGTTCCGCTGACCCGGGTGCAGCACATCGCCACCTTCTACAAGGCCTTCAGCGTCGTGCCCAAGGGGCGGCACAAGGTGCACATCTGCATGGGAACGGCCTGCCACGTTCGCGGCGCTGCCCGCGTACTGGACGCGGTGCAGGACGTAACCGGGATCAAGCCCGGGGAGACGGACCTGGATCTGAAGTTCAGCCTGGAGACCGTCAACTGCCTCGGCTGCTGCGCGCTGGGGCCGGTGATGGAAGTCGACGGAAAAGCCCACGGGAAGATGACGCCCGGGCAGACGGCAGACGTTCTGAAAACCTACGAGTAGAGGAAGATGATGGCGAGAATCCATACGCCAGAAGAGCTGGAGGCATATCGGCAGCAGATCCTGTCCAGAAAAGACCCGAACCGTCCCTGCATATCCATCTGTGCCGGCGCCGGCTGTGTTGCATCGGGCGCCGACGAGGTGATTGCGGCCTTTTCCGAAGAGATCGATAAACAGGGGCTGTCGGCGAAGGTGGACACCAAGGGGACCGGCTGTCCCGGGTTTTGCGAGCGGGGCCCGGTCGTCGTGATCTACCCCGAGCAGACCTGCTACCTTCAGGTGACGGCCGCAGACGTTCCCGAGATCGTCGAACAGACCATCAAAAATAAAAAAGTCGTCGAGCGGCTCCTGTTCAAAGATCCGGAAACGGGCGGCCGGTTCGCCCGGGAACCTGACATACCCTTCTACAAGAACCAGAAGCGCACCCTTCTTTGCAGCAACATCAAGATCGACTCCAAGCGCATCGACGATTACCTGGCCATCGGCGGTTATTCGGCGCTGCGCAGGGCCTTGTTTGAGATGACGGCCGAACAGGTCGTCGAGGAGGTCAAAAAGTCGAACCTGCGCGGCCGGGGCGGGGCCGGCTTTCCGGCGGGCCGAAAATGGGAAGGCTCCCGGAATGCCGAAGAGCCGATCAAATACGTGATTGTCAACGCCGACGAGGGAGACCCCGGCGCCTTCATGGACCGGGCGCTGCTGGAGGGAAACCCCCACTCCATCCTGGAGGGCCTGATCATCGGCGGCTACGCGGTCGGCGCCGCCGAGGGGTATATCTACGTCCGTCAGGAGTATCCCCTGGCCGTGAAGAACATCAGCCTAGCCATTGGCCAGGCCGAAGAATACGGACTGCTGGGGGACGACATCCTCGGATCCGGTTTCTCCTTCAAGGTCATCGTCCACCAGGGGGCCGGCGCTTTTGTCTGCGGCGAGTCCACGGCCTTGATGACGGCCCTGGAAGGACGGGTCGGAGAACCCCGGCCCAAATACATCCGGTCCAACATCAAGGGGCTGTGGGAGCGGCCGTCGGTGCTCAACAACGTGGAGACCTGGGCGAACGTACCGCTGATCGTCAACCGCGGGGCGGACTGGTTCACCGAAGTGGGGACCGAAGGCAGCAAGGGAACGAAGATTTTTTCCCTGGTGGGCAAGATCAACAACACCGGCCTTGTGGAAGTCCCCATGGGGATGACGCTCAAAGAGATCATCTACGACATCGGCGGCGGCATCCCCGGCGGCAAGAAATTCAAGGCCGTACAGACCGGTGGGCCCTCCGGCGGGTGCATCCCCGAAGAGCAGTTGGACCTGCAGGTCGGCTTCGACGAGCTGACCCAGGCCGGGTCCATGATGGGTTCCGGCGGCATGATCGTGATGGACGAAGACACCTGCATGGTCGATGTGGCCCGCTACTTCATCCATTTTCTCACCGACGAGTCCTGCGGCAAGTGCGTTCCCTGCCGCGAAGGGCTGCGGCAGATGGACCGGATCTTGACCAACATCACTCGGGGAAGGGGAAAAGAAGGCGACATCGAAACGCTCCAGGAGCTGTCCGACACCGCCATCGAGGCCTCCCTGTGCGCCCTGGGCAAAAGCGCGCCGAACCCGTTTTTAAGCACCCTGCGCTATTTCAGGGACGAGTACGAGGCCCACATCAAGGAGCACCGGTGCCCTGCGCTTTCGTGCAAGGAGTTGATCGCCTTTTACATCGATCCGGAAAAGTGCAGCGCCTGCGGCATCTGCCGCAAGAAGTGCCCGGTCGACGCCATCGACGGCGCCAAGAAGAAGATCCACATCATCGATCAGGAAAAATGCACCCGATGCGGCACCTGCTTCGAGGTCTGTCCCCCTAAATTCCGCGCGGTGACCAAGATCTCCGGCGAGCCGGTTCCGGCACCGATCGATGAAGAAAAACGAATGGTAACGAAAAAAACCAAGAAAGCACCGGTTCAATGAGCGACATCCAATTTGAAATCGACGGCAGGCCGGTGAAGGCCAAGGACGGGACGACCCTCCTGGAGGCCGCCCGGAGCGTCGGGATCGAAATCCCCACGCTCTGCTATCACGAGAAGCTGGAACCCTACGGCGGATGCCGGCTGTGCATTGTGGAAGTGGAGGATCGCGGCTGGACCAAGCTTGTCGTCTCCTGTGTGTTTCCGGTGAAAAACGGCATCGTCGTCCGGACACGATCCGAAAAGATCGACCGGATCCGAAAGACCATCATCGAGCTGTTGATGGCCCATGCCCCCGATTCGCCGGTGTTGACGGCGCTGGCCGAAGAATACGGCGCGGACAAGGACCGGTTTGAAAAGGAGTCGTCCTTTTGTATTCACTGCGGTCTGTGCGTTCGATACTGTGCCGAGGTCGCCGGAAAACACGCGCTCGGTTTTGTCGACAGGGGCATTCGAAAGGAAATCTGCTTTATCCCGGAGATTGCCGCCGAGGCCTGCAGCGATTGCAAGGAGTGCTTCCCGCTGTGCCCCACGTCATACCTGCAGGCGGCCTACGTGCTGACCAAGGAGCTTTCGTTTCCCGATGTCTCGTCAGGACCCGAATCGGAGAAGTAGCCAGCGGTGGAACAAGGCAACCACAGCAGAACCTATCCGGCGCTTCGGTGCAAAAAGGAAGGCTGCCGAAGCAGCGACTTTGATTTTATCGGAGAAGAGCCGCTGCTGATCCGGATCGACGGCAGTCCCTATTCCGTGGTCATGCGGACACCCGGCCAGGAGCTGTTCCATGCGGCCGGATTCTGCCTGGGGGAGGGCATCGCCGATTCCCCGGATGATTTTGCCACCATCGGCTTCTGCAAGGACCTCGATCCGAACGTGGTCGACATCCGGCTCACCCCCAGGCGGCGGGAGCAGATCCCCGATCTGCTCGCGCGCAGGGGGTTTGTCAGCCAGACCAGCTGCGGCATCTGCGGCAAGGAGATGGTCAAGGACCTGTTTCAAATGATCCATCCGATGAAAGACGATTTTTCGATCGGCGTCTCCCAGGTGCTCGGCTGCATCGACAAGCTCTTTGCGCAGCAGTCCTACTATCCCAAGACCCGGGGCTCGCACGCTGCGATGCTTTTCGACGACCGCCTGGAAGCGATCGCCTTCGCCGAGGACGTTGGCCGGCACAATGCGCTCGACAAGGCGGTCGGCAGTGCATTTTTGGAACAAAAGCTGGCTTCCGCAAAGCTGTTGACGATGTCTTCCCGGATCAGCTACGAACTGGTTCAAAAGGCGGCCCGAGCCCGACTGCCGCTTGTTGTCAGCAAATCGAGGCCGACCGCCCTGGCCGTGGAAATGGGGACCGCCCTGAACATGACGCTGGCCTGCGCCTTCAGCAGAGAAGAATTGCTGGTCGTATGCGGAGACAGGCGCATCGTTCGGGTGTAACGCCCAAATACTCAAAGATCAGGAGGGTACTTTGAAAATCCTCACAACCGTCAAAAAAGTGGTGGACGTGGAGTTGAACATGCGCGTGGAAAACGGCGCCATCGTCGAGGACGGGCTGCAGTACGTGACCAACGCCTGGGACGAGAGCGCGGTGGAGGCCTCGGTGCAGCTCAAAGAGAGCCACGGTGCGGAAACGACCCTGGTGAGTGTCGGCGGGGGCGACAATACCGATATCATCCGCCGGTGCTACGCCATGGGAATCGAAAACGGCATTCATGTCGAGGACCCCACGCTGGAAAAGGCGGATGCATCGATTTTTGCCAGGGTGATCCAGAAGGTTTTCGAAGCGGGGGATTATGACCTGGTGATTACCGGAAAGCAGGCCCAGGACACCGACAGCGGCCAGACCGGGATTATGCTGGCCGAGTACCTGGGGCTGCCGTGCGTCAGCAATGTCATCGGCATCGAGGTGATCGACGACGCGCATATCAAGGTGTCCCGCGCCGGCGACGCCGGCACCGAAATCGTCGAGTTGGCGTTGCCTTCCGTGATCACGGTGGATGTGAGCCTCAACGAACCGCGGCTGCCGCAGATGCGCGGCATCATGATGGCAAAGAAAAAGCCGATCGAGCAGGTGGACCTTGCCGGCCTGGGCACTTCACCGGATGAAGTCGGTGCCGGATCGCCGAAATCGGAGGTCGTCGAGTTCATGGCCGTTGAAAAGCGCAAGGGCGGGCAAAAATTCGAGGGCGAGGCAGCCGAAATCACCGCCAAGGCCGTCGATCTTTTGGCCCGCGAGGCCAAGGTCTTCTAAAACGGCCGGTGACGGACCGTCATTTGCCAACCCCAACCGGACGCAACCAAAGGGAACCGATATCATGGCTAAAGTACTCGTCGTTGCAGACATCAAGCAGGGGGTATTGAAAAGCAGCACAACCGAACTGTTGTCCAAAGCCAAATCGCTCGGCGCCGAAGCCGCGGCGGTTGCGATCGGGGCCGATCTTGAGCCGCTGATCGGCGACCTGGTCAGCGCCGGCTCTGATGTGCAATATGTCGCAGATGATCCCGGTCTGGCGCTTTTTTCTGCCGGTTCCTACGCCGCATGCGTCGCCGACGCCGCCGGTCAATTCGGTGCCGACATGATCTGGTTCGGCTTTTCGGAAAGCGGAAAAGCCGTGGCCCCGCGGGTGGCCGCCCAGCTGGACGCCGCCTGCGCCACCGAAATCGTGGACGCCGCGCTCGAAGGCGATCGGGTCGAAGTCGTTCGCCCCGCCATCACCAACAAGGTGATGCAGCGGGTCCAGGTCAACACCGACAAACTGGTGGCGGTGGTCCGGGCGGGCGCATTCGAAGCGGCCGAAGGCATTCGCGGCACCGAGA
>Ga0207796_1000439_pt1 | contig 16977 bp, 7 predicted proteins | sample Pon1CUnioCityCA_6_FD_187274 | JGI IMG/M metagenome (GOLD analysis project Ga0207796, IMG submission 187274) | Marine sediment microbial community from Union City, CA, USA - Pond 1C Sediment 1 (SPAdes) | ecosystem: Environmental > Aquatic > Marine > Intertidal zone > Salt pond sediment ...
CGTCGCGCCGTCAACATCGGCAGAGGGGCAAACCTGGCTGGTGATGCTCTATCAGGACGCCGACGACAAAATCCTGGAGCAGGACATCTACGTGGATTTGAACGAGGCCGAGCGGGTTGGCTCCAGCGATCGCGTACACATGGTGGCTCAGGTGGACCGGTTCAAAGGTGGGTACCGGGGGGATGGTGATTGGACGTCCACCAAGCGTTTCTATGTCACCCAGGACGACGACCTGGACAGGGTGCGCTCTCAACAGGTGGCGGACCTGGGCGAAATGAACATGTCCGACGGACGGACGCTGGTTGACTTCGTCACGTGGGCCGTGGAGACCTTCCCAGCCGACCGGCACGTGTTGATTCTGTCGGATCACGGCATGGGCTGGCCGGGCGGGTGGAGCGATCCGGACCCGGGCGGCCGCGACGATTCGGATAGTCCGCTGGCGGCCAGGCTGGGTGACCAGCTCTACTTAATGGAGCTCGACCAGGCCCTGGAGGAGATCCGGAGGCGGACCGGCGTGCAGCAGTTCGAGCTGATCGGCCTGGATGCCTGCCTGATGGGGCACATCGAGGTGTTCAGCGCCCTGGCATCGCACGCACGCTACGCCGTGGCCTCCCAGGAGACGGAGCCGGCCCTGGGCTGGGCCTACACGGGCTTCCTGGCGGCGGTCAAGGAGAACCCGGACATGGCCGGCACCGACCTGGCCCGCCTCATCGTGGAGAGCTACATCGAGGATGACCAGCGCATCGTCGATGACGAGGCTCGCGCCGAGTTGCTGAGCAGAGGGTCGCCCATGGGTGGCCTGTACGCCCTTCTGGGCGGCGTATCCGCGGAGCAGGTGGCGCAGCAGATGGGCCAGAACATCACCCTGACGGCCGTTGACCTGGCTGTCATGCCCGAGCTGATGGGCCGCGTCAACGAGTTGTCGTTCGCGCTCCAGGAGGACGACCAGTCGCTGGTGGCGCGGGCCCGGACGTACGCCCAGTCGTTTACCAGCGTCTTTGGCCGAGATGTCCCCCCCTCCTACATCGATCTGGGCCACTTCGTCCAACTGCTGGAGAGGGAGAGCGATGATAGAGACGTAGCGGAGGCTGCGAGAGAAGTGCGTACCTCGCTGTCCCAGACTGTCATCGCCGAGAAGCACGGTCCGAACAAGCCCGGCGCCACTGGGGTTTCGATCTACTTCCCCAACTCGCAGCTCTACGGCTCCCCTCTCACCGGCCCTCAGTCCTATACGGTCATCGCTGAGCGCTTTGCGGACGCGTCGCTGTGGGACGATTTCTTGGCCTCTCACTACACCGGGCGCTCCTTCGACAGGGCGACGGGGGAGATAGCCGTGCCAGAGCCAGGGGCGACGGTGAGGGGGCCCGGGTCGGGTGAGATCCAACTCTCCCCCATCACGCTCTCTGACGACACCGCTGCTCCAGGGCGGCCAGTGGTCCTGCGCACTGATATCGAAGGGCAGAACATCGGCCACGTGCGCCTCCTGGTAGGCTTCTACGACACGGTGTCGAACGCCATCTTCCTCGCAGACACGGATTACCTGGAGACAACCAACACCCGCGAACTCGAGGGTGTGTACTATCCAGCCTGGCCCGAGGATGGTGAATTCACCATGGCGTTTGAGTGGGAGCCCCTTGTTTTCGCCATCGATGACGGGAGGGACTCGGTCGTCGCGCTCTTCGAGCCCCAGCAGTACGGCACGTCGCCCGAGGAGGCCGTCTACACGGTGGAGGGCATCTATACCTACGCCGATGGCGGTCAGTCTCGTTACGCCAGGCTCACCTTCCGCGATGGGGTGTTGAGGCACGTGTTCGGCTTTACCAAGGAAGAGGGCATGGGCGCGCCGCGGGAGATCATCCCGCAGTCTGGGGACACGTTCACCGTCCTGGAGAAATGGCTCGACCTAGATGATCAAGGCAACGTCGCCCAGGTCGCCCGGCAGGAGGGGGGCACCCTGACCTTTGGCGATCAGATGTTCGCCTGGGAGGAACTCGATGCAGCTGCAGGAGAGTACGTTGTCGGGTTCATCGTGGAAGACCTAGACGGCAACACGTTTGAGACGTACGAGAGGGTGACCGTCGAGTAGGCGAAAGGGAAGATGGCTAGGTCACGTCGATGGCAGGCCATCCACGCGTGAGGCTAGGATCTGTTCACTGGAATCTTTCGGTGCAGATGTGAGCGGCGCGAGGCGGCATCCAGCGACGAGGGTAGGAGTTGAAAGAGGGCCATGAGGCTTACGCAAACGCTGAAGCAGAAGCCGACGGTCTCCCCCCAGCTCGTGCTGGCGAACGAGTTGCTGCAGTTCTCGTCGCTGGAACTGGAACAGGCCGTCGCTCACGAGTTGGCCGAGAACCCAGCGCTGGAGTTGCGTGAGATTCAACGCTGCCCCAGTTGCGGTGCGGAGATGATGGACGGCGTGTGCCCCACCTGTCGTGCGGCGGAGGTCCGGGTGGAGGAGAGGTCGCGTGAACGCCTTGACGCCTTCGCGGGGAACGGCGCGGATGGCGAATGGGGCGATCTCATCTCCCGGTTGCCATCGCGGACGACGCTGGCCGAGCATCTGCTGCGTCAGGCTCGTCTGACCCTGCGTCCGGAGCGTATGGCCATTGCGCGTCACCTGGTGAGGAACCTCGACGATCGTGGGTGGCTCTCCTGTGACGTGGCTGACCTGGCGTCCAACCTCGGTGCCGAGCTTGAGCACGTCGAGGAGGTGCTCGACGTCGTTCAGTCCCTGGAGCCGGTTGGGATCGCGGCCCGCGATGCTCGCGAATGTCTCCTGATTCAGATCGCCGACCTGCATCAGCGCGGCGTCGAGCGGCCAGTGGCTGAGCGTCTGATTCGCCATGCGTGGGATGGCCTGGGACGTTCTTCCCCCGCGAGCTTAGGACGGGCGGTGGACGCCACGGTCGACGAGGTGCAGGATGCTCTGCGCTTCATCAGGGAGCACCTTCATCCCTTCCCGGCGCACGCCTTCTGGGCTGAGGTGCGGGAAGGGGCGTGCCCGGGTACGACGACGTGCCCGGAGCCTGACATCATCATCTGTCAGTCCGCCAGCGCGGGCCAGGACTACGAGATCGAAATCCCCCAGGCAGACCGCTATCGACTGCGCGTCAACACGTCGTATTGCTGCCCCATGGACGATCTTCGCGACGGCAATCGATCGTCGCGGCCTGAGACATGGAAACGGTGGGAGGAACTGTGCGGACGTGCGCGCCTGTTTGTGAGGAGTGTGGAGCAGCGCTGGCAGACCCTGTATGACCTGATGCACTGTCTCGTGGACTACCAGCATGATTTCTTGGTCAACGGCGTCCAGTCGCTGAGGCCTCTCACGCGAGCTCAGTTGGCCGAGTTCATGGGCGTGCACGAATCGACCGTGAGCCGGGCTGTGGCTGGGAAGTACGTTGAGCTGCCCTGCGGCGAGGTCGTGCCGCTGGCGGCGTTCTTCGACAGCGCAGCGCCAGTCAAGCGCATCATCGAGCAGCTGGTCGACGGCGAGAGCCACGAAGAAACGTGCCTCAGCGACCGAGCCATCGCGGAGCAGCTGGCCGAGCGTGGCTACCATGTCGCTCGTCGTACCGTAGCGAAGTATCGAAATGACCTGAACATCCTTCCTTCCTCGCTCCGCCGATGGAGCAAGCAGCTATGAATCCGGGGCTGGGTTGTGGGCGTCTGGGCCGTACGCTGGTGGGGGGGCGTCAGAGTTGCGGGTTTCTAGCGTTCGTCGAGCCGTCCACTGGAGCGCTAAGTGACTGAGAGGGAGAGATTCGGCGTTCAAGAGGCATAGGGAGTTGATTTATGACGGCCACCGTTCTGACCATCGATGACGATGATATGATACGTTCCTTCTTCGGCGATATCCTTGAAGAGGAGGGGTACGAGGTCCTATCGGCCGCGACCGGGGCCGAGGGTGAGGCGCTGCTGCAGAAGAAGCCAGTGGACATCGTACTGCTCGATCTCCGGCTGCCCGATGTCGACGGACTGATGATCTTGAGGCGGATCAAGCAGCAGGAGCTCAACGTTCACGTCATTGTCTTGACCGCCTACAGCGCCGTGCCGAGCGCGGTGGAGGCCATGAAGTTGGGGGCCTATGACTACATCGACAAGCCGTCCGATGCTTCGAAGCTCAAATTGATCATCCAGCGGGCGCTGAGGGAGCTGGCCATGAAGCGCGAGATCCAGCGGCTGCGAGAGGAGACCGGTGGCTACTCGGGCGGGTGGATCGTTGGGCAGAACGAAGAGATGCGCCGCATCGCCAAGCTGGTGGGCAAGGTGGCGAAGGGCAGGGCGACGGTTCTACTTCAGGGTGAGAGCGGGACTGGCAAGGAGGTGGTGGCGCGGGCGATCCATAGACAAAGTCCCCGGGCCGAGAACCCATTTACGCCTATCAACTGCGCTGCCATCCCTGAAGACCTTCTGGAAAGCGAGCTGTTTGGCTATGAAGAGGGGGCGTTCACAGGCGCGAACCGCCGGAAGAAGGGCCTCCTGGAGGTGGCCGACGGCGGCACGCTGTTCTTGGATGAGATCGGGGAGATGCCCCCGAAGATGCAGGCCAAAATGCTGCGCGTCCTGGAGACACAGGAGGTGCGCCGCGTCGGTGGGACGCGGGATGTCCAGATCGACGTCCGATTCATTGCTGCTTCTAACAGTAACCTCAAGGCAGCGATTGACGAGGGATCCTTTCGGGAAGATCTCTACTATCGGCTGGGCGTAGTGATCATAGATCTGCCACCGCTCCGCGAGCGCATCGAGGATTTGGAGCTTTTCGTTGCTGCTTTCGTTGATGAGTTCAACCGAGCAATGGGCAGGGGGATCAAGGGTGTGAGCAGTGAATCCCTTAGGGTGATGAGGCACTACCCTTGGCCGGGCAACATCCGTGAGCTCCGCAACGTCATTGAGCGGGCGATGGTGCTCTGTGAGCAAGAGGAGATACAGCCAGCGCACCTGCCTGCCGAGTTGAGCGACGGCTACGGTGCCGTGGCTCCTGATGATCGCTCAGCGTCGCCGTCGAATCTGCCAGCCGAAGGCGTTGATCTCACCGATGTGGTAAGTGACTTGGAGCAGCATTTCATTGAGCAAGCTCTCGAGCGCACCGGCGGGAATCAGACGGAGGCGGCGAAGCTCCTCTCGATATCACGGGACCAACTGCGGTATCGTCTCGAGAAGTACGGTTTGAACTGATGGCTGTATGGGCTATGTGCGGAATTTTCCCCAACGTGGGGGAAATCTCCCCTCACGTCTGTCTTCAGCGGGTCTTGTCGGCGGCAGTGGCGGTCTTCGCAGCGTGACCTCACAGCTGTCACGGGTTGTTTTGTTTGCTCCTCTCTGCTGCTCTTAGTCCACACGTTGTCTCGTCCCGTTTCAGTTAGCGCTCTTCCTCTCGTCCGCCGGTTGTGTGACGCCAAGCCGTTCGGGCTCCTTCGGTGGCTGCCGTCCCCCGCTGTCGATCCGTGTTGGCGCTAACCCCTATAATTGGGTCTGTCATGTACTCCGGACGGCATATGTGGGGTGTAGGCTGGAGACATCCGCTGTCTTTCGGTGGCGAAGAAGCGCTAACTTGGTCATCCTTCGTCAGATCTCTTGGCAGCCGATGCTTCGCTGATGTCCGAGCTCGTCTGTGATAACGTACAACCCGCTGCAGCTCTTCACTGTCCTTCGATTCTGGAGGGCTTGTCGACGACACCTTGGCACGATTCTTGCGACAATATAAGGATGAATGAACCTGGATGCTAATCTCACGGGGGTACGGAATGAGTCTTGAAGGTTGGGTGCCTTGGAAGAGCTTGGTCTTTTTGGAGCCGAAGCCTCTGGAGCTAGCACTCCTTGCGCTCTACGGATTGATCGCCATCATGCTCCTTGTCCTTTCCCGTCGCGACTTCTCTGCCGTGGTCAAATTCCGTCGACGCCTGCTCCTGTTTGTGGGGCTATTGGTGCTTCCCTTGGTCACGAATCGCCTGTTGGCGGTCCGTCTTTCGGCATTGGCCTTGCCACCCCTTCCTGACATGCCCCTGAAACCGGAGGCGCCCATCGCCGGCCTTCTCACTGCGTGGCCCATTCTGATGGCTGGCATATGGCTCGGTGCAGGACCAGCGCTTCTGGTGGGAGGCATCACTGGCGTGCTGCGAGCCGGCACTCTGTCTGCCGGTGTCGCGGATCCATTCTACCTCGCCTTCTTTGGCTTCCTCGTGGGTTCCCTTCTGCGCCAGCGATATCAGGGCCCGCTGGAGACGCTAGCCCGTCAACCGCTGGTTGCATCCATCGTCACGACCGTGGTCGCTGGTGTTTCGTTGTTCCTCTCGGCTTGGGCCCGAGTGGCCGATTCGGGGTTGGCCGGTTTCGACTATGCTCTGCAGTTCACTCGGTTGCGCGTGGGCTGTGCTTTGATCGAGGCCTTTTCAGCGGGCGCGTTCGCGCAGATGCTCCTCCACTTCCATGCGTCGTCCCGCCCAGTGCAGAGAGCGGACCGCGTTTCCTGGCTGGGACGCAGCCTCAATCGGAAGCTCTTGATCGTCGTGATCCCGTTGATCTTGACGTCGACCTTCGGGCTCTTGTACGCTGTGACGACGGTGGCACTTCAGGGGGCCAGAGCGGAGGCTGTGAATGACTTGGCACGGGATGCTCACAGCGCGGGTGATGAGATTCCCACGTTCATACATACTGGCCAGGGGCTCCTTGCCGAGTTCGCCAAGGATGAGCGGCTGTTAAGTACCGATGGCGACAAGTTAGAGCGGCTGCTGGAGAGCGATCTTCATATTGGCGCCTTCTTTGATCACCTCATGCTCTTCGCTCCGAATGGGGAGCTGGTTTCGATGTACCCCCCGGCACCAACGGGCAATCCAGAGCTGACATCTCAGGAAGTGGTGCTCTTGACACGGGTGTTGAAGAATGGAGCCCCTCAGATCAGTTCTGGACATCAGTCGCCCTGGGACGAGGCACTGCTGTCCTTTATGATGCCCACGGAACCGAGAGCGGAGAGTGCGTCAGGCTTTGGAGCACTGGTTGGGCGTACGCATCTGCAGTCGAATCCAGCTATGGAGCGCATCCTGTCGGACTTGCAGTGGACCAGCGGTCGCGGGGAGGGCTTCGTGGTGGATTCGGAGGGACGCATTGTTGCGCACCCGGATCCCGGCATGGTTCTGTCGGTGTGGCAAAAGGAGCAGTATCGCGACTGCATTGCCGACGCTGGTCCACAAGGACTTGTCTGTGAGGGCCGCAATCCGGTGCGCAATACCCGTGAGCTGCTCTACTACCTACCAGTCGATGGCTACCCTTGGTCTGTGATCATCCGTCTTCCCTACGAGGTTGTCCTCAGTCGGGCCAGGGAGGTCGCTGTTCCGCTGCTGGTGCTCCAGGGGGTCTTTGGCGGTCTGTTGGTCGTCGCCATCGGCCTCATCATCCGCCGGATGACGGATCCCCTCAAGCAGCTCGCCAACGCTGCTGAGCGTATTGCTCTGGGTACGCTCACGGAGCCCATTGAGGTAGGAGGGACCGATGAGGTAGGGCGACTTGGGCTCACGCTCGAGGATATGCGTGCACGCCTCCAAGATCGCATGAGTGATCTCTCTTTGCTTCTCGAGGTCAGCCAGGCGGTCTCGTCGACATTGGAGCTCTCAACGGGTCTAGCCTTTGTGCTCGAGGGGGCCCTCAAGGCGACGGACGCAGATGTGGCTCGGGCTGTGCTCATCGAGCGCGGGGAGTCCTCCGGTGCGGTGATCTCCCGGGGGGAGCGTATCGAGGGGATCGCTGATCTCGAGTCCGCTCTCGTGGCGCAGGTCAAGAATCGAAGAAGGCCGGTGATCCTTCCGGATCTGCGGGAGACCCCCTGGGCCCCTCAGCCCGACCTCTGGCGCTCGTTGACCACGTCCAAGCGTCTGGTCGGCCCGATAGAGGCGGTCATCGCGTTGCCGGTGTGCACCAAGGATCAGATGCTGGCCGTGATCTGGATAGGATACCTCGGCGTCCAGCAGTTTGAGAGGTCCGAGCTGGATTTCCTCTCCATGTTGACCAATCAAGTGGCTGTCCTTGTTGAGAACACCCGTCTCTTCCAAGCAGTCGAGGGTGAACGGACGCGGCTAGCGGCGATCCTGGAGAGCGTCTCCGATGTGGTCTTGGTCACCGATCAAGAGGATCGGCTGTTGCTGGTGAATCCGGCTGCGGAACAGACGTTTGACATCCGATCCGAGGACGTCCTGGGCAAGAGCATCAGGCGAGCAAACCTGACGCCCGAGGTGGTGGTGGCTGTCGGAGGGGCATCAGGCGCGGAAGGGCGCTCTCAGGAGTTGATCCTGCCCAGTGGTCGTGTTCTGTATATCGATGTCTCCGCGATAGAGACTTCTGAAGGTGAGCAACTGGGGCGTGTCGCCGTCATGCGCGACATCACGCGCTTCAAGGAATTAGATGAGATGAAGTCCGAGTTCCTAGCGACAGTGTCCCACGATCTCCGGGCCCCGCTGACCTTCATGCGTGGCTACGCAGATCGGCTGGATGCAGTGGGTGAGCTCAACGAGCAACAAAGGCGTTACGTCGAGAATATCTTGCAGGGCGTGCAGCGGATCGACGATCTCGTGCTTGAGCTGCTCGACCTGAGCCGCATCGAAGCTGGCTTGGGCGTGGAGAGGAGCCCGTGTCACCTGGGCGTCATTGTGGCCGAGGCTGTGAGCAGCCTGCGGGCCCGCGCGACGGCGAAGGGTGTCTCTCTGCAGATCGAGCCACCGTTTGACCTGTCCAACAAGGACGGGGTCAGCTTGGTGTCCGGCGATCGAGCGCTGCTTCGCCAGGCACTCATCAACTTGTTGGACAATGCGATCAAATACACGCCGGCCGGGGGGAAGGTGGCGACGGGCTTGTCGATTGATTCACGGAACGGTCAGAGCCGGGCCATGATTCGTGTCGCCGACACGGGTATGGGGATCGCTCCTGATGAGCAAGTACGTCTCTTCGAGAAGTTCTACCGCACGAAGCGAGGCGATAAGTCGGATGCGTCGGGGACCGGGTTGGGGCTTGCCATCGTCAAGTCGATCGTGGAGCGCCACGAAGGCCGAGTATGGGTGGAAAGCCGGTTGAACGAGGGTAGCACATTTTATATCAGCCTTCCGCTCGTCACGGATGAGTCGCTCTGTGCCGAGAAACTGCGCTAGACGTGGCCGGGCATCTTCCGATGGAGACTGCTCCTGTGGAGACGTTGGGCTCGATGAAAGGATAGGAACCATGATATCGACTCTTAGAGCTGGTATGGCGGCATCCATGTTCTTGCTGGGTCTCGGCTCGTGTGTAGCCGGGCTGTGGATGATTCTCTCGAGACAGTATCAGAAGATGTTGAAGAGCATCTCTGCTCACTCAGCGAAAGTCAGCAGCAAGGCGGTCACCAACGCAGGCCTGGCTCCTCTTATCGGGGCTATGTCGAGCCTCGTGGAGGCCATCGACAAGTTGGTTCGCACCTCGATCGGTGTGGGCGTATTCCTCTGTCTGGTCGGGGTGATCCTGTGCCTTGCGTCCTTCTGGATGCTTAGCCTGCTGTAGGAGGTTTCCATGATTGATATCGAGGCGCAACAGAATCGGGTTGGTCATCACTGTAAACTGGCCGCTGATCATCGCGATGCCGGTTCTGACAGCGAGGCAACAGCCGAACTTCGAGATGCTCTCCAAGAAGCCGACCGTCTCTATGCGGCGGTGGCCTGCCGCCTAGGGTTGCTGTTTCAGAGGCGAGGGAGTTATGCGAAGGCGCTGGACGCCTTCGAGGATGGACTGTCTCGAGTGCCTGATGAGAGCTCGTGCCTGTACGAAGCCGGTGTCACGTTGAACCGGCTGGGCCGCTTTGAGGAGGCCCTGAGCAGACTGGAGCTGGCTCTCGAATGCGAATCGAATCGAGCGGCGATCTACCAGGAGATTGGTCGGGGCTATCAAGGGCGCGGTTGGTACAGCGAGGCCTTGCACGCTTTGGAGCAGGCCTTGGAGGCCGGCGGAGAGAGGGCCTCTCTCCATCGTGACGCTGCTGTGATCTTGAGCAAGCTTGGACGACTGGAGCAAGCTATCTCTCACTTGCGCCAGGCTCTCGCCTTGTTGCCCGACAAGTCTGGCTTGTCCCGTCCAGGCGACACGGTGGCGGCGGCTGCTGAGACCGTTGATGTGCTGCCGCCCGGGGAGACGATGACCACCACCGAGTCGGCCTGGAGGCGTGAGTTGGGGTCGCTATATGAACACGCCGGCAGGCCGGAGGAGGCCCTGCAGGCCTACGGTGAGGCCGTCTCGCTGGAACCCGCGCATCCTACGTACAACTACCACCTGGGCCTGACGCATGCACGGCTGGGGGAGGTCGATGACGCCGTCCATTATCTCGCCCGAGCGGTGGAGCTCTCGCCAGGTCAAGCCGAGTGGCACGGGGATCTCGCTGAGGCTCTTAGCGCAGCAGAACGCTGGGGGGACGCGCTGAGCCAGTATCGCCGCGCCATCGACATCGATCCTGAAGAGGCCACCTACCACTATGGCGCAGGACGTGCTCTTTATCATCTGAACGACTACGACGGTGCTGTGGAGGAGTTGGAGCTGACTAGCTCGCTGGCGCCCAGTCACGCGGCGGCGCATCATCAGATGGGTTTGGTCTATGAGTCTCGCGGGCGTTGGGAGGAGGCGCTTGAGGAGTATCGTCTAGCTTGTGCTCTGGCGCCAGATCGGGCTTCCTACTATCGCGACCTCGGCGCGGCCTACAGTCGTGTGCGCAACCAGGATGAAGCGCTTAAGATGCTGCAAAAGGCCGTCCATTTGGGTGAATCTGACAATTCTCATGCATCCCGCCTCCAGGACGTGTACGGTCAACAGGGCAGGGTCTATGAGGATCTTGAAGCATTCGACGAGGCACTGACAGCCTACAGGACGGCTGCCAACGTCGAGCCAGAGATGGGAGGCAACTACTGGTTGCGAGCAGGGATCATTTGCCAGCGCCTGGAGCGTCACGACGATGCGCTGGAGCATCTGAGAGAGGCTTGTGACCGTCTGCCGCAAGATCCCACGCCTCACTACCATCTTGGTCTGAGCTATGATCACCTGGGAAGGCTAGGAGAGGCTCTAGGGGCCTACCGCCGGGCTGCCAACTTGGCTCCTGACGAGCCAGCCTATCGACGCGAGCTCGGGCGGGCTGCCCATCGTCTCGGAAGGCTGAACGAGGCCCGAGACGAGACCTGGCAGGCGCTACAGATGAACCACGATGACGCCGAGATACGAGCTCAACTGGGCGCGATCGCCGAGACGAGCGGGGATGATGCGGAAGCACTGGCTCACTATCGTCAGGCCGCGAAGCTCAGGCCCGACAAGGTGCAGTACACCGGGAAGGTCGCTGCGCTGCTTCGGCAGAGAGGGCAGTACGAGGAGGCATTGGCTGCGGTACAAGAGGGGCTGCGGGCCGATCCTGAGGACGCAGACCTTCGCAGCGAGCTCGGCAAGGTCTACCAGAATCTCGGCAGCCTTGAGCGAGCCCTGGAGGCCTACGACCATGCTGTCGCGTTAGAGCCCGAGGAGCCGAGGCACCGTCGAAGGAGAGCGTCTGTTCTGAAGAAGCTGGGACAGCTCGGTGAGGCGACGAGAGCCCTGCAGAAGGCGATCAAGCTCGACAGCGAGTCCTCAGGTGGCCGCGTCGACCCGACCGCTTATCGCGAATTGGCAGCCCTTCTCGCCCTTCAAGATGAAGAGGAAGGCGCACTGGACGCTTTCGACATAGCGCTGCAGCTGTCTCCAGAGAGCGCGGAGACGTACTACGACTACGGAAGGTACTGTCAGCGGCTGGGGAACCACGAGGAGGCCATTGAAGCGCTACAGCGCGCCCTCGATCTCGCAGGCAGCCAGGGCCAAGCGAAGGGGACTGCCGCGGTCGGCTGGCCCGAGGCTTACTATCACCTTGGACGGTCCTTTGAGGCGCAGGGTGACGTCGAGGGAGCCTTGCGGCATTACAGCCGAGCAGCTGAGCTGGCGCCACAGGAGGCAGCTTATGTGCGCGCCATTGGCGGCGCCCATCGCAGGCTGGGTCGGATAGATAAGGCGATCGGCTGCCTGGAGGAGGCCGTGGCCTTGGAGCCGGAGGACGCCTCGCTCCGCGGAGACTTGGGTGAGACATTCGTCGCTAAGGGCTGGCTGCTGGAAGCCTTGGACGAGTTCCAGGAGGCAGCGCGGCTAGCGCCTAAAGATGTGGTCTACCATCGCCACCTGGGGACCGCATGGCGCGAGATGGGTGAACACGAAAAGGCTATAGAGGCTCTCGAGAGAGCCGTGGGCGTGGATCCCGACGATCCCGGGGCACACCATGAGCTGGCCCATCTGTACCACAGTCTGGGCCGGGACTATGAGGCAGTAGCCGAGTTCGAGAAGGCCGCTGAGTTGGGGCAGGAACAATCGGTATATCACCTCGACCTCGCTGAGGCGCTGTGCAGCGTGGGCGAGCGAGAACAAGCTGTGGATGCCCTGTCCACGGCGGTCAGCCTCGATCCAGAAAATGCTCAAGCGCGCCATCGCCTGGGCCTCTTGCTCGACGAGGAGCGTGACTACGAAGGGGCCCTGGTCCAGTACCGAGAGGCCGCGTCCATCGTCCCAGACCAACCCGACTACTATCGCAGCATCGGTTCAGTCTGCTATCGGGCAGAGGACTATGAGCAAGCCATCGAGGCCCTGCAAGAGGCCATACGTTTGGATGCCGATGATCCCAGAGCTCACGCTTTGCTGGGACGCTCTCTTGCCGCGGCAACGTACTACGATGAGGCTCTCAGAGCCTATGGCCAGGCGATCAACCTGGCGCCAGAGGCTGCGGCCTATCATCGCGACCTGGGGCACCTCTTCCACGTGTTGGGCGATGCCGAAAGCGCTGTGGAGTCCTTGCAGACAGCCATCTCGCTCGATGCCTCGGACGCCAAGGCCCACGAATGGTTGGGCGAGATCTGGGAGCATCAAGCGGTCGGCGACCCGAGCTACCTGGAAGAAGCGCTTTATGAGTATCGTCAAGCTGCCGATTTGGCGCCGCCGGTAGCAAGGCACCAAAGAGCTTATGGCCGGGTTCTTCGCAAGCTCGGACGGTTCGAGGAGGCCATCAAAGCCCTGCTCAAGGCTTTGAATGTCGACTCGGAGGATGCGGAATCGCACTACGAGCTGGGGCTCGCGCTGGAGGCCCAGAAGCGGTATCAGGAGGCCCGTTCGCACTACCAGGACGCTATCGCGCTGGCCCCGGAAAGAACGCGCTATCGAGTCAGGCTGGGTACTGTCTGGCGGAAAATCGCCTTGCAGGCCCGCCGGCTGCAGAGAACAGGTCTCGACAGGGAGGCCGCCTGGGGTGAGGGCTTAGGCCCCGAAGGCTATGATGAAGGCATTGCTTCGCTTCGGACTGCCGCTGAGTTGGGGGTGGATTCGCCAGCTCTGCACGCTGAGCTTGGCACACTGCTGTTCTTGGGCGGGCACTTGGACGAGGCGATTCCAAAGCTGCGCAGAGCGCTCGAAGCAGCTCCTGAGGATCCTCTCCATCATCGTGTATTGGGCATGGCGTATCGAGCGATCGAGGACTACGATGGCAGCCTTCGGGAGCTCCGCATGGCGGAGAGCTTGGAGCCTGAGTCCGCCGAAACCCAGTATGAGCTGGCCCTGACCCTGGAGCAGATGGATGAGAGACAAGGGATGTCCGAGGATCAAGAGAGGGAGATGGAGACAGAGCGGTCGCAGGAAGAGGTCTTGGAGCTGCTCGGAAAAGCGACGCGTCTCGATCCTTCTTGTGCGATCTATCAGTACGCCCTTGGCGAGAGGCTGCTGAAGCAGGGTCGACATGACCAAGCCAGAATGGCCTTGGAGAGGGCTGTGGAGCTCAAGCCTGGGGTGGGCGCTTGGTACGGTACGCTAGGTGATCTGTACACCGGACAAGCGTGCTATGATATGGCCTTGGAGCAGTACAGTCGAGCGCTGGAATCGAGGCCGAAAGACGTAGCATATCTGCATCGAGCAGCCCTGGCCTACCACCGTTTGGGACTGGAGGAGGAGGGTCAGGCATTACTGGAGCAAGCTGTTACGCTTGAGCCGGGCAACGCCGAGCTTCTCTCAGACTTGGGGGATGTCTACTTCCGTCAGGGACACTACCAGGAAGCGATGGAGGTGTACGAGCAAGCAGCTGAGCTAGAGCCAGGGAACCCGTCCCACGCTCTCGATCTCGGCAAGGTAGCCTTCGAGCTGGGCGACACAGAGGAGGCCTTAAGCAAGTTCAAGGAAGCCATTGCGCAGAGCGAGGACTACACCCCCGCGTATGACTGCATAGGGTCCCTGTACGAACGGAAGGAGCAGTGGAGTGAGTCTCTGGAGGCCTATCACCGAGCCTCGGTCCTGCAGCCTGACAATGCCCGCTTCCATTTCAAAGTGGGCAGCGCGCACAAGCGATTGAGCCAGTACGAGGAGGCTAGCGACTCGCTGGAGAGGGCGGTTGCCCTGGATCCGATGATGACCGATGCCTACGCTCAGCTGGGTGAGGCCTATGAGGAACAGGAGCGGTACGATGAAGCGATGCAGGCTTACGAACAGGCGATAGTAATAGCTCCCCACGAGGCAGTTTACCACAGAGGGATGGGCAGGCTGTGTCGCAAGTTAGGGCATCTTGACAAAGCCCTGGTTCACCTCCGTGAGGTGGTCAATCTAGAACCGGAGGAGCCGGCGAACTACTACGACTTGGCCAAGACGTATGAAGCGCGCGAGGAGTATGACGACGCCCTCCAGGCTTACCTGGAGGCGTGTGAGCGTGACCCCAGCGAGGCGGAGTATCAGTACGGGGCTGGGGTGATGTACAAGCACCTCAAGCGGTACCCGGAGGCTGCTGCCAAGCTTCGCAAAGCCATCAAGCTACAGCCAGCTCACGCCGATGCATACAAGCAATGGGCAGCGGTCAGCGCTATGTCGTTCATCTGGCGCGAGCGTAAGAAGGTGTGATGGGAGGGGCTGAATGATGGTACCGTTGTCTGCAACTTTGTCGCCGTCGGACGCCGATTTGGGGACCGAGTCGAATGATGCTGGGGATCGAGTACCCAAAGTGGTGGAGGACGCGCGCGTCGAGATGGAGCGCTTGATCGAGTCCCTGGCCGACGGTGAGTATCCGATCGAGATGGGGTCCTTGGCCTCTGAGGACCTGGAACCTGTCGCTGAAGGACGCCGTGCCGGGGATGCCATCCCGGTCTATCTAATGATCTCCAGCAAACGGGCGCTGACGAAGAAGTACGGTAGCGCCGGTTTCGAGCAGCTGGCTAGTGACTTGCGCGATCTCAAGCAGGTTGTCCAGGCGCGCGCTGGTCTCGAGACGGTGATAGCCTACGTGGATGATGAGGTGTCTTTGCAGCGATTCGATCTCCAACCGGTGGATCCTGCCCACCCGTGGCACGTGAAGAAGCTCGTGGACAGCATTGACGCTCAACTGGCCGATCGAGGTCGGCAGATACGATATCTACTCATCGTTGGCGGTGACAGGATCATACCTTTTCATCGCTTGCCGAATCCGGTTGACGACCAGGATTCAGACGTTCCTTCCGACAATCCATACGCGAGTCGAGATGCCAACTATCTGATACCGGAACGAGCGATCGGCAGGCTGCCTGACGGCGAAAACCAGGGACTAGCCTTGCTCCGCACGCTCATTCGCACCTCGCTGGAGGCACACCGGCGCACCACGGTCGCTAAGGGCCTATTGAGCACCTTGAGCGCTGCTCTCAAAGGTATACAGGGTGGTCATCCAAACGGCCGTGGACTGGGATATTCGGCCAGCATCTGGCGGAAAGCATCGCGGGCTGTTTTTCACGCCATTGGCGATGATGGCCGTCTGCGGACGTGTCCGCCCCTCACCTATGAGGGATTCCAGGTCGTCGAACCACCGCACTTCAGCTACTTCAACCTACACGGGATTGAGGACGGCCCGAACTGGTACGGCCAGAGGGATGCCCTCTTCCCCGCCGATTATCCTCTTTTCCCCCTGGCGCTGCGTCCTCAAGATCCCAGCATCAGTGAACACGCCGACGCCGTCGTCTTCACCGAGGCCTGCTACGGGGCGAACATCTTGGGCAAGAGCGCGTCCGATTCCATTGCGCTGCGGCTGCTGGCGGTGGGAGCTCTGGCTGTGGTTGGGTCGACCAAGATCTCCTACGGCTCAATTGCCCCACCCCTCTTGGGAGCCGATCTCATGGGTAAGCACTTCTGGGAGGGATTGCGGGCTCATCTGACGGTCGGCGAGGCCTTGCGACATGCTAAGGTGAGCATGGCCAGCGAGATGCAGCGGCAACAGGGTTATCTCGACGATGAAGATCAGAAGGCCCTCACGAGCTTCGTGTTATACGGAGATCCTTCGCTGCCGATCACATCCATTCGCCGGTCTGAGGCGATGGGTGCTTCGGCGGACGTTTTCTGTCCTCCCATTATCTGTTCCAGGAAGGTGGAGCCGCAGAAGGGGGTCACGGTAAGGCCCGCATCAGACGAGCTGGTGGCCAGGGTGAAGGCCCGCATCGAGACGAGCTTGCCGCATATGTCGCACGCCACGGTGAAAGCGAGACCTCTGAGCGTATGCTCCGCTGTGTGCGACGCCGACTGCGACGTGCGTGAGGCGGACCTGCGAGGTTCCCTCTACGCCCCGCTGGAGCAGAAGGGTCTAAGTCGCGTGGCACGCGGCTGGGCGCTCACGTTGCACAAGGACATCAGCGTTAAGGGAGGCAGAGGCGATGCGGGCGACGCGCTCACGAGAGCTCATCACCAGGTGGTCAGAGTGGTTGTGGACGAGCACGGCCATATCTTGAAGATGGCTCTGTCGAAGTAGGTATTGGTCTTGAACGAAAATGTTGTTGGGTGAATTCCATTGCAGCGCCGACGCCGAAGGGCGGTTGACGATGCCTCCGGCGTTTCAGGTCGAGCTGGTCAAGGGCGTGACGGTCACGCGCGGTGTAGAGCGGTGTCTGTTGGTTTACCCAGCCACCGAGTGGCAGAAGCTGGCGCAAAAGG